>SKER01001288.1_pt1 | contig 21110 bp, 21 predicted proteins | sample 4826961 | NCBI WGS metagenome assembly SKER01 (sample SAMN11008804, study PRJNA524170) | human gut metagenome | biome: Human fecal sample; material: Feces; isolation source: fecal sample from pouch patient p47 | host: Homo sapiens | place: Israel: Tel-Aviv | collected 2016-11-16 | reverse complement strand
CCTTTTAATCATTAAAAACAAATCTAGGGGTCTATAGGTTCATGCCGATATGGCATCAGTCCCCTAAATTGACCCCTAGATATTTCTTGGAAACCCCTAGATTATTTGGTTACCCAAGAAAACTCTTAGCGAAAACTAAGAGTTTTTTAATTTATTAAATTAGTTTTTACGTACGTATTTCAAGCAGTCAAGAGTTACGGCGATAAGAATGATAATTCCTGAGAATACGAACTGTAAGTTAGTATCGATACCAAGAATTGTCAATGAATAAGTTAATGCAGTAAAGATCAATACACCAACTACTACACCAGAAATTTTACCGATACCACCAGTAAATGATACACCACCTACTACACAGGCAGCGATTGCATCCATTTCCCATCCTTGTCCATACGCAGCTGAACCAGAACCAATCATACGAATACATTCTAACCAAGAACCAAATCCGTATAAGATACCAGCCATAATAAATGCTCCAAGAGTAACCTTAAACACTGAAATACCAGATACAGACGCAGCTTCTGGGTTTCCACCTACGGCATATAAGTTTTTACCAAATTTTGTTTTATTCCAAATGAACCAAACAATCGCAACGGCAGCTACTGCCCACAAAATAATTGTTGGGAAGCCGCCAACTTTAGGAATAATCTTTCCTGGAATAGATTGTTCAATACCACCGAAAGAAACACCCTTTGTTGAATAAGTTACCAAACCAAAGATAACTAACATGTTAGCCATTGTTGAAATGAATGGGTGCATTTTAAATTTAGCCGCAAAGAAACCGGCAATTGTTGTAAACATTGTACATAACACAACACAAATAACTAGTGCTAAAAGAATTCTTCCTCCAACTGGCATAGTTGAGAAATCAAATACATGTCCGAATACTGAACCCGTGTTAGGCCCATTGTGCATAATAATTGTAGCGGCTGTCATACCCATACCAACCATACGTCCAACGGACAAGTCAGTACCAGCTAACATAATTAAACCAGATACACCTAATGCCAAGAACATTCTTGGAGATGCTTGTTGCATAATACTTAAAATGTTATTAACAGTAAAAAGTTGTAAACCATTCTTCTTAATTGGTGTAATGATACATAAGAAAATGAATACTAAAATAATCGCAATATACAAACCATTTTTCAATAAAAAATCACGAGTATTAAATGAGTACTTGTAGTTTTCAATTTTTTGAGCTTGTTTTTCTGCAAACGAGAAATTTGACATCTTCAATAAGTCAATTAAGTGATATTCAAATGTAAACGCATCATGTTTACGATCTTTTGCTTCTTGCATATTTTTAGTATATTCAAGTTTTGCATCGAACAAACGGTTCTTGTAAATAAAGTTCTCTTCTTTAATTTCTTCTTTATCACTAAGACCTGATAAAATATCTTTGTGTTCTTTTTCTAATTCTTTTAATTTTTTATCATAGTCTGCCTTAGCTTTTTGAACCTCATACTTATTACTTTCAACAACTTTGTTGTAGTAATCTGTTTGATAGTGATCCTTTAAATATTTTTCAGCTACTGCAATTTTGTCATTGATTGGCTGTTTGTTTTTAGCCTCGATTTCTTTGGCTTTTTGTAATTTACCATTTAATTCTGAAATACGAGCTTCTTTTTCGCTTTTAGTATAAATTTTATCTCTCTTTAGAACCTCGATTTCTTCAGAATATTCCAATACTTTATTTGTTCCTTCTTCTCTTAGTTCATCAATTTCAGCTTGGATCTTTCCTACATAATCCTCAATAGGTTTACGTAGTGCAAGCTCTTCATCATGACTAAGAATATTTGTAACTGTATTTGTCATAATTATCTCCTTTATAGGTATTTTGCACTGAGTCTTAACAACTCTTCCTGGTTAGTATCTTTTGTATTTACAATACCGGCTAAGCGTCCATTTGACATAACGCCAATACGGTTTGTAATACCTAAGATTTCTGGCATTTCACTTGAAACTACAATAATAGTTTTTCCTTGTTTAGCCATTTTGATGATCAATTCGTAAATTTCATATTTAGCACCTACGTCAATACCACGTGTAGGTTCATCCATCATGAATACGTTTGGTGATCTCTCTAACCATTTACCGAAGATAACTTTTTGTTGGTTACCACCAGATAGACTTGTAATCGCATCATTGGGTCCCATACACTTAGTTCTCATGGTTTTAATTTCTTTATTCGTAGCTTGAACCATTTTATTATCAGAAAGTGCTACCTTACTCATATAAGAAGGTAAATTTGCAATCGTTGTATTGAATGTTAAATCACACTTTAAGAACAATCCATTTGCTTTACGCTCTTCAGTAATCAGGGCAAAACCATGTTCAATTGCTTCTTTAGCACTATTAAAGTTCATTAACTTATTGTCAAAATAAACACGACCTGAGGCTCTAGTACGGATACCGAAAATCGTTTCTAACAACTCTGTACGTCCAGCTCCTACTAAACCGTATAGACCGAAAATCTCACCTTTTTTAACGTCAAATGTAATATCTTTTAAGTATGGCTCATATTTTGTTGACACATGTTGAATAGATAACATTGGTTCTCCAGGAACATTATCAACAGGTGGGAATCGGTTATCCAATGAACGACCTACCATGGCTGCAATCAACTCATTCATGTTGGTTTCTGAAGTAGGTTTTGTCATAACCATTTTTCCATCTCTTAGAACCGATACTTCATCGCAAATTTCAAAAATTTCATCCATTTTATGCGAAATATAAATTAGCGAAATGCCTTGTTTTTTAAGCATACGCATCATATCAAACAATTTATTAACTTCTTGTGTCATTAAAGAAGATGTTGGTTCATCTAATACAATGACTTTTGAGTTATATGAAATCGCTCTGGCAATTTCACACATCTGTCTTTGTGATACAGACATATTACGCATTGGTGTATCTAAGTTTACCGTCATGCCAAGCTTTCTAAAAAGCTCAGATGACTTCTTTTTCATTCGATCTTCATCTACCATGCCTAATGAATTTGTGGGATAACGTCCCAAGAATAAATTGTCTTTAACATTTCTTTCAAGACATTGATTTAATTCCTGGTGCACCATGGCAATACCATTTTCTAGTGCTTCTTTAGGTCCGGAAAAATTAATTTCTTTTCCTTCTAAAAAAATCGTACCTTCATCTTTTTGATATGTCCCGAATAGACATTTCATCATTGTTGATTTACCAGCACCATTTTCTCCCATAAGTCCCATAACTGTACCTGGTTTTAAATCCAAATTAATGTGATCCAAAACACGGTTACGTCCAAAAGACTTACTCATTCCGCGGATAGATAAGACCAGTTCTTCATTCTTATCTGCCATAAAATCTCTCCTATTTTTTACTACTATCTAAATAACATTAGGGAGAAAATCATTTCTCCCTAATAATCTTAATCCTAAGTTTTATTGAATTATTTATTTAAGGATTCCTGTGTAAGAAGCTGCATTGTCAGTCTTAACCATGTTAATTGCGAATGCATCATATTTGTCTGGGTTTCCTAAACGGTTTGTAATGTTAGATTCTGTTTGTCCATCACCACCAATATATTCAACATCTAAATTCAATAAGTCATCATATTTTTCTAATAATGGTTGGTAAGTTGAGCTTAAGAAGTTATCAGATGCGTTGTAGATATTTAGCCAAACACTCTTCTTAGCGTGATCTTTTTCATCTAATTGGTTAGAAACTGGAGCATAAGTAACTGTTGAATCTAAGAAATCTTTATAGTTGTCAGCAGTAACAGCAACGTTTAATGCATAATAAGAACGTTGATCCTTATTGTATGTAAATACATCTGAGCTTAATACGTTTCCAGCATCATCTTCTGTACCGATACCTGTATCGATATCAACACCATCTAAAGCATTACGTAATACTCTTAATGTTAAATAAGCTTGAACGTCAGCATGTTGAGAAATTGTTCCACCATATCCTTCAGCGATTGCAGCAACTGCATCTGAGTTAGCATCGTATCCGAATGTAGGAACTTTGTTTTCTTTTGACCATGCGTTGAACATTGACATACCCATACCATCATTGTTAGAAGCTACAACGTCAACTTCATCACCAAATGATGCAGTCCATGTACCGATTGTGTTACCAGCAGTAGCAGCATCCCAAGTAGCACCTGAAGAGTTTTTCATTTCTTGAGAAGCAAGTTCTCTTACTGTATAAGTTTTTCCATTAATTTCTAACGAGCCATCTTGAACACTCTTAGATTTACCATCATTATTAATACCAGCTGGATCACTTACGATTTCACCATCTTTTTCAACAGCTGTACCTAAAGCTTTACGAACACCTCTTGTACGAGCAATAGAGTCATTGTGACCAACATCACCAATAGCTAATACGTAACCGATAACGCCATCTCCGTTACGATCTAATGTATCGATATTCTTTTCGATATAATCTTTAATCATTTGTCCTTGAAGTTCAGCACCTTGATTTGCATCGAAACCAACATAATAAGTATCTTTGTTGAAGTTTAATGCATCCATGTCTATTTCACCAGTAGAACTGTTAGAAGGTTGACGGTTGTACCATACTAATGGTTTGTCAGCATTTGCAACACTAGAACCACCTTTTTTTCCTTCATCTCCTCCACTGCTACAAGCAGTTAATGCAACACCCATAGATAAAGCTGCAGCAATTGTTAAAAATCTTTTGTTCATATTATCCTCCTAATGTAGATTTTTACATTAAGACACTTTCCCATATAGATACTTCGCTTGATTATAATATGATTGGCAGCCGGGTGTTCCAAAAGTAATTTTTAATTTGTTATTTGCTTGCTGTATTTGAAACAAAGCCATTTGTCGTGAATCAATTTATATAATCTATTCTATGCTTGTAAAGTCAGCTATGTATCCTCCTCAATGAGATGCGTCTTTTTACTACTGCATTCTAACATATGTTTGCAAGCGCTTTTAACTATTTTTTTAATTTTTTTATTTATAACTATTTTTTCTATAATCACTATTTTTATTCGGATTTATATATTGATTATCATGCATAAAATATAACTATATTCCTATCAAATTCGTATGTATTATTGTCTACAAAATCACTCTGTAACTTTGATAATATCTACCAATCATATGCACAAATCGTTACTACCACTGCCTATTTAAAAGCTTTATAATCACTATGTTAACAAATAATTTCATCTTATTATTATGACTCATTTAAGAAATGCAAAAAATATTTTATGATTTTTTTATTTTTTTGCTTGCAATTAATATAAACTTATAGTATCATTTATTAGCACTTGTCAAGGAAGACAAGTTTAATATACATGGCGCGTTGGAGAAACGGTTAACTCACATGCCTTTCACGCATGCACTCACGGGTTCGAATCCCGTACGCGTCACCATTTTTCAAACAAAGTCCGAAAGGACTTCTTTTTTTTGCCTTCTAAAAGAAAAAGCCTTCTAAAAAGAAGGCTAAAGTTCATTGACAATATTATGTACCCATATTCCTTTTTTAACCAATGTGATTCCTAATACAGCTTTAGGAATATCTACACATTGCACAAGCAAGTACACATTGAATATAGGTAGATTTGTAAAACGAGTTAAACATAGAGCAACCATAAATGTAAATATGAATGTATATCCACTGTCAAAGAAGAAAGTAAGTAATGTTTTCCCTCCTGCACGCATTGTAAAGTAACTGCTATAGTACAAAGAAATGATTGGAAGCATACAAGCCGAAACTCTTAATAAAGATGTTGCTAATGACTTTACTTCTATAGACGTATTATAGATTTGAGGAATAAAAGATGAACATCCAAACAATGCCACACCAATGCATAAACACATCATAAAATTCATAAATACCATCTTCAAATCACAATCTTTAGCATACTCTATTTCACCAGCACCCAGTCTTTGCCCAACAATAATCGAAATCGAATTTCCCATTGCATAACAAATAATCATAAAGAAATTGGTTACTGTTGTTGTAACATTAATGGCTGCAACTGCAAAAAGTCCTCTTGTTGAATAACATTGAGAAATAAGCGCAATGGATATCGACCACAATATTTCATTACATAATAGAGGCATTCCTCTTTTAACAACATTCTTAAATATATCACCCGATATCTTATATAAACGCATCGCATCCCTTAAATAATTGTTATTTAAGCCTGCCGCTATATTTATCCCCATCTCTACAATTCTTGAAACAACCGTACCAATGGCCGCACCAATAACGCCAAGTTGAGGAAAGCCAAAGTGACCAAAAATCAAAATGTAGTTAATGCAAAAGTTCACAATAACCGCTATGACACTAGCCTTCATTGGTAAAACTGTATTTCCTGTTTCTCTTAATGAAGAAGAATATACTTGCGTAATCGCAAAAGGAATGAGTCCAATCAACATAACATCCATATATTGCTTGCCAAAGCTCAATGTTGTCATACTATCTGTCGGATCATCATTTAAATATAAAGAAATTAAGGAAGGCCCCAACAATTTAAAAATGCATATGGCCAATATTGAAATCAAGATACAAAGCAACATTTTAATTTGGAAACAATTGTGTACACCATCCCTGTTTCCACGTCCATAAAATTGTGCCAAAAATATTCCAGCCCCTGACATTGCGCCAAAAACACTCACATTAAATACTTGAAATAATTGATTTGAAATAGATACACCACTCATAGATAGTGTTCCTAATTGTCCAATCATAATGTTATCTAATAAACTGGCAAGATTGGTAAAACCATTCTGTATCACAATCGGTATACATACAATCAAAACCATTCGATAAAACTTCTTATCACCAATTAAAGATTTCATGCCCTTCCCCCTCAATGTAAGAAATACCGAGAACGTTTAATGATTCTCGGTATTATTATAATAATATAACGCACCCAATAAATTTGCGTCATTGTTAAATTTACATGCCTGTATCTCAGGCATTTTTAATGTACAAAACCACAATTTGACATTATTCATACTTTCTTTAATGCACTCAATTAATCTTGGTTGTGCCGATATACCTCCGCCAATCAGAATGGTATCTACATCTAGAAGTAGCTGGATATTACTTAGCATCCAAGCTAAATTTTGGCAATACTGATTCAATCCTTCATGCACTTTTTGATCATCTAAATGATCAAAAAGTTCTTTGCCCGTTAAACCCGTTGCTCTTTCAAGACCATCTTTTCCAAAGTAGGCCGCCATCGTATTCTTAAAAGTCTTTTCCGTATCCATATGCGCATCCGAATATTCACCTGCCAATAAATGTGAACCTTCATATACCTTATGATCAATGACAATCCCCATTCCAATATATGTACCTAGAACCACAACAAGTGCATTTTTTGAATTTATTAAATTGCCATATCCAAGTTCAGCCCACGTCGCACAACGACCATCATTTTCAATTGTCACTTTACAATCTTTAATTTCTTCCAACCGCTTTTTTAAAGGATAGTTCGACAGAAACGCAAGCTTACCCGTAATAAATGCTTTTGAATGATCTTCATTTACAATTCCAGGCATACTAATCGCAATTCCAGTATATTCAAATGGTAAATCACAAATGGATTGCACAATTTTATCAACCGTATCCAAAGTAGGATATTCTCCTTTTTGTTGGATATTCCCTGACTCATCGCATAATCCATATTTAATATTGGTACCACCAATGTCGATCGTTAAAATCATAATTTTTGCGACGTTGAAATTGTGTAACTATATAAATCACCACGATAGTAACACATTGTATACTCCATCTTTTTTTTCTTTTTATCATAAGAAACACGTTTACGAGCTAAAACCGGCTGATCTTTACGTATTTTTAATGCCAAGCATATTTCTTCACTCGGATTAATTGCCGAAAACTCTTCATCTATTCTTGTCGGTGCGCCAATCACTTCATAAATAGACTGTGTTTGTTCTTCCATATTTAAAGGAATATTTAAGTCTAATGGAAAATATGAAACAAAATATACCAATAAAACATCATCTGCAGTACGAACTCTTCGAACACAATACATCACTTCTTCGTCCAAGCCGAACAATTCTCTTGTGGCTTGATCCGGGATTTCTTTTGTGATGTGAAAAGACTTAGTTCCAGGTGTTCTTCCTAAAGCTGTCATTTCATCTGTAAAACTACGAATATGCGACAATTCTTCTTTGATTTTAGGTCTATATGTCACAAACGTACCCTTGCCACGGCCACGCTTTACCATACCTTCCTGTTCTAATTCAAGAATAGCTTGTCTTGCCGTAATTCTTGAAACATCGTACATCTCTTGAATTTCCATTTCACTATCAACGCGATCTCCTACAGCCAATACTCCTTCTTGAATATCTTTTTTGTAGAATTCCTTAATTTGTTTATAGTAAGGAAGATGACCAGGCGTTGTATCCAATTTATGCATAACATGATCTCCTTATATATTTGTTATAACAATTATAAGATATTTCTTCTTTGCTTGTCAATTTCAATCCACTCATCTAATGTCATTGGCACATAATCGCTATACATGCAAAAACAATTAATAAGTTGGCAAGGCACATTTTCTAATTGGCCATCTGAAATTCTTGGATGTTTTTGTTGCTGAACATAATCTTGATAAGCATCCAAAAACTGCTGATCTTGCGTCGCATGAATATGTCCATGCAACATAAAAGTTTTAGGATTTCCAAACTCATCCCTTCTATATTGCCCATCATAACAAGCAATTGGATAATGAGATAATACGACTTTTCGTTTATTCTCATTTAATTCCGCATAATCTTTGATCCAAACAAATCTTGAAGTATCAAAATTTTTGTCATCTAGAAAACGATCATGATTTCCGCGAATCAAATAAATTTTACCCTTTAATTCATCCAAAATTTCTGTTGTTTCCTTTGCATTTCCCCATGAAAAATCGCCAAGCACAACAACCTCATCATTTTTACGCACTTTACTATTCCACTGATCAATCATATATTCATTCATTTGATCAATATCGTCAAAGCCTCTTTGATCCATTTTTTCATTTAATGAACGATGAAAAAAATGTGTGTCCGCAATATAATAACGCATCTTTTTACGCATCCTTTCAAACTAGAAAATAGCGGAAATTCCGCTATTTTGTTATACACGCAAACCCTTCTTTTTTAAAAGTATTTTGTGTTTTCTTTAAACTTACATAATCCGATTGGGCTTCCCCTTTATCCAACAAATTATTTTCAATCAACATATCTATATTTGCTATTTTAAAATCCATTTCCAACGTCACTTCAACCTGTTTGTCCTTTAATTGCGTCGAAACATGTACCCCTTCAATCGAATTGTATTTATCATCTAATGAAGAGTTGATTTTAGATTGAATCTGTTCAGAATTCATATCTTCCGTAATCCCCAAATCCGAAAAACTCATTGTAAATTTTTGTGTCATCTTTTGAATTTTATCCCCTTTTGCTTCAAAAGTAACCTGCTGTGAAGAATCATTTTTACAATCAATCACCTTTACTTTATTTGTCTTTTTTACTGTTACAGGCGCCTTTTCTGTTGACTTACTTTTTTGATGCGTAAGATCACTCACTTTTGTACACCCACAAAGTAATAGGCTTATACACAACAAATATTGAATTCGCATAAGTATTCCCCCTTACGCAAATTATTTTATCATGAAATCAAATGTTCATCCACAAAGTTCGAAAGTTCATCCAAGCCAGACTTAAATAGCTTACTATCTTGAGCCAAGCCTAAACGAAAATAATATTCTTTATCAAAACACGAGCCTGGCACAAAAAATACACCTTTTTCTGCCAATAATAATTTCGAAAATGTCTCACTCTTTAAATCAAAATAATACTTTAAAAAACACACTGTTCCACCACTAGGCAATACACATTCAAAGCGAGGATTTTCTTTAAGCCATTCACGAACGATATTTTTATTTGTTGAAATAATATTCTTAGCCCTTAAAATCAATTCATCCTTATGCTTAAGGGCAATCCATCCCAATTTATCCACTAAAGGACCTGTAGAAATCATAGAATAATCTCTTCTTATATTGATTTGATGAATCACATACTCATTGGCTTTGATCCAGCCAAGGCGTAATCCAGCAAGTGAAAACACTTTACTTAAGCTCGATGTTGAAATTCCATTTTCATATATATCACTAATTGAGACTTCTTGATTTAAACCACGATATACCTCATCACAAAGAATATAAGTACCATATGGTTTGCATACTTCAATCAATTCATTTAGAAACTCATTAGAATATTCTGTCCCCGTTGGATTCGAGGGATTATTTAAAATAATCATTTTTGTTGAGGCATTCAGCATCTTTCTAAACTTTTTTACACCGACCTGCCAATCATATTCATCAAGTTCAATTAAATTTACTTTACATCCAATTGATTTTGGAATATCTACAAATTGCTGATACCCAGGAACAACACAAATCACTTCATCCCCTTTTCCTAGTAATGTATTCATCACTAATTCATTGGCCTGTAGACACCCTTGTGCCGTTGTGATATTGTCAATCGTTCCACTCGCATTTGAACCTCTCATCACTGAAGTGACGAGATTCTTGGGAACAGGTTTCTATCGAAACCTTTCTTACCAAGCTATCCCCGCAGTTCCTGCGGTTGCTTTTGTTTTTTAGTTAATTTGCTAATATGCCTTGCATCAATATATTGATGGATGCATTTACATCTCTGTCATGATTTGAATGGCATTTTGGACATGTCCATTCTCTTACATTTAAATCTTTTGTTCCTTCATTCTTATATCCGCAACAATGACAGATTTGGCTGCTCGCATAGAACGTATCCACTTTCTTGATTACCTTTCCATACCACTCGGCTTTATATTCTAGTTGTGTTGTAAATTTTGACCAGGATACATCCGATATAGACTGGGCTAGATTGTGGTTTTTAAGCATGTTCTCTACTTTTAAATCTTCAATGCAGATAATGTCATATTCTGTAATGATTCTAGTAGATAGTTTGTTGATAAAATCCATTCTTTGATTCGCTATCTTTTCATGAAGTCTTGCGATCTTGATTCTGTTTTTGATCCAGTTGCGGCCGCCCTTTGTTTTTCGTGACTGCTGCTTCTGGAGCTTTTTCAGTTTCTCAATCGACTTCTTCAGATATTTTGGATTCTCTACCTTTTCTCCATTACTCAATATGATAAAATCCTTGATACCTAGATCTATACCTGTTTCATTGTATGTTAGTGGAAATAATACTTCCTCTACATCCGTATAACATAATGAAACATAATACTTTCCACTTGGTACTTGTGATACCGTTGCACTCAGCAGTCTTCCTTTAGGTGCTCGGGTTTTCTTTATCTTTACAAGACCAATCTTAGGAAGCTTGACCTTATTTTCATACAGTTCAATATTTCCATTCGTATATTTTGTTGTATACGAATAACGATGTGTCTTCTTCGATTTGAATCTAGGATATTCAGCCTTTTTCTTAAAGAAATTGATATATGCCGTATCCAGATTCTTTACACTTGACTGTAGAGCAACAGAATCCACTTCCTTAAGCCATTCATATTCTTTCTTTAATAGAACTAGATCCTTAGCACATGCCGAATAACTCAATGTGATTCCATCTTTTTCATAGGCATCCCTACGTTTTGCCAGATAATGATTATATACAAAACGAGTGCAGCCAAAAGTCTTGGCTAGTAATATTCTTTGTTCTCTATTTGGATAGATACGATACTTGAATGCCTTTTCCATGATGATTTCTCCTTATTGATTCGCTATTTTCTTTTTTGACTTCTTATATACTCTATAATCTGTTCTTCTGTATTTTCAGAAACTGTAGCTACAAAATAAGAAGGATTCCATAGATGTCCACCCCATAACTTGGATCTTAGATCATCCCCAAACTCTTTCATCAAAAGTCTGGCTGATACACCCTTCATAGCTTTTATAATATTTGGAATGTAATGCTGCGGCGTACAATTGATCAGCATATGGATATGATCCTCCTCTATATTCATTTCCAGAATTTGAAAACCATTATCCTTTGATATCTGAGTCAGCAGCTCTTTTAATTTTATTGCGACCGGTCCATTCAAGACATCACGACGATACTTTACGCACCATACAATATGATACTGTATTGAATAGACATAGCCTCTTCCTTTAACAACTTCCATATGTTTTTACCTCATCAATATTATAACATATGTATATATTCAAAGCACTATACTTATCATTTATTTTTAAATTATTTATCTAACATATGCTAACCTAATTCATCTCATGACTAAAGTCACGAGTTTTCTTAGATTGCATTATAAAGATAAGATTTCTTTTTTTAATTCCACATCCCCAGTGATTTTACCATAATCCAAAGTCAATTCATTAAAATCAAAATCCTCACAATCTAATAGTTCCTGTAAAGTTAACGCTTTTACACACGTATCCGTCATATTATAGATGGCATCATTTTCATAATCATTCATCCATTGTTCGACTTTAAAATCCGGCAATCTCATTCGTAGAATACCTTGCTCAAAAAATCTTTTGCACGATCCGACTGAGGATTCGCAAAAAACTCTTCGCTTGTGTTTTCCTCTATAATTTCTCCTTGATCCAAGAAAACAACTCGAGTCCCTACCTTTCTGGCAAAACCCATTTCATGTGTAACAACAACCATTGTCATACCTTGCTTACCAAGATCTTTCATAACTTCAAGTACTTCCTTAATCATTTCAGGATCCAAAGCACTTGTTGGTTCATCAAACAACATAATATCCGGATTCATACATAGTGCTCTTGCAATCGCAACACGTTGTTTTTGCCCACCAGACAAATTATTTGGATACGCATCTTTCTTTTCTAATAATCCAACTTTATCTAAATACTCTAAAGCTGTTTTTTCAGCTTCTTCATCCGTTTTATTCAACACCTCAACTTGTGCTAACTTACAATTTTGTAAAACCGACATATTCGGAAATAAATTGAAGTGTTGAAACACAAATCCCATACGATTTCTTTGCATCCGAAATTTCTTTTCATTATCCGGATTCATCCATTCATCATCCATATAAATTTTTCCTGAATCCACATGCTCCAAGCCATGAATACAACGTAATAATGTACTTTTACCCGATCCACTAGGACCAATCAACGAGATAATATCCCCCTTATTGACTTCTAAGTTTACATTTTTTAGGGCACGTGTTTTATTAAATTGTTTTGAAACATTCTCTACTCTAATCACTTACAGCCAACCTCTTTTCCACTTTATTTCCAATACAAGAGACAATACATGTCATAATCAAATAGAATATTGCCGCAAGCATATATGGCGACATAACATCATAATATTCAGCACCAATGACTTGTGCTCCTTTTAAAAGTTCAACCGCTCCAATACAACTAATCAAAGAACTATCTTTAATCAAAGTAATAAATTCACTGATCAATGGTGGTACAACACGTTTGAAAGCTTGGGGTAAAATTACTAACTTCATTGTTTTCCAATTCGATAACCCTAATGTTTCACAAGCTTCCCACTGTCCTTTATCAACCCCATTGATTCCTGAACGTAAAAGTTCAGTTTGATAAGCACCGGAATTAATACTTAACGCAATCATACCAATCACAATTGGATTGATTCTTAATACATGACCTGTAAAAGCTGTATAGATAGATGGAATAACTGAGAAGATAATTAAAATCTGTAGAAGCAATGGTGTTCCACGAATGATTGTGACATACACAAATGATATGGCCCTAGGCACCTTATGTTTGCTTCTTCTTCCACTTGCTCCTAAAATGCCAAGCACTAAACCAATTAAAAGGGAAAGCGCTGCAATCGCAACCGACAACAGCGCACCCTTTGCCAAATAGAGTATATTCTCTAATGTAAATACCTGATCAATCGCAACAAACATACACTTTCCTCACTTTTCCTTTACTTTGTTTCTAATGGAGATAAACCATATTTTTTGCACAACTTAGCATAATCATCGCTAGCCAAGAATTTTTTAATACATGTATTCATCTTGTCAATCACATCTGTATTTCCTTTTTTCGCAATAATATAGTTTTGTTCATCCATTAAAGATTCATCTAACATTTTAAATTCGCCACTCTTCACATAGTTTTTTGCTACACCCAAATCAACGATTGCTGCATCATATTGATTTGCACTTAATGCATTCATAATGTCTTGCACATTCTTTAATCCAGTTACTTTTGCATCTTTTACTTCTTTTGCGGCTGTCTCACCAGTAGCTCCTGTTTGAGCAACTAAAGATTTACCTTCCAAATCCGAAGTCGATGCGATATCTGAATCTTTAGGAACAACAGCCACCTGACTTGATCCTAAATATGGATCTGACCATTCCACTTTACGTTTTGAATCATATGTAAATCCAGAAATACCTACATCAATTTGGTCTCCTTGAAGCTGAGTAATGATATTATCAAAATCCATCTTCTTCATTTCCAATTTATAAGTAACTCCTTCTTCTTCACTTAAATATTCTTCAAAACACTTCATCATATCTGGATCAAATCCTACGATATCTCCCTTTTTATTTTCAGATTCATAAGGAGCATAATCCGGAGAAATCCCCACAGTAATTGTTTTTACATCCTCTGACTCACTTGAACACCCTGCCATTGTTAATGCGGTTAATGCCGCCATACCTAATTTAATAATTTTTTTCATGTTTTATTCCTACCTTTCTTTATGTGTAAATCAAAAATTATTTCATATCGTCGATCACTTTCCATTCACACACACCCTTTCCAATAAAAAAACGTCCAAATATATATTGGACGTAATAAACGCGGTACCACCAAAATTCCATCTGCCTATACAGATGACACCTCATTCTTAACGCGAATTCACGATTTAGCCTCAAATCTTCGACCAAATAACTCCAAGACACGTTCCAAAAGATTTCACAATAACTTACACCTTACGTTATCTCTCTTTAGAAAAATTACTTTTGTACTTCTTCTCTTCTTCGTTTATGTAAATTATTATATTCATTTTCTGAAAACTTGCAAGATGAAATTGAAATTATTTTACATTTATTTACAAGCAACCAGAAAAGCACAAGAAAATAGCTAATGCTTATTAATAATATTTCTTCTAAATTACACAACACTATATTTTTGGCTCATACAATGAATTGTTCTAGACACTAAGTTTTAAAAACAGGAAATAACAAATTATCATTCTTTTTGTAACCATCTACTCATCTAAATATTTCTTTCCAACAATAAGTTGCATAACGCATTTCCTATTCCCACTTTTTGAAAAAAAATCATTTTTCGGTAATAGAATGTGCCTTTAAATTTTTAAAGCGTGAATATCGAGGTGCTCATTCAACAAAAAAAGACCTCTTTCGAGATCTATGCTGCAAATTCATTTAAAGTATCAATTGTTTTAGTATATTGCTCTTTGACTGCATCAAATTGTTGTAAAGCCAATTCCAAGTTTCCTGCACGTAAACTTTCTGTGATTTCAAAACTTGGTTTATACAAATGATCAAAGCCTAAATTCATGCATACTCCTTTCAATGTATGAGCTGCACGAAAAGCTATTTCCACTTGTTTATCATTTAAAGCTTTTTCAAGTTCTTGAAAACTCGTGTCTTCTCTAAATTTTAGTGCAAATTTCTCAATCATACTAACACTTGGTAAACGTTTAATAACATCTTGATAATTAGCACCCATTTTTATATAACATTCTTCAACTGTCATTCTATTTTCCTCTCTAAAATATAACTGAATATCAAATTAACATTTTAATTAAAGCTTTTTTAAAACATATATATTCTATAATCTAACCAAAGAAAAAGCAATATAAAAAGGAAGTGAAACACTTCCTCATTAGTTCTTTAACGCTTGTAAAGGAGCTGGAATTCTTCCGCCACGATTGATCATGACATCATTTGAAATTTGAGAAATTGGCATAACAGGACCTGCGCCTAATAAACCACCAAAATCTAATTCATCCCCAACATCTTTTCCAATGGCTGGAATCACACGAACGGCAGTCGTTTTTGTGTTAACCATACCGATTGCAGCTTCATCCGCAATAATTCCTGAAATAACACTTGCACTTGTTTCTCCTGGAATTACGATCATATCCAATCCAACACTACATACTGCCGTCATAGCTTCTAATTTTTCTAATTTTAATGCACCTGTTCTTGCCGCATGAATCATACCTGCATCTTCACTTACCGGAATAAAAGCGCCAGATAATCCACCAACATTACTTGTTGCCATAACGCCACCTTTTTTAACAGCATCATTCAACATGGCTAAACAAGCCGTTGTTCCATAAGCACCACATGTTTCCAATCCCATTTCCTCTAGAATATAGGCAACACTATCACCAATAGCTGGAGTTGGAGCTAAAGACAAGTCCACAATTCCAAATGGAACACCCAGTTTTTCACTTGCTACAGTTCCAACCAACTGTCCCATACGCGTAATCTTAAAGGCTGTGCGCTTAATTAGATCTGCAATCTGATCCATACGCAATGATTTATCGGCTTTACTTAATACAGCACGCACAACACCAGGTCCGGACACACCCACATTAATTACACAATCGGCTTCACCTACACCATGGAAGGCACCCGCCATAAATGGATTGTCTTCAGGCGCATTACAGAATACAACAAGTTTAGCAGCTCCTAAACAATTGTCATCCTTTGTATATTCAGCACAACGCTTCACAATACGCCCCATTTGCGCAACGGCATCCATATTGATACCTGCTTTTGTACTACCTACATTGACACTAGCACACACATGCTGCGTCTTTGCCAAGGCTTCAGGAATGGATTCAATCAATTCATTATCCCCTGCTGCATATCCTTTTTGTACGAGTGCAGAATATCCGCCAATAAAATCAACCCCTAATTTTTGAGCACAACGCTCTAAAGTTAATGCGTATTCAACTGGATTTCCCCCTGAACAAGCCACTAACATCGCAATTGGGGTTACACTAATTCGTTTATTTACAACGGGAATACCATAAGACTTACTAAAATCGTTTCCAACTTTTACTAAGTCTTTGGCTAAGCGGCAAATCTTTTCTTCTACTTTTTGACATGACACATGAATGTCTGGATCCATACAATCCAATAAACTAATACCCATTGTGATCGTACGAATATCCAGATATTCTTCGTCAATCATCTTTATTGTTTCTAAAATTTCATTTGTCTGCATAGGAATACCTCATTAAATTTTGTGCATAGAATTGAAAATATCCTGATGCATACAACGAATGACTAGATTCTTTTCTTTTCCTAAGTTTTCCATTTTCTCCGCAAATTCATTTAATGGAATGCTCATTTCATCAATCGCAACCATCATAGTCATAGTGAACATAGAATCTACGATTGTTTGAGTTACATCCAATACATTTAGATTGTAGTTTGCGCATTCATTGGCAATCATAGCCAAGATTCCTACTTTGTCTTTTCCAATTACACTAATAACAGCCTTCATCATCTTTCTCCTTAAAATTTGATTTCGCATTTTTCAAAGCGTATAAGCTCATATGGTTCATATGCACTCTGGATTCCTTGCACATTCACATCATATTCACTTGGCATAAAGGATACCTCATTTTGTTGATTTAGACAATCCTTAATACTTTGGCTTTGTTCTTTTGTCAAAGTATGTGACTTCTTGAAACAAATGTCATTTGCCTTATCAACCAATACAATTTCTACATCTAGACAATCACTTTTAAACAAATGCTCTTTCCAATCACACTCTTGAACATTGAAATAAAAATCACTGGAATCAATATCGCCACCTTCAAGCACAAATACGGCAATATCGTTTGTGTAACAAAAATGAAGATCGATACCACTATTCAACATATCAATTTCCTCCTGTGTCCAATCTTCGTCTTTTATTACTAACATAAAACGGTTTTCTACATAGTCCATAATGGCACCAAAATCGATGTCATACGCAAATTTTTCTTTTTTATTCATACCACCATTATAAAGATTATCTTAAGAAAAAGCGAATCAATTTCTCATTCAATTTTGTATAAGGCTGATAACGCATAGGTAAATCAATGATTCTTTTTTTATCCACAATACTCTTTGTATGACTAAACGTATCAAAGCCACGCTTTCCATGGTATGAACCCATCCCACTTTCGCCAACACCACCAAAGCCCATATTACTAGTAGCTAAATGAATCACAACATCGTTGATGCAGCCACCGCCAAAGGATACTTCACCCGTTACTTTCTTAGATACCTGTTTATTATTTGTGAAAATATATAAAGCTAGTGGGCTAGGCATAGAATTGATTTTATTTATAACAACATCTAAATTTGAATATGTCAATATTGGCATAACAGGACCAAATATCTCTTCCTGCATAATAGGATCTGAAAAATCCACACGATCCAATACCGTTGGTTCAATTTGTAGATTATGATGTTTTCCACCATAGACAACCTTATCCATATCAATCAACCCCAAAATCCTCTTATAGTGCTTTTCATTAATAATATGACCATAATCATCTAAGCTCGCATATTGGCGCTTAATTTCGGATATCACGCATTCGATAAATTGGTCTTTTATAGATTCATGTACCAACATATAATCTGGAGCTACACAGGTTTGTCCACAATTCAAATATTTTCCAAACACAATTCTTCGTGCCGCCAATTTAATATCTGCATCTTTATCTACGATACAAGGACTTTTTCCTCCCAATTCTAGAGTGACTGGCGTTAAATATTGACTCGCCTTATTCATCACAATTTTTCCTACACGTTTTGACCCTGTATAGAAAATATAGTCAAATTTTGAATCCAATAATTTAGAACTCACTTCACTATCTCCAAGTACACAAGCCACATATTCTGGATTGAAATATTCTTCAATCATATCTTTGATTACTTGTGATGTGTATGGACTAAATTCACTAGGTTTTAATACCACCGTATTTCCAGCTGCAAGTGCATCAATCAAGGGGTCAATAGAAAGCAAAAAAGGATAATTCCAAGGACTAATAACTAACACCACACCATAAGGACTCGGCTTTTCAAAACTACGCGACAAAAATTGAGACAATGGTGTATATACATTCCTTTCTTTAGCAAACTTACGAATGTGTTTTTCCATATAAGTCAATTCACTTAAAGCTAACCCAACTTCGCACATATAAGTTTCAAAATTTGATTTTCCGACATCCATTTTAATAGCTTCATTAATTCTGTCTTCATAAGCTAGAATTGCCTTTTTTAAAGTTTTTAAGGCATTTACTCTAAAATTAATATCTAGAGTTTTATGTTGATTATAAAATTCTCTTTGCTTTAAAACGATTGAATCCATACTCAATCCTCCACTACTAAATCATACACTTTTTCTAACTCTTTTACATCCCACAAAACTGGAACTGGATATAATGGATTGGCTTCATGATCTGCATACACTGCCAATTCGTGTATATCCGATTTCTTTAATTCACTAAATGTAGATGAGATGCCAAAATACTTTTTCATTAAAGTGATTTGTTCTATAAAACGCTCAGCACCAACCTTATAAGAATCCTTCGCATTACAGATACCACAATACAAAGCCATTTCATAGAGTTTCTTATGCACACTGTCTCCATATTGTTTCAACACAACATCAAGTAATGTTGCATTAGCTAGTCCATGCGCAATATTATATTTACCACCTAATGAATGAGCAATCGCATGCACATATCCTACATAGGATACTGTAAAGGCATGTCCTGCATAGTAAGCAGCATCCAACATATTACTTCTAGCTTCTAAATCATTGCCATCTTCAAATGCTTTATATATATTTTCAAAAATAAGTTTTGTGGCCTTTAACGCATATTCACGCGTCTTCTTTGTGGTCGAATTACCAATATAAGCCTCAATCGCATGGGTTAATGCATCCATCCCTGTGCATGCCGTAATAAATGGAGGCAAAGATAAAGTGGGTTTGGGATCTAAAACGGCATAATCTGGAATCAAATAAAAATCATTGATCGCATATTTATGACGGGTTTTAGAATCTACAATGACAGCTGCAAGCGTTGTCTCACTACCCGTTCCAGCTGTTGTTGGAACACAAATAAGTAACGGTAGTTTCTTCCATATCTTTAAAATCCCCTCCATCTTTGATAGTGGTTTCTTAGGGCGAGCAAGTCTAGCACCAACGGCCTTAGCACAATCCATGCTAGATCCTCCACCAAAACCAATTAAAGCCTGACAATTCGAAGATAAATATAAGTTTTTTGCTTCTTCTACATTATCACTTGTAGGATTTGCGACCGTCTTATCATAAATTACATATGAAATAGAATGATGATCTAAGTGTTCACACATACGATTTAATATTCCCAATTGATGCACGGTAAAATCAGTAATTACCATCACTTTAGATATATGGTTATCCATACAAACATGAGAAATTAAAGATGTACTCTTTAATATTTCTGGAGTTCGATAGGGCAAAACCGGAATCACGAGTTTAAAACATTTCTGAAAGATCCGACAATATATTTTCTTGAATGTATTCATAAAGCACCTCCGTTTAGTTAACTTTGTATACTTTATATTCATTTGTTCACTTTGTCAACTATAAAAAATATGGACACCTACATGTCCATACCTTTATGCTTTCATCAATAGTTTTCGAATTGATTCTTCACTTACTGAGAAGATGGATGCGATACTTGAAACACTGAAACCTTTGTCTACCATCGTTCTATACATTTCTTTACGATTATTCTCGCTGCCTTGTTCAATTCCTTTTTTTATTCCTTCAGCTTCCCATTCTTTTGACTTTACTTCAAGCCATCTCTTTTCAGCTTCACACATTTCAATCTCCTCCTTTTCCTCTAATTCTTCTAAATCCAACCATTCTACATCCGTCAATGTCTTGACGACTTTTAATACACTGCTCTTCACAAGTCCAAAGCTATTACTCTTTCCTTCATAAATAGACTGATCATAAATACTTCGACATATGTAGAATAGATTATGTACGTCTTCTTCATTAAAATTATATGAAGTATTTCCTGTGATTTCAATCAGATTCATTTTGTAGTCAT
>SKER01001286.1_pt1 | contig 21121 bp, 9 predicted proteins | sample 4826961 | NCBI WGS metagenome assembly SKER01 (sample SAMN11008804, study PRJNA524170) | human gut metagenome | biome: Human fecal sample; material: Feces; isolation source: fecal sample from pouch patient p47 | host: Homo sapiens | place: Israel: Tel-Aviv | collected 2016-11-16 | reverse complement strand
GGCCTCCCACAGCGGCTAAGGCCGCATCGCCGTTTCGAAGGCGATGCGGCCTTTTGCATATGCTGCAAGATCCTCGAAACCACGGAATGCAACGATAGTTTTCGCAGGTAAAGCTTGCTAGAATATCGTTGTACGAAATTCGAGGAATTAATGAACAGACTCGTCGTTGCGGAGCATGCATTCAAACACGGCTTAAACGAGGAGAGCATACGGTTTGCCTGGGAAAATCGAATGGCGTCGCAGCACCGAAAGGCTCCGTATGAAGACCAAGTCGTTGCTATCGGGCTTACGGAAGACGGAAGGGTTGTTGAGTTAATCGGCTCCCAAAAACCTTCTGCGGTAGTGATTTACCACGCAATGGAGCCGCCAACGAAAAGAGTGCTGTTCGAACTTGGGCTATTGGCAAGGAGGCGGTAGGCATGGCAATGTCTGCGGATGAAATCAAAAAAGAATTCGGCATCACGCCCGAACAGCTTGACCAATGGGAGGCGGATGCTGCTGCCGGCATCTTACATGGAGAACCTAGCGGGCCGGTTACGTACGGTCCCGGCCGCCCTCTTATGTTCGATGAGGAAATGAAGCAGGTGGGATTTAAGGAGCCGGTGAATAAAATCCTGCTCATCGACATCCGCGCAGCGCAGCTGGGAATGAAGAGGTCGGAATATCTTCGCCATCTGGTAGATGAAGACTTGAAGCTCGCTGGCATCGCATAGCGGTCAGCGTCGCGATGGGGCTGGGTTCCGTGTCTATCGAATCGCTGTCGCCTGAGGGTTCGCGGCCTGATGGGCGGGCTTGTTTGCTATCATAGCCAAGTTAACGGTCTAACCGCTTTCAGCGTGCGTGGAGCTGGGTTGCGCCGGCTTCCCCGGCGCGTCCGCAAGTGTCGCGATTGTGCTGGTGGCAGTCGGATGCGGGGTAGTCGTCGTTTTGCAGCGTAGCCGCTAACACGTGCGTTGGAATCGAAAGGAAAGAAACCAATGACCCAATACCTTACCGAGCGCGAGGTCCGCGGAATCGCGGAATACGCGCGCATCGGCCTTTCCGGGGAGGAGCTCTCCGAGATGACGGTCGATCTGAACAACATCATCGAAACGCTGCAGTCCATCAAGCAGCTGGACCTCGAGGGCGTGGAGCCTACGTTCCATCCCATCGGAAGCCTGTCCAACGTCATGCGCGAGGACGTGGAAACCGAATCGTTCACGCAGCAGGTTGCGCTTGAGAACGCGCCGAAGCAGCAGGACGGCAGCTTCTTGATCCCGTCCATCCTGGGCGAAGGGGGCGATGCGTAATGGCCATCTCCGATATGGGCATCGCGCAGATCCGCGAGGGTCTGGCATCCAAGCAGTTCACCGCCTGCGAGGTCGCGCAGGCAAGCCTCGACCGCATCGCGCAGGCCGATTCTCAGGTGCATGCGTTCCTGGAGGTCACCTCCGAGGCCGCCATGGCCGCCGCGCAGCGCGTTGATCAGGCAATCGCCGACGGCACGTTCGATACGCTCGGCCCGTTGGCTGGCGTGCCGGTGGCGTTCAAGGACAACATGAACATGACGGGCACGCACACCACCTGCTCCTCCCGCATGCTGGAAAACTACGTGTCCCCGTACACCGCAACGTGCGTGCAGCGCATCATCGACGCCGGCGGCGTGCCGCTGGGCAAGCTGAACATGGACGAGTTCGCGTTCGGTTCCACCACCGAGTCCTCCGCGTTCGGCCCCACGCGCAACCCGTGGGATCTGGGTCGTGTTCCGGGCGGCAGCTCGGGCGGCTCTGCGGCGGCGGTCGCCGCCGGCATGGCGTGCGTCACGCTGGGTTCCGACACGGGCGGCTCCATCCGCCAGCCTGCCAGCTTCTGCGGCATCGTGGGCGTCAAGCCCACCTACGGCACGGTCAGCCGTTACGGCGTCGTGGCCTTCGGCAGCTCGCTCGACCAGGTAGGCCCGTTCGCGCGCAGCGTCGAGGATGCCGCCGCCGCTATGGACGCCCTGTGCGGCCATGACCCCCTGGACTGCACGTCGCAGGACGTGAAGGCCGGCTTCCGCGCTGCATGCCAGCAGGATGTCGCGGGCATGCGCGTCGGCGTGGTACGCAGCTTCATGGACGCCAAGGGCCTGTCCTCCGAGGTTTCGGAGCGCGTGTCCGAGGCCGCTGCCAAGCTCGAGGCTGCCGGCGCCACCATCGTCGAGGTCGACCTGCCGCATATTGATGCCGCCATCAGCGCCTACTACGTGCTGGGCCCGTGCGAGGCGTTCTCCAACCTGGCCCGCTTCGACAGCGTGCGTTACGGCTACTGCGAGGAAGGCCACAAGGACCTGGGCAGCCAGTACGAGGCAAGCCGAGCCCATGGCTTCGGCGAAGAGGCGAAGCGCCGCATCATGCTGGGCAGCTACCTGCTTTCCGCCGGCGTGTACGAGCAGTACTACTATCCGGCCCAGCAGGTCCGCACGCTCATCACGCAGGACTACCGCAACGCCTACGAGCAGTGCGACGTCGTCTTGGCGCCCACGGCCCCGGCCACGGCGTTCAAGTTCGGCGAGATCGCCGATCCGGCAACCATGTACCTGTCCGACGTGTTCACCATCTCCATCAACATCGCCGGCAACGGCGGCATGAGCGTGCCGTGCGGCTTGGGCGCGCAAAGCGGCATGCCCGTGGGCGTGCAGCTGATTGCCCCGCAGTTCAAGGACGAGAACATGTTCCGCGCCGCCATGGCGCTCGAGGCCGCCTACGGCAAAGCCCCCGTGGCCCCGAACTTCGCCGACGGGAAGGTGGTTGAGTAATGCGTAAGCTTGAAGAGGTACTGCAGGATTGGGAGGCGGTCATCGGCTTGGAGATCCATGCCGAGCTGACCACGTTGAACACGAAGATGTTCTGCGGCTGCAAACTTGAGTTCGGCGCCGACCCGAACACGCACACCTGCCCGGTGTGCCTGGGCCTTCCGGGCGCTCTGCCCGTGCCGAACAAGGCCGCTATTGAGTCCATCGTGCTTGCTGGTCTAGCCACGAACTGCGACATCGAGAAGCACAGCATGTTCTACCGCAAGAACTACATGTACCCCGACATGGCCAAGAACTTCCAGACTACGCAGGGTCCGGTGGCGTTCTGCATGCGCGGCCATCTTGATCTGGACGTCGACGGTCCGGCAGCTAAGGAGCGCGGTGATATCGCCGGCCTGAAGCCGGGCGAGACGTGCGAGAACGTCACCGTCACCGATTCCGGCTACACGGCGCACGTGGGCATCACGCGCATCCACATGGAGGAAGACGCCGGCAAGATGATCCATATCGGCGGTGACGAGGGCCGTATCGCGGGCGCCACGCATTCGCTGGTGGACTACAACCGCGCCGGCACGCCGCTTATCGAGTTGGTTACCGAGCCCGATCTGCGCACGCCCGAGGAGGCTCGTCTGTTCATGCAGAAGCTGCGTCAGATCTATCTGGCCATCGGCATCTCCGACTGCTCCATGGAGGAAGGTTCCATGCGCTGCGACGGCAACGTCAGCCTGCGTCGCCGCGGCTCCACGAAGCTGGGTGTGAAGACCGAGCTGAAGAACATGAACTCCTTCAAGAATCTGCACGACGGCTTGGCCTATGAGATCTGCCGTCAGGCCGAGGTTCTGGAAGAGGGCGGTCAGATCTACCAGGAAACCCGCCATTGGGACCCCACCATGAAGCACACCATCGTCATGCGCGTGAAGGAAACCGCTGACGACTACCGCCTGTTCCCCGAGCCCGACTTGGCACCCTACGACCTTTCCGATGAGTTCATCGAAGGCGTCCGCGCCAAGCTGCCCGAGCTGCCCGACCAGAAGGCCGCTCGCTTCGCCGATGAGTTCGGCCTGTCCGCCTACGATGCTCGCCACCTGGTCGATCATCGCGCTACGGCCGATTTCTTCGAGGCGTGCATGGGGGTTGCGGGCAAGGATGCCGCCAAGCTGGCGAAGCCCGTTGCCAACCTGGCCATCAACGACGTCACCGCATGGCTGAACGCCAGCGAGGATGCCGACCTTGCGCAAAGCCCGCTCACGCCCGCCCGTGCGGTGGAGCTGGTGAAGCTGCTCGCTGAGGACGCCATCTCGTCCAAGCAGGCCAAGCAGGTGTTTTCCGCCATCATGGACGAGGACAAGGATCCTTCGGTCATCGTCGAGGAGCGCGGTATGAAGCAGGTGTCGGACACCGGCGCCATCGAGGCCGTTGTGGATGCCATCATCGCGGCGAACCCCGACGAGGTTGCCCGCTACAAGGAAGGCAACACGAAGGTCATTGGGTTCTTCGTGGGTCAGTGCATGAAGGAGATGCGCGGCCAGGGCAATCCGAAGATCATCAACCAGCTGTTGGCGAAGAAGCTGGCAGAGTAGCGCAATCGCAGCTTGCGGGTTGCGGTTAGCGACTTGCGGGTTGTGTGAGCGGAAACTGGTTGGTTGCGATGGCGCGGTCTGTGGTCGAGTCAGGCAGCCAACGTAATCGTAAACGCAAACGTAAACGTAAACGGGGAGCCGCTGAAAAGCGGCTCCCCGTGCGTTATAAGACGGACATGCGAGTGATTCGCGGCTCGCAGCGTGGAGCGCAAGCCGCTAGGTGCAGCCGCCCTTATCGCATCACCTTGGCCAGCACCTTCGCCAGCTTTTCCGGGTCGATGGGTTTGGAGACGTGGGCGTTCATGCCGCTGGCCAACGAACGTTTCACGTCCTCGGCGAACGCGTTCGCGCTGGTCGCCACGATGGGCACGTCGGCAGCATCGGCGCGGCCAAGGCTGCGGATGCGGTGTGCGGCGGTAAGCCCGTCCATGACCGGCATCATGACGTCCATCAAGACGATGTCGTAACGCCCAACAGGGGATTGCTCGAACGCGTCCACCGCTTCCTGGCCGTTCGTCGTCTTATCCACGGTGAATCCCATGTCGTCGAGCACGTATGCGATGATCTCCATGTTCAGCTCGTTGTCCTCGGCTACCAAGGCGCGCTTTCCAGTGAAATCGACCTGCTCGGCGTCTGCGCACGGCGACTTGTCAGCCGCATCGGCTATCGTCAGGGGGATCTCGAAATAAAACGTGCTGCCATGCCCCAGGCGGCTGTTCGCGCGGATGCGATCGCCCATCATGAGCACGATGCGGTTGCTGATGGCAAGCCCCAGGCCCGTGCCCTGTTGGCGGGCGTCCGTGGTGTTTACTTGCTCGAACTTGGCGAAGATGCGCTCGATGTCCTCCTCGGCGATGCCCACGCCCCGATCGGTGACGGCGAAATATACGCTTGCCGTTCGGGTGTTGCTCGCCTGGACGCCGACCCCTGTAGCCTGTGCATCGACATCCACGGCCCCGCGACCCGGCGCCAGCGCTCCCGCGCCGCCGATGGCAGCCCGCTCCTCGATGGTCACCGTGATGGTGCCGCCGTCATCGGAGTACTTCACGGCGTTGCCTACCAGGTTGATGAGCACTTGGCTCAGGCGCAGCGCGTCGCCCATGAACCAATCGTGCTGCGTTCGCATGTCCACGACCAGCTTCTGGTTGCGCGCGGCAAGCCTTCCGGCGCTTACGGCGTTGAGCTCCTCGACCACATGGCTCATGCTGAAGGGCGCATCGCCGAGCAGCATCTTGTTGTTCTCGATCTTCGTCATGTCCAGGATGCCGTTGAGCAGATCGAGCAGGTACAGCGACGACGCGTGCACCTTGTTCAGGCAATCGACGCGGCGCTCGTCGCTCTGCTCGGGCTTCAAGGCTATCTCGGTCATGCCGATGATGCCGTTCATGGGCGTGCGGATCTCGTGCGACATGCGCGCAAGGAAGTCGGACTTCGCCTGCGCCGACAGGTCGAGCTCCTCTTGGTTGATGCGGTTTTGGATGATCGCGCCCACCTCGCGCAGGGTGTTCGCGGTCTCATCGTCGTCGAAGGCCTTGCCCGCGTCGTTCAGGAAGAACACGGACCCCGAGTATTTCCCCACGTTCATCATGGGGAACGCGATGCCGTTGGCGTAAGCGCGCGTCTCGGCGGACATGGCGAAGATGGGCATCTCGCTCACGGGATGCACAAGGCCCTGCTCGCCGAATCGCTGCAGCGTGTTGACGGCCTCCCGCGAAAGCGGGAACACGGCGCTCTCGTCGATGCACGGGATGGGGCCGAAGAAATAGCGCACCGATGCCGTCTGATAGTCTTCTTGGAACGACGTGATGAACAGGTTGGTCACGTCGAGCTTCTCGTTCAGCCGCCGCATAAGCAGGTCCATGCCCGCCGCCAGCGAAAGACGCCTATCGAGCAGGTTCAGCGTCAGAGCGGGCAAGGTCATGTCCTCGACATGGCTGAAAGAGGATATGGGGTCGAACGGCTTCGGCCCGTATGTGTCATCCATTGACGGCTCCCAGCAAGCGCAAATCGCACGATGGCCCATCGACGCTTGAAGCGCCGTTCGCGCTCGGCGAAGCAGCTCGTGCGTGCTCCTAGCGTCGCTTGACGAGGCGATGCCCGCGTGAAGCCCCAGTTCCAGCACCCCAGGGCGCACCAATTTCGCGAACCTTCGTTGCAGCTCGGCTACCTCGCTGACGGCGTCGTCGGCGTGTTTGCCGGGGACCCAGCAGACGAACTGCCCGGCGCCGGCGCGCACCAGGATGGCGTCGTGGTTGCCCTTGTCAAGATTGAATGCGCGCGTGACCTTGGTCAGCTCGTTGAGCAGCACGTCGCCGAAGGGGATGCCGTAGTCGCGCACGATGCTTGCGAAACCGTCGATTTCGATGGCGGCAAGCTGTCCCGCAGCTGCGCCTGCGCGCGCCGCCGTGATGGCGTCCATGCCGGGCTCGAAACGGTATGCCGACGTTGCGGGATCGAGCTCTTGCTTGCGCGCGGATTCGATTTCGCGGCGCTTCCTGTCGTCGATGTCGTGGATGACGCATACCATGCAGTCCTGCCCGCTGGCAGCGTCGTCCACGCGCGATGAGCTCACCTCAAGCCAGCGTCCTTGCGGCAAGTGCTCGGTCACAACCTTCACCTGGATGCTCGTCTCCTGCATCCGGTTCACGGCCTGCTCGATGGCGTCCACCGCCTCGGGGTTCGCGCTTTCGCGGCGGAACAGGTCCCAGAAGCACGCGGAATCGAACTCGCCGTCGTTGGGGGAGTTCGTGATCTCGATGGCTCCCGTTTCGGGATGATAGGTGAAGAATGCGTCGTTCGTGCCCTTAACGGCCAAGCGATAGCGCTCCTTCTCCTCGTTGAGCTTGCGCTGCTTCTCCAGGCCGTCCTCGGTGAGGTCGAGGATGACGTCATGGAGTTGGTCGACCTCGGCGACGGAGGTGCGGAACGCGTGCAGCTTCTCCATGCCTCCCTGGACGCTGTCGATCAGCTTCCTGAGCGGTCGGTTGATGGCGCGCGAGACCAGCACCACCAGCACCAGGCATCCGATGGTGGTAAGGCCGATGGTGACGCCCAGTCGGTGGTACAGCGAGTTGCCTGCGGCGAAGATGGAATCCTCGGAGAACAGGCCGACGACCGCCCAGCTCGTGTCGTCATAAGGCACGATGCCCGAATACAGCTTCAGCGGTTCGGCGATGGCGTACACCTGTTGATCGCCCATGGTGACGCCTTCGACTTGCATAAGGCCTGCATTGCGCGTTTCCTCAAGCGCGAAGGCGGGCCCTTCGGCGTTCACCGCGTTATAGAGCGCGCCGTTTCCCGTGACGATCTGATACGAGCCGTTGCCGTCTGCCAGCGCAAGGGCGTAGCCGCCGGCTTCGCTGCCGTTCAGTTCGGATATGGGGAAGCACGTGTCCGCCAGATACGCGGTGGACACCTCGATTCCCAGCACGCCGTACACTTGCCCGTTGAGCATGAGCGGCACCGAGTAGGCGATCATCCGGTAGCTGTCGCTCGGATCGCCCTCCAGCACGAACGGCTGCGACCAATACGCCATGGCCTTCGCGTCGGCGCCCGGGTTTTGCAGGGCGGCCTCGTAGGGCTTGTAGAAGAAGTCGTCGGCGCTGCGCACGCCGCTGCCGGCAAGGTGCAGCTTCGGCGCCCAGGTGTTGTCAAGGGCGATGGACGCGTTGCGGGCGATTTCCTTGTCCCCTCGCTCGAGCAGCAGGTCGGAATGGGAATCGGAGTTGCCGGTAGGGTCGGAGTCGCGCAGGAAGGCTCCGATATGATCCTGCTCGACGGAAAGGTCGCCATCGTTTCCCAGGATCAGGTACACGCCGCTGGTGGTGTTGGACCCGATAACGGAGAGCAGCCGCGGGAAGGCGTCGGCGATGAAGGCCTCCTTCTGGCCGTCATCGGCCAGGAAGCCCGGCACATCGAGGCCCGACTGGGCAAGCTGGTCGGAAAGGGCGGAGTTGAGGGCGACGGTCTCACGGGAGATGCCCGCCCAGCTTTTGACCATGGCGCTTTCCAGGTTCACCTTGCGGTTGTCCACCGCGCGCGCATCGATGGAGACGGCGTTGCCCTCAAGCGTGCCCTTCACGTCGCTGAGCGCGAGCACCGAGATGGGCAAGGTGCCCTGGATCAAGACGATCACGGCCAGCGAGGCCATGAGGACTCGAAGGAAGGATATCTTTCGCTTTCCCTTTGCGGCGCTTTTGCCCGTGCTTGCGCCTGCGCTCGTACCCGCGCCCACGCCAGCGCCTATGTTCTTGCATTCGCGATGCACTTCTTGCTACTCCGTGCTCTCGGCTGCGGCTTGAAGCTGCTGGCAGAAGGAGGCGTACCATTGCTCGAACGCGGCATCGCCCACGTACGGCTCAAGAGCCTCGGCGCGCGACTGGCCGGCGGCCATGTTCGCCTGAACAGCCGCTTTGTCGGCGGTAGCTTTGTCGCTGAGCGAGTGGTCGAGCACCTTGCGCGCGGCATAGGCGTTGTCGAAGCTCTTAAGCGAGTACAGCTCCACATCATCGAAGGAGTCCATGGCCATGGCGATGCAGTCGCGGGTCTTAGGGCTCACGGAGAGGTTTTCGTCTCGAATCGCGCTATCGAGCTCGTCTATGTTGTTCGCGTCGGTTCGCACGGGCAGGTACGACGACGTCGCCGCGAAGCGCAGGTTGTTCTGCTTCTCCGTGAACCATTTCAGGAACTCGCAGGAAGCGTATTCGTGCTGCTCGTCGGATTTCGCCACCGCCATGCCGGCTCCTTGCTGAGGGGCCACGGCGTTTCCGCCCTCGAAGGCGGGCGGCATGATGATGCGATAGCCGATCTCGTGCGTCCCGTTATCGTCGACCACCCGGTCGGGGAAGTACGCCGCCGATGCGGTGGAACCCGTGTAGCAGATGATGTCGCCCGTCTTCACGTCGTCGGAGCGGAACTTGCCCACGGCTTCGAAATAGCCGCTGACGTAGGGAACGTAGTAGTTGTCCCACAGGCGGCGGACCTTTTCCTTGTCGGCGTTGACCTGGGCTTTGCCATCGGCATCGGGTGTGAGCAGGTCGACGCCCATCTGCCTCATGCCGATGATGAAGTAGTTGGACAGGGAATCGCGGCCGTAGAACGCCTTGCCGTCGTCGGGGACGTCGGGCGTCAGCGCATCGGTGTATTCGTAATAGCGCTTCGCGGTGGCGGCGATGCCTTCCTGCGTTGCCAGGTCGTCGATGGTGGCGCCGGTGGCCTGGGCGAACGGCGCCCAATCCGTTTCATCGAGCATGGTCACCTCGGTGGACTTCGCTACCGGCAGCAGGTACAGGGAATCGTCGCCTTCGAAGCGGCCCTCGTCAAGGTAGTCGGGCACATAGTTGGACAGCTCATCGGGCGTGAAGTAGTCCGTCAGATCGACGAGCTTGCCCTGCTGCTGCACGTTATAGGCCGTGTCGGCGTAGGAGGAGAACACGTTGGGCATCTCCTCGGCGCCGACTTCGCCCGCCGACGAGTTCGAGATGGCTTTCTCCAGCTCGGGAACCGATCCCTGGGTCTTGCTTTTCACGTAGATGCCCTTTTCCCTGCCCACGGTGGAGTTGAACTCGGACACCAGGCTGTCGAAGGACGCCTGCTGGGCCCCGTTGTAGTAATCCCAGACGGTGATGGTGGTGGGGTTGCTCGGGTCCAGCGTGACGGCGGCTTTCCCGTCATCGCCGGCGCAGCCGGCGGACAGCGCGGCGGCCAGCACGCCGGCAAGGGCGAACGCGGCAAGCGCGGCTTTCCGGGAACGGGTGCGGTGCGCGCGGCGGCTACGACGGCTGCCGGCAGCGCCGCCTTCCTGATCAACGCCTGCTGCGCGGCGGTTGGTGCGCATATGCATGTTGGGTTCCTCCTAGTGCTTGGCCGGCTCCGTATCGGCGCTGGCCGAAGGTTCCGTATCGGTTGGGCGCGCTCCTGCGGCCTCGGTGGCCGGGCGGGTGGCGGCGCCATCGCTTGCGTTGTCGCCTGAGCCGTCGCCGCTATCATCGGCGAAGTCGGCGCCCGCGGCGTCGGCCCCGTCTGGTTTGTCAGCGGGGTGGCAAACCTCATCATACCCGTTAACGCCCGCGAAACCATCGATTCGCCCTGCTTCGCCGGCGGATTCCACGTTCGGCAGGGCATCCGGCTCGTTCCCCGGCGGCGCCGCCGCGTCATCCGGCGCGCAACTGCGCTGATGCTGTCGGGTTCGCGCGCTTCGGCGGTGTGTCGTTTACAATGGGCGGCATATACAGGAAAGCCTGGTTGGAGGGCGGGCACATGCCCGCGCCGCATCGGACGGATGCCGGCCGCGCGGGGCGGACGCCCGCGGCGCGTCCGACCGCGTCCGCGCAACCGGGGAGAAACCGCTAGAAGCGAAGGAAACCTTATGAGCGATATCGATGTGCGCGCCGAGCTTGCGCATTGGATTGAAAACGTGCAGGACGCCGATCTGGCGGCCGAGCTGGCCGACATGCAGGCGAAGGCCGACGCCGGCGACGACGCCGCGATGACCGACGCCTTCTTCCAGAACCTGTCGTTCGGCACCGCGGGCCTGCGCGGCGTGCTGGGCGCCGGCACGAACCGCATGAACATCTACACGGTGGGCCGCGCCACGCAGGGCTTCGCCGATTACCTGAACGCGAACTTCGACAACCCCTCCGTCGCCATCGCCCGCGACAGCCGCAACAACGGCGAGCTGTTCGTGCGCACCACTGCCGCCATCATGGCCGCCAACGGGGTGACAGCATACGTGTACCCGCGCATCTCCCCGGTCCCCACGCTTTCGTGGGCCGTGCGCGACCTGGGCTGCTCGGGCGGTATCTGCATGACGGCCAGCCACAACCCTGCGCCGTACAACGGCTACAAGGCTTACGGCCCCGACGGCTGCCAGATCACCAGCCAGGCTGCCGCCGCCATCTCCGCGGCCATCGCCGAAACCGACGCGTTCGCCGGCGTGAAGTCCATGGATTTCGATGAAGCCGTGGCATCGGGCAAGGTCAAGTTGATTGAAGACGCCGTGCTCGAGCGCTACTACGACGCGGTGCTGGCGCAGTCGGTGAACAACCTGTCCGACGAGCAGATCGCCGCCGCGCCGCTGAAGCTGGTGTACACGCCGCTCAACGGCACGGGCCTCATCCCCGTGACCACCGTGCTCGCGCGCGCGGGCGTCTCCGACGTCACCGTGGTGCCCGAGCAGGAGCAGCCTGATGGCAACTTCCCCACGTGCCCTTACCCCAACCCCGAGATCCGCGAGGCCATGCAAAAGGGCATCGACCTGTGCGAGCAGGTGCATCCCGACCTGCTGCTGGCCACCGACCCCGATGCCGACCGCGTGGGCGTGGCCTGCAAGGATGGTGACGACTACACGCTGCTGACCGGCAACGAGATGGGCGTGCTGCTGCTGGATTACGTGTGCCGCATGCGCGCCGAGCGCGGCGAGGACCTGACGCGCAAGGTGGCCGTGACCACCATCGTGTCGTCGGCCATGGTCGATGCGCTGGCCGCGGAATACGGCTTCGAGCTGCGCCGTTGCCTGACGGGCTTCAAGTACATCGGCGACATCATCACCGAGCTGGCCGACGCGGGCCAGGCCGACCGCTTCATCTTCGGCTTCGAGGAGAGCTACGGCTACCTGTCCGGCGACCATGTGCGCGACAAGGACGCCGTGAACGCCAGCCTGCTCATCTGCCAGATGGCGCAGGAGTACAAGCTGGCGGGCAAGAACCTGGCGCAGGCAATGCGCGATTTGTACGCCAAGCACGGTTGGTGGCTTAACCGCACCGTGTCGCTGTCCTACCCCGGCGCTGACGGTGCGGCGAAGATGGCAGACCTCATGGCGGGTTTGCGCACGAACGCTCCGGCCGAGTTGGCCGGCTGCAAGGTCGAGGCCGTGGTCGACTACCAGGGCGGCGTGAACGGTCTGCCTTCCGCCAACGTGGTGGAGTTCGACGTGGAAGGCGGCAACAAGGTCATCGTGCGCCCGAGCGGCACCGAGCCGAAGATCAAGCTGTACGTGTTCGCGAAGGACGCCGGCCGCGAGGCCGCCGATGCGCTGCTGAACGCGCTTGAGGAGGCAGGTCGCAAACTGTTGGCGTAAGGCTGCGTGACAGGAGCGGATGGGGCAGTGCCTCCGGAAGGTTTTGACTCGCTAACTTTTGCGAAGGGCTCGCGGTTGAAATGCCGCGGGCCCTTTGTTGCTTTCTGTGCCGGGTGCGGCTGCATGATGGGTGGGGCGTGAAGGGCGTGAAGCGCGACAGGGGGCCGGATGCTTTGCCACGTTTGCTGCGAACAAGATTGCTTGTAAGAGGCGCTTGCGAAGCGCTGGTTTGGGGAAAGGCAGCCGAGCGGGGCGCCTTTCTTGTTTGGGAAAAATATGACCCTGTGTTTACAAAAAAGCTGCGCAGTGCGATAATGAATTAGATAAAGGTAACTTTTGGTAGCAAATGTTACCCGGTGGTTGGTTTCGGCGCGATGGCGGGAATGGCTGAAGCGACGGTACCGCCATGTGCGGCCGCATGCATACGAGGCTTGCGCGGGGGACGTTTGCCAGGGCGACGAGCGTAGCAAGGAGTTGGTGGGTCGCATGGAGTTTACGCAGGATCTTATTCGCTCGCTGCATTCGTCGGCCGTGTTCGAGGGCATTCCCGTGAAGGACCTGCGCGATTTGCTGCGCGAAATCGATTCGCGCATTATCGAGCTGTCAGAAGGCAAACTGCTGCGACGTGCTGGCGACCGTATGGATTTCTATCCCGTGGTTGTTTCGGGCATCGTGCAAGCAAGCATGCCGCAAGGTGGGCAAGACCGCCCGGTGGCGCAGTTCGGCTCGGGCGAGTCGTTCGCCGAGGCCGTGCCGGCGACGCTTAAGCATACGCCGGTGAATATTCGCGCGCTTGAGCCCACGAGCATACTGTGCATCCCCGCAAAGCAACTCGAATCGTGCACGAGCCCACATGCGTTTCTGCTGCGCGAAAACCTGTCGACCGAAATGTCGAAGAAGATAGGCGTGCTTACGCAAACGCTCTCCGTGGTGGGCGAGCCGCGTCTTTCCGACCGCATCATGGCGCATTTGCGCACGCTACCCCAGGACGCGGACGGTCGCGTAGAGGTTCCCATGAATCGCCAGGAATGGGCTACGTATCTGCGTGCCGCCGACAAATCGCTCATTCGCGAACTAAGCACCCTGCAAAAAGAAGGCGTGCTAGAAGTGGATGGCCGCTTCATCCGCGTGCTATAGGTAGTAGCCCCTCGGCTAGGGGGAACGCCAAGCGCGATCTGTATCACCAAACATCCGTTCAGAACACAAGAACAAATGTTTGGGAACCTTTACGAGTTGACGTGTTCGCCGACCGACGTACCCCTCTGAACTGGGGTAACATATGTTACCCTTGGAGAAGATTTTGTCGAAAAAGGAACCCATTTCGAACTTTTTTCTTGTAATTTCGGTAACCCCAGGCTTACAATAGCAGCCGTCAAGCCAGTTTTCCGCGTGTTACTTGCCGGCTGGAGCGCCCTTTCAACCAGGGCGAACGCCGAGCTCGCGCGGGCAAGCGCACAACCCCTGCAACAACCCAATCCCTCACGCAACGCGGGCGCGCGTCTGTCTTGTCGTACCCAGATTCCACATGGCGGGGCCTTTCCGGTCCGTCGCGGGATGCCTTGGGAGCCGAGGATGCGGCATCGGCGCCCAAGGTTGCACCACCAAATACAAACAAGCCGCAAAGAAAGGGTGATTCGCTATGAACACCGAAGCAAGAAGGGAGGCGGGAACGTGGCAAACCTCAAAGCGGTGAAAAGGAAAATGAGCAAGTGGGGCGTGCTGGGCAACGCGTTTCTCTCCGTGGTTCTAGCCGTGTCGCTCATGCCGTCCTATGCGGCATTTGGTGATGATGGGCAGGAAGAAAGCCCCAAAGCCACGCAGGAGCAAAACCAGCAAGTCGTCAATGAGCAGACTGCGGACGGCGTGCAGGGCGATGGCGAAAATGAAGCTACGAAACAAATTGCGGCTGGTATAGAGCAAACCTCCCAGGCCCGCGACTACAACTACCTCAACGACCTGTCGAAGCTCCACACGCCCAACGGCGGGTTCGTCTGGATGCTCGGCGTCAACACCGCCGACGCGGACATGCCGTCCCCGCTCGACCTGGCCGCCGGCTCGTACGGCGAGTTCTTCGACTTCGCCGCGCCCGCCGACGCGCAGGCCGCCCGCGACGCGGTGGCCGCGCTCTACGACGGCGTGGACGAGTCCAACGTGTCGGTGGGCACCTTCGAGCTGCCCGGCGGCAAGCAGATGCCCGCCGACGCCGAGCTGACGGCGTGGTGGCTGGGCGGCGAGAACGCCGACCCCAAGGTGGACCCCTCGAAGGTGCGCGCCTTCAGCTGGGACGGCTCGTCGCTGACCGAGCTCGCGGTGACCGTGGGCGAGGAGCCCACCGGCGCGTTCGGCGGCGCGAAGCTGGCGCAGGTGTCGCCGGAGCCGGGGCGGGCCCTGGTGCTGGTGGACACCACCTCGCTGACCGAGAAGTCCCAGGCCAAGGCGGGTGTGTATTCTGTTACCGCAAATCTTTATATTCCTTCATATGCCAATCAGGTTCTTCCTGGCGTGCAGGTATATATGCAGTGCCCGACTATGCCTCCGACCGTGCCCGTTTCCCGCAGCGCAACGCTAACTATCGCTGAGGACGGGACGAAAACCGTTCATATCGAGCTTAGCAATGAGCCGGCAGATGTTTTCACCTTGCAACAGATTAGCGGCGCTCCTGGCGAAACCGAAATAGTGAGCACACCTCGAATCAAGGAAGACCACCTGTTTGGCACGGACATGAAAACGCAATCTCAGGTGTATGGTCGAATTGGCTCGCTGGATGTCAAGCTGCTCAACGATAGCGGTGATTATTCCTTTACCGGCTATCAAGAGTTCCCGACCATTTTGGGCAACTACATGAACATGGAGGTGCGACTGTCCGTTGACTTCTCCAGCGCGGTGCGTAAATACGTTGCTCCTTCCGATGGCTCTCAGGCTGTTACGAAGACGCTTACGGATGTTGGTACCGGGTTGAAAGCAACAGTTTCCACTTCTGAAAAAGACGTTGCTCGGAAGCTGCAATCTGGTGCGCAGCTTGTTGTTGAAAAGCGTTCTGATGGCGAAACGTATGAGAATGCGCTGTCCGATTTCGAAGCCATGCATACGGGCGAAGTGTCCCTGGAGTACTTCACGTACAAAATCATTGACAAGACTGGTGCCGAGATTGCGCTTGACGGTAATACGGAAGTATCCGTTGCGTTGCCAACGTCTAATTCGGGAATTTGCGATGTCTATAAAGTAAATGAAGGCAGCTATGACCAGTTGGTGAGTAATACGGCTGCGGATAACGGGTTCTTCTCGTTGGTCGGCATGCCATCTTCGGGTTCGTTTGCCGTAATCGACAAGACCAAAGCAAGCAAGTGGACTTCGAAGACCGTGGCTAATGCCGAACTTGGCATTAGCTGGACCGAGTCGCTTACCGATGCTCAATCCAAATATGACTCCACGGACGGTGGTCCTTATGCCGCTATGGCAACCAGGTTCGTAAAAGTTGGCAGTAGCAAAGTTTCTGATGCCGCAACGCTCAACAACGCTCTTGCTGCAATTAAAAAGCTGACTGGTACCTTTACCGACGCGGCGGTACTCAGTGGTTTCTATTGCTCTCCGATCTCGATTGCTGAGCAGCAAGTCCAGGATGCTTGGGTCCAGGACGAAAGCAAAGACTCTATTTCCGTGCCGCGCGCGAGCAACGATGGCGTTACTGCGGATACGAAGGCGTTTTTGATTAGCATATCTGGAAAGAACGTGAGTGCGGTTCCTTTGGGAACGGTCGTTTCCGATGATGCGGTTTCGATTGATGTGCTTCCGTCTTCAATGACAAAGTCCGAAGCATATGCCCGTTATGTCGCTTTGCACAACGGCGTGATTGAAAACGATTCGTATGCAGATTATCCGACGTCGTTTATCGTTCTTGCTAATGGTGCAGAAGTGGGACAAGAAAGCAAGACGTTTGCTGACGAATCCGTTGCCGACGTTGCGGTTACCGTTGCGTCCAGTAGAGCGGAAGTTGTTGATAAGTTTGATTCTGCTCGTGCAACGTTTACCGAATATGGGGAAAGCGATGCTGCTGCGAAAGCTATTCGCGATGCATTTGATTCCCAGCTTTCGTGCGACCCCGTGTTTCGCGCATACGCCGTTTCGGTGATTGATGCTGACGGCGATGCATTGCCGGTTGCGTCCGATGATACGCTTTCACTGAACATCTCAAACGCTTTTGAACAGTCTGAACTTTACGTTTGGAATGGTGAAAAGCTTAGCAAATTGGATAGCAATTCAAACGGTTCGGCTTTGACGGCTCCCATTCCTTCGTTTGGCACCTATGTGCTTGTTGACAAGTCCACGATGGGCGAACGCGAATATCATGCAACGATTTCCGATCCCGAAACGGGTGCTACGCTTGATATTGTGACGACGCATTCGGCATTTGGCAAAGCGATTACTCAAGATGGCGTGACGTTAAAGGTGTCGAAAGCAGCCGAGGATAGCGACGAGCATTCGTTTGCCGAATCTCACCTTGATAAGGAATATGAGCAGGTTCCCGATTTTGGTGTATATTCCTTCGGCATCTATGGACCGGATGGCCAGAAAATCAGCTACGAGTCCTGGAAACTCAAGCAATCGCATTTAACGCTGCCTTCCAAGGTCGTAAAGCCAGCCCTGTTCTTTATATCGGAAAACTATGGTGGCGAACTTAGCTGGGTTAGCAACAACGTTGTGAATATGCCTATCGCTACTTCCGATGGCAACAGCGTTGCTATTGATATGGGCTCTACCAGTATGGGCCTCTATCGATTCGTTATTGCCGATGAAGACGGCGTTGCGGCAAGAGAATGGATTACTCGGAATTACGAGGACCCGGCAACGGGGCTAAAGGTTTCCATTAAGTCCCGCGAAGCTTCCGTGTCGCCGTTTTTGAAGGATGAAGGGTCGCACATTGAAGTGACCAAATACTCCGCTGGTGATGCTCAGTACGATTCCTTCTTGGAAATCATGAAGAAGGAGTGCTATAAAACAGTCGACTTCGAGGGCTTTTCGCTTCAGCTGAAGGACTCGCAAGGCAACACGGCTGTTTCAAATGACTCCGAAAATACGGTAATAACGATTAACCATTTGTCTACGCCCTCTACCTGGTGGTGGAATGCTAGCGATTATCCGACTTCGTTTACGGGCGCTAACGATGTGGCTGTTTTCAACGGGCCGGATGACATCGAGAGCGTGGAATATTTGAGGAGCCCGCAAACAGGTACGTTCTCCATGGTTGCGGATGACGTAAGTTCAGATGGAAAACGCCTGCATGGCGTCATTCAAAATTGCGTGCTGTCCGGCTTTGGCGATTTTTATACCGTGAACGAAAACATGCGCTATCTGAAATGGACGGATATCGATGTTCCTACGGTGAATGATTTGGTCTATACGGGCAAGCAGCAGACAGGTGTGCGCAAGGACTCTCGCATTGACATTACTTACTATGATGTTATCGATGGCGTGTCGCGAGCTACCGATGCCGGAACGTATACGTGCACGATTTCGCTGCAGCATCCGAACTTGAGATGGGCCGGCTGTGAGGGCGATGAGACGACTTCCGACAAGAAGATAACGTGGAAGATCGTGGAGGCTGGCGACGTTAGCACGCTGAAGCAACCTATCGCCGAGGCGCAGGCTCTGCTTGACGGCGCCACGGTTTCCGCTGATGGCAAGGATGTTTTGTCCACCGCGCAGTGGGTTTCCCAGGCCGACCACGATGCGCTTGCTTCCGCTATTTCCAACGCTCAGGCCATGGCCGATAGCACGAAAGCCGTTGCCAAGACGGCTGTGGAAGATCAGGCAGCTGCACTGGCCGCTGCTGTGACGGCGTTCAAAACCGCGCAGAAGGCGGGCCTGAAGGACGCTGGCACCACGTATACGGTTACGGCGAACTTGAGCATGCCGGGTGAATTTAACCCGGTGCTTGCGAACGTAACGGTGTATGTAAACAACCCGAATAATCCGTTTGCGGACAAGGCGGGCAATAGCCCCGTTCTGGACGGCAACGACCCGGCTGGTGTTGAGGCTTCGGCTCCGACTACACCGGTTGCGAACAACGCAACTATCGCGGTTGCTCCCGACGGCACCAAGACGCTGACGCTGAAACTTCCCAACCCGGTGTTCACGTTGCAAGAGCTTGGTACGTGCGACCAGCTTCCCAATGTGACGGTTGACCGCGTTTCGCCTGCTGACAAGAGCGTGTGGGATTACGGTAAGTACGACACGCGTGTTGGCAGCATAACGGTGCAACTGCCCGAGGGTGCCGATTCCGGCCAGCAGCAGTTCGTGTTCAAAGGCAGCAAGCTATACGCGGTGCCCATTAACACCGACATTACTCCTGATGCCAGCATGGATGCGCTGATTCTGGACATCGATTACTCGTCGGCGAAGGCTGATGCCGTGGTTGATCGTTCGGCGTTGACTTCTGCGGTGGCCGATGCCGAGCAGCTTGCTGCTGGCGTGGCGGTTTCTGCGGACGGCTCCGACGTGTCCACTGAGGGCATGTGGGTGACCCAGGAGGCCATGGCGGCGTTCAAGGACGCTATCGCCCAGGCTTCTGCGGTGGCTGGCGTTAACTTGGTTTCCAAACAAATGGTTGCCGATGCTGCTGATGCCTTGCGGGCTGCGGCTGACGCGTTCCGCGCTTCCATGAAGCCGGGCACCAAGGACGAGCGCGTGAAGGTTGCCAAGCCTTCTGCGGTTGCTGGCCTGGTGTACACGGGCGCTGAGCAGACAGGTGTTGTGGCAGCAGAGGGCTACACGCTTTCTGGCGCTGTCGCCACCAATGCCGGCTCCTACACGGCGGTGGCTACATTGAAGACGGGCTTTGTGTGGGACGACGGCTCCACCGACCCGGTGGAGATTCCCTGGTCCATTGCCAAGGCAACTTTGACGGCCACGTATGTGGGCGAAACGGTATCGGTTGGCACTGCGCCGCAGCTGGGCGTGGAGGTTACGGGCTTCGTGGGCGGCGAGACGGCTGTTTCCGCTGCGGGGTATGAAACCCCGGCGGTTTCCGCACCTGCAACGCTTGAGGTTGGCAAAACCTACGACTTGACGCCCGCTGGCGGCAAGTCGGCCAACTACGACTTCGTGTACGTTGGCGGCAAGCTTACGGTTGAGGCTGCGTCCACGGGCACGCTGAAGCCGGGCACGTACACCATCACGGCAAATTTGAGCATGCCGGGCGAGTACAACCCGGTTATCCCGGGCGCTACGGTGTACGCCAACAACCCGAACAACCCGTTCGCCGACAAGGCGGGCAATGAGCCTGTTTTGGACGGCAACAACCCGGTAGGCGTGGCGAGCACCACGCCTACCACCCCGCTGACGAAGAACGCCACGTTGGTGGTTGCGGCCGATGGCTCCAAGACGCTTGAGCTTGACGTGCTGAACCCCGTGTTCACCACGCAGGAGCTGGGCACGTGTGCCGAGCTGCCGAAGGTTGACGTGACGCGCAAGGCTCCGGCCGACGCATCGGTGTGGAGCTACGGCAAGTACGATACGCGCATCAGCCATGTGTCGGTGCCGCTGACCGACGACATGGTAACGGGCGTGAAGTCCTATACGTTTGCGGGCAGCAAGTTGTATGCAGTGCCGCTGGACATGGACATTGCGCCTACCGGCGCGGTGGCGCTGCAGCTGACGGTGAACTACTCCAGCTTGCCGGCTTCGGCGCTGCCCGATGGCGTTGACCCGGTGCCCGATCCGGACCCGGAGCCCACGCCCGATCCTACGCCCACGCCGGACCCGACGCCGACGCCTTCGCCGAGCCCCAGCCCCACGCCGGGCGGTTCGACCACGGTGGACACTACCACGAGCGGGCGTTTCGCCGCTGGTACGTACACGGTTTCGGCCAACCTGTGGTTCGACAAGGCCACCACGGGCCTGCCGCTGAACCCGCACCTGACCAACGGCGGCTTCCCGCCCTCGACGCCGGTGAGTAACAACGCCACCATGACGGTGGACGCTTCCGGCCATGCGTGGGTGAGCGCCCCGGTGGTCATCCAGGACAAGGTGATGACCATCAACAACGTGTGGGGTTCCGGCGTGAGCTACGACGGTTCCACGGTGACCATTGACCTGGGCACGCCCACGGCCGACCAGACGCAGTTCACGGGTACGTGCACTTCCAGCGTGACCATCGGCTGGCTGGCTCGGACCATCGCTGCGGGCATCTTCAACGGCGTGTGGGATCACACGTGGTCCACGAACTGGGAAGTTGACCTGGTGGCAGGTTCGCTGCCCGCAAGCGGCGGCGGCGAGCTGCCGGCCGCGGCGCAGTCCATCTTGAATGGCGAGAACGGCGTGGCTGCTTCTGGCGACGCTGCGGCTGCTGCGCTGGCGGCGGCTGAGGACGGTGCTGCCAAGGGCGGCGAGGCTGCCAAGGGCGGCAAGGCTGCCGATGGCAAGTCGTCCGGGTCCGCGAAGTCCGGCGTGGCCGGTGCGGTCGAGGACCTGGCCGACGCGGCCGCGTCCAACCTCGCGGTTGCCATAGCGCTTGGTTGTGTGGCTGTGCTGGCTGTTGCTGGCGCGGCAGGCGGCGCGTACGCCTACCGCCGCAAGAAGCGTGCAGCTGCGGCTGCCGACGGCGCGGCAAGCGACGCCGCAAGCAAGTAGCGGCTGCTGCTGAGCAGCGGCCAGCAAGCCCGTCGCCATCGGCGGCGGGCGAGCCGCAGGGGC
>SKER01001285.1_pt1 | contig 21149 bp, 25 predicted proteins | sample 4826961 | NCBI WGS metagenome assembly SKER01 (sample SAMN11008804, study PRJNA524170) | human gut metagenome | biome: Human fecal sample; material: Feces; isolation source: fecal sample from pouch patient p47 | host: Homo sapiens | place: Israel: Tel-Aviv | collected 2016-11-16 | reverse complement strand
GTTCGCTTAATAATCCAAAATCCAGTTTTTCCATCAGATGCTGCTCATCCTGTTCGTTTCTGGCGATCATTAACATTTCGCTTGTCAGCTTTGACATTCGTTTTGCCTGCCTTAAGATGACTGCAATGAACTGGAATTAGCAGAAGAAGCGCTGGAAAACAAATACGGCATTGATGATTAATTCCATTTGGGCTACAAGAATGTGGCAGAACTTTCTTAATTTCTAAAATCGGGTAGGAGGTAGATAATTATTTTATCTACCGACCTCCCACAATTAAGGATTCTTGGTTTTCTCTAAGGAAGGGCAGAAGTTCATCTACCTGCATGCCTCTGCAATCTGACTACGGCATGAATTATGAACACAGATAAATGCGACTTTTTTCTTATTCATGAAACGGACACCTCTCCTTAATACATTGGTTGTTCTTATCAGAATGAATACACTTTATAACAGGCTTTTCCATTTGTATATTGAAATTCTCTGCCACATAGTCAATTGCTGAGATTATGGCTATATAGGAATCTCTTTTACAACATCTTGGTCCACCAATGCTCCCGATTGCGTCAAGTGCCTTAGAAGTCATTTTATTAGCCAGACCCCAAGGTTCATTTTTAAGTGGAGTCGCTCCTGAGATTATTGATATAAACATTCCTGTACTAATTCCGGCGCCACAAGCACCCCAGAATCCACATACACCGCCTGGAACAGCTTTTCCTCTATTCATCATTTCAAGCAGAGCTTCCGGCAAATCAATCTCACCACCTGCATTTTTATATGCGGTAAGAAGCGCTGAACCAACCATAACATGATGCTCTGGTCCATGCATATGACAGAATGGCTGCGCCATCATTCTTCTTATAATTTCTATCGGATTCTTAGATGTTTCACTAAGACATATGTCTATAATTACACCCATTCCTTTTGTATGGCATTCATTACATACATAATGACCCTGCTCACATCTAGTTTTGCTTAATTCCTTTTTATGGCATAACACACACTCCATCATTTCATCTTTTTCAAGATATATAAGTGGTGCTTTACATATAATACATTCTTCTTTCATTTCCATTTCCTACCTTCCCAAAGCTTCAACAAATGAACTTGCCTCTCTTATTACTTTTTTGTTCAGAGAATAATAATGCCGCTTGCCTTCCTTACGGTCATTTACAATCCCACAGTCACCCCCGCAAATCGGAATTTTTCAATTCTTTTCAATTCCATCTGGCATATAATCTTTCTCAGTTATCTTGCGAATAACCCGGCATGGATTTCCAGCTGCCAGACTATAAGGGGGAATATCTCTTGTTACGACGCTTCCTACACCAATTACACACCCTTCTCCTATGGTGACACCACCGCAAACAACTACATTAGATATAAAACTCTTTATATTCTTTCTTAAAATCAAAAGCCATAACTACCTTCCTTAAACTTAAGTTGTTACTTTCTGCATAGCGTGTTTCCCAAAATGATAATCACCACGACATCAACCACAATGATTCCCACTGCAATATATATAAAAAATGCAGAAAGAAAGTTTTCAAACAAACCCATAATTAATATAAGAATTGCTATAATAGACATTCCAATTCCCGTTGTTCTGCATAACTTCTTTTCATCATACTTTTCCTTTTCTTCTTTTGAAGCCATATTGTATCCAGAAATAAACCAACTTCCGTGCCCAGAAAGTAAAATTATAGAAAGTACAGCAAATACCACAAAGACAATCCATATTATCCAGTCTGGACCCGTAGCTAAATCTGCTAATTTCATATAAATGCCCTCCTTAACTTCCGATTTGCACTTCAAATCGTTTTCTTTATTCTATCATAGCATCCATTATTCCGCCATCAGTCTTTCGAACCAGGTATGATCTCCATGAAACCTGCGGATTCAAAACGGACTATCAATTCATAACAAAACGGAAAATGAAAGGAATTCAGAAAGAAAGTAAGCGGAGATAAAACATTACTATATTTCGTGTATGCAGATAAAAGTGCCACACCCATTGTATTTACAGGGATTGTGGCACTTTTTTAACTAATCAACTGTCAAAGATGAGAGTATAAAGCATATCTTGTATAAAAACAAGTTGAAAGATCTTTTATACATTTTATTCTCTTATATCACTAAAATTCTGTGATTACTTAAATTCTACAACAACCTTTCTTTCACCGGCCACATTTTCAAACATGCCCTTGATCACTTTCTTTGCATTCTCATCTGCATTATCAAGGAAACCATATTCATCGGATTCGGCCTTTTTCTTTGCCTTTTCTTCCGCTTCTGCGACAACTTCTATCACAGCTTCTTTATCAATACTCATGATTGCAAAATTCGTGTCATAGATTTTCAGATCACTGGATTTGATCTTGATTGAATCTTCGTTGATCGTACAATGTGGGATAGTGATTCTGATCTCATCATCTGTTTCTTTAATCTTCGCCTTTTTCACATCCAGGCCAGCAGTAACCGTTGTCTTATACTGCACCAGGAATTTGTTCTTGTTGATCAGCGGGATATTACCCTTTGTGCTTTTGAATACATCTGAGATGATCATCTTCTGGGTAGTCAGTTCCGCCGCATCTTCAAGCGTGGTTTCCAGTGGAATACTTTCTTCTTTTGGGCTGGTAATATACTTGTATGCGGATATCGAGCCGACACTGATTACGACGGCAAGAATTACCGCAATGATTACTTTCCATTTGGTCTTCATAGGATTCGCCTCTCTTCTTTTGTATTGCCTTATATCTTGTGTTACTTTATATCATATCACATTATCTTTTCTTCCGGATATCTATTCCATATAATCCAGTTCGAATATTGCAATCTTCTCTCTTGGATCTTCTCCCGGGAACAGATCCATACATACGATCTCATCTTTGAACATCAGCTCCTCCACCGTCATCAGATACGATATATACTCATCTGACGGATAATAGAAGAATAACTGAATCCGTCTCGGCTCTGCATAATAAGATTCTAATATCCTTGCCATCACTTTTCTTAATATCTCCACCGAAAACGGATTAAAAAAGTACATACAGTCTGCCGTCTCCGGTACTGCAAATTCTTCCGCATTCGCAAGTTCTATCTCCACTCTTCCGGACGATACCGCATCTTTTTTATTCTCTGCTGCTTTTTCATAGATTCGCTCATCATATTCGATTCCGATAGACTTACATCTTGTCTGATATGACAGGAAGAAGTCTACTCTTCCTTTTCCACAGCCATAATCAAGCAGTATATTCCCCTTACGGATATATCCTGCATTTGCCAGCCTTTCCAGCACAGAATACGGCGTCGGTTCATAAGGGTAGCGATACTGGTCTGCATGAGTGTCATCTCGTCCCATCGTCCGAATATTCAAAAGCTTGTCCCATCTTGATTCGTTCTTATCTTCTTTCATCTTTTTTTATCGCCTTCTGCTCTTTCACTTCTTTTATTTTTATCACGCTTCATCCTCCGTTTTCAACCGCTTTTCCACAAGTCTGGTAAATGATTCTGCAAATCTTCTGTCATCTTCGTCTGTCCTTTTTGACGGACCTTTCAGATGATGCTTCTTCTTCGCATTTCTCGCTTTCTTCGCGAGATGTCTTTCCATCAGCATACGATCAATATTCTCATTCGTATACCATTTGCCATTCTGATGGATTCCATATGCTCCCTTTCCAAGAATCATCGCTGCGACACCATAATCCTGTGTTACCACGATATCACCTTTATGGCAGAGACTGACCAGCTTAAAGTCCACAGCATCTGCTCCGGCTCCTACCGTCACTACCTCACTGTAATCCGAATATAACACATGATTCGTATCACACAGAAGAGTTACCGGAATCTCATATTCTTTTGCGATCTGTTCAACGATGGCTACCACCGGGCAGGCATCGGCATCCACATATATCTTCATAATACTTTTCCTCAAATACTTGTTAACAGAAAAACGCCACACATGTGACGTTTTTCCCTATTTATCTATTATCTACAGAACCTTCCATTGGCATCTTCTTGTCAATTATCTATCATTACGAACTAGAATGATCTCACCTTCGGTCTGTAGCGCATATCAGATACTGTATACACCGTTACAAATGCTTCCGGATCTTTCTGGACAATATAGTTCATGAGTTTCTGATATTCACTCTTATCTACAATCGTAATAATCTCTCTGTACTTCTGCATATTATAAGCACCCATCGCTTCATAGAATGTCGCTCCACTGTGCAGCTCATGTAAAATAAACTGTCGTACCTCTTCTTCGTATTTTGTAATAATGCAGACTCGTCTTTTTACATTCTGCCCAAAGATGAAATGATCCAGCACAATACCATTAAAATATGTGCCAAGCACACTTAACACTACCGCTTTTTTATCATAGATCAGAGCAGACGAAAGTGCCACACACATTCCTGAAATTGACATAGCTTTTCCCAGTTCGATGTGAAGATACTTGTTCATGATCTTCGCTACGATATCCAGTCCACCGGATGACGCATTCATGTTGAATAAAATGCTAAGACCAATACTTACCACCAGAATATAACATAACACATCCAGCTCACTGCTGTTCGTCAGTGATTCAAAATCCGGAAATACATGTTCAAATACCGCCAGATACACTGGCAGTAAGATACTCGTATATACCGTCTTCGCCCCAAATTCTTTCCCGCAAGTTACAAATCCGATCAGCAATAAGACCACATTCAGGATCATCGTAACCGTTGACACATGCAATGGTACATAATGTGCGATAATAATCGCCAGTGCAGATATACTGCTGATCGAAGTCTGACTCGGAATCAGGAAGAAATACACTGCCGCGGCGATAATCCCCACTGCTATCGTCATGACGGCGGTTTCTTTTACCGTGTCTGATGTGAAACCTTTTTTCTTTTGTTTGTTCATTTTTTATTCCCCACTTTTGTAAATAGTTTTATCAATATTTATATTATATCTCTAATGTATCCTCGTAATAATTATTCTTTTTTCATCATATACATTGTTTTCCTTTATACTCATGGATTTGCGCAACATATGCTAAAATTTCATTATCCAAAGTTCGTTCCTTGAGTTTAGAATAATCAAATATCCTCATTTAAAACTCCTTTCTCCCAAATGTCTTTTCTTTCTCCCAATAATAGTACTGTTTTGGGAGATAATCAAGTGCCTTGGGATAATAATATTGTTGTCCAGATTATATGTTCAATACATATGAATTGGGCACAATTAACAATATTTTTACCTTTTTTCTCAAATCATAATACCAATCAAAAATATATAACAAAAGCGATTCATAGTTTTTCAAACCATAAATCGCTTTATCGCACCGCTCCCTGCAGGAATCGAACCTGCAACTAGCCCTTAGGAGAGCTCTGTGGTTCTGTTAATCCCTGTCAAGAACTGATATATTTAGCCCTTTATTATCAAGGACTTTTTTATTTTCGAATCAAATTCTGGTAATCTGAATATCCTTTCTGTCAAGACCAGATAAGACCTGAAAATTAGCAGATTCTTTGCAGCTGCTAACATCCGGGGAAAGCTCTGTTGTTACTGACAGATATCATCTTCCGGCTACCATCCCCTTACAAGCGGGAATGATAAACAATATTCAATTGACCAGATTTCTATTATTACTATACACCGTTATTGAAAATTTGTCTATGGTGTTTCGACCACGACAGCCGATTTAAATACGAACATATCCAGTTGCCGGCCCAGCACCTACTTTTGCGATATATCCACTTTTAACCAGTTCCGTCAGGGTCCTTTCTACAGTTACCTTGCTTATATCCGGACATAACTCCATGATTTCTTTTTTGGTAATTTTTCCTACCTTATTATCAATCACTGCCTTTATACGATCCGGCTTTGAAAGGCTTCTGTTTTTCAGGTGCTCTACACGCCCCTCAAACTCACTGTATGCTTTCAGTATAATTCCCAGATAATATTTTACAAATGACTCATAACTGTTTTCATTTTCGTGCCATCCATTGGAACTTTCCTGTAATGCCTCATAATAAGTTTCTTTTGTCTTTTCAATCAGCATTTCAACACTGACATACTTTCCGACAATATAGCCGGCTTTATAAAACAAAAGAAGTGTTAACAGGCGGCTCATTCGCCCATTTCCATCATTAAATGGATGGATACACAGAAAGTCAAGAATAAACATAGGGATAAGAATCAACCTATCTATTCGATCTTCTTCCCATGCTTCCAGAAAATTTGTACAAAGTTCATTCATAGCTTCTGGAGTCTGAAATGCCGGCACCGGGATAAAACGCGCTTTCTGATGACCTTCTGCATCTGTTTCTGCAATTACATTATCCGAATTTTTATAATTTCCACCAGCATTTCCTCCGGAATATGAGTATAAATCCCGATGCAATTGTAAAATAATATTGGGTCTCGGATTAATATACTCATAACTTTCATGGATAGTGGCAAGAACTTCCCGGTATCCGGATATTTCCTGTTCAGACCGGTTATGCGGTTCGGCTTTCTGTCTTACTAATTCTTCCAAACGTTTGTCGGTAGTATAAATACCTTCAATCCTGTTAGAAGCCCCTGTACTTTGAATCAAAGCAACTTCCAGCAGAGTTTTCAATTCGTCTATATTGGCTTCAAGGAACAATTCCTGCTTACCTTTATGCTCATGAATGCTTCCGACCATCTGAACAATTTCAGGTTTTAGCAATTGCTCCGGAGTTTTTATATAATCAAAACTTCTCATCGAAATCTCCTTCATTTTAATATTATCTCCATCATTTTACCATCAAATGACGGTGATATCAATTAGCATGATGGAGATATATTTTTAACATTCCTTTTAACGAAACCCATTTTTTCACTAAAATTACACTATTTTTTCACTATTTTTCACTTCATTGTCTTCGCCAGTGACGTAAGAAGTGCTGCCATCTCAGGATTATTAAGGACCTTTGCAAGCAGTTCTGCATCCACACCTTCCGGAACCGCCACCGTATTTTCTGCTGTATTCGGATGCATCTGCGGATCCAGATCTTTTTTCTCATAAAATGCTTCTTCAAACAGCTCTGCATTTTTCTTCCGGTCATCATCCAGGATGTGGGAATATACATCCGTAACCATGCTGACCTGAGCATGTCCGGAATCTCCCTGGACAGCCTTAATATCTCCACCATTCAGTTTCAACTTATAGGTAACACTGCTGTGTCTGAGACTGTGGAAAACAACCGGTGGGAGATCATAGTCCTTAATCAACTGATTCAATGGCTTCCGGATCGCGCCATCCCCCAAAGGAAGACCAAACGTACTTGCCATGACCAGGTTATAGTCCATGTATTCATCTCCAAGAACTTCCTTTGTCTCATCCTGTTTTTCTTTCCATTCGATCAGCATCTTTGCGACAGACTTTGGAAGGAAAACCTTTCGGACACTGCTGTCTGTCTTCGGTGTTTTCAAAACACGGACTGTTTTATTGGTCTTGCTTTTTCCGGAAATATCAGCAGCACATCTTTTGCATCCAGCTCTTTTAAAGCGGATTTGCTCACTCGCTGGGATTCCTTATTAATAAACAGATATGCCCGGTTTTCCTCAATTGCTTCCTCCGAGATGTCCACACAATCCCAGGTAAGCCCCAGAAGCTCACTGATCCGGAGAGAGCAGGAGAAGGAAAGATTCATTGCCAGCTTTAGCCGATCATCCTCACATACTTCCAGTGCGTACATCAGAGTTTCTGCAGTCCAGATCTCACGTTTCTTTGTTTTATGTTTTGGTACGGTCGCATAGATACAAGGATTTTTCTCCATCAGTTCCCATTTGACAGCCTGTTTAAAACAGCTTCGGAGGAGTTTATGGATATCTCTGATGGTACTGGTAGATACATATTCATTCTTTCTTTTCCCAATTATAGGATTGACCACAGCCGGAGCTTTCAACAATCTCTGATAATATTTTTCAATAAAACGGGTATTGATCTCCGACAGTTTTTCATCCCCGATGATCGGAAGGATATAATTATTTATGAGAGAAACATTTCCATCATACGTAGATAATGCCCAGTTGTCTTTTCCATACTGGGCAACGTATTCTGCCAGAAGATCCTTCATGGTTTTACACTGCGGGATTATCATGGAACCCATTTCTTCTTTATATTCAATTTCTTTCTTGCGTTTCTTTGCCTCTGCCTTTGTAGCATAAGTTTCCCATTTCTGCTTCCGTTTCCCGTCTGCATCAGTATAGGAATAGATTACATTAAATTTTCCATTTCGTTCCCTGATCGATGCCATAATCTAACAGCCCCTTTCTGTATTTCTCTTTTCCAGCCACGCTTCAAATTCTTTTCGTTTGATCCGAACATGGTTCCTTATTTTTACAACCGGAAAATATCCTTTTGTGTACCAGACATTTATCATGGACCGGCTGACCTTTGCCATAAAGGCTGCTTCATCTATAGTAAGATACTGCAGATTGCCATTCCTTCCTCGTTCCCCGGTCTGTGCCAGTTTCTTTCTCCGATAATTCGCCAGTGCCACATTTTCTTCCATTGCCAGTTCTTCATAATCGTTCGCCGGATCCAGATGATATTCATCCTGCCCTTCCAGAAACTTCTGAAAGCTTTCCTTCGTGATTCTTTTTCGATCAGCGATCGTGACGAACTCAAAGAAATGCTGATACTTTTGACTATTCAGGATGCCATATACCTGATTTCTGGTGATTCCCAGCTGTCTGGCCATTTCCGGCATAGTGAGAGTAGCGGCCTCCATTTCGGCGTCCCTCTTTTTATCCTCCTTCGTGCGGTATCTGGACTGTCCGTCATACCATTTCTGAAATGCAACTTTTGGTACACGTTTCCAGTAGTCCACAATCACGACTTCGATATTATTCCGCTTGATCAGGTCATAAACAACACCATCCGTAAGCTCTAGCATTTCTGCAAGTTCCGGAACAGAATAAGACCATTCTTTCAATTCCTTTCCCGGTTCTTCTCCGTTGACTTTATGATATTTAATCTGATTCGCATACCACTTTTCAAAACTCTCAATATTGACCCGCATCTTTCCGGCAATCTCTTTGGTCTCAAAAAAGTTTTTATGTACCAGCCAATACCGATCCGTCTTTTTAAGTCCCAGGAGCTCGCCCATCTCAGAAACACTCATCCATTTCTTTTTCGCAGAAGACAGCCTCTTGTATGGGCTGTTTGCTTTCACTTCCTTTATCAGTTCTTCGTATTCCTTGGTATTCATTTTTCCCTTCTCATCCATGAAGCTTTCCTCCTTCTTCCCATACCATACCGCACTTTTTCAAAAAAATTTAGGGTGCTGAATGCCAGTGGCATTCGTTTAGCACCGACCGAAGCGGAGCGGAGAGTCGATTTTTCATCCGGATAGGAGATTAGTTGGAAGATTCCGGCAACTTATCCAGCCAGTCATCAAAGCTTTTTTTGGAAATACGGTACTTTCCGCCATCCAGCTGGATCCACCGGAACTCATTTTTCTTCAGAAGGTTATATATTGTCGGTCTGCTGACTCCAAGAATTTCCTGTAACTCTTTTACTGTATAACATCTTTTCTCTGACATATGTCATTACCTCACATTTCATTATTTTGGAGGCGGCATATAAATGTCCCTCTATATATCCAAAGTTTCAGAGGGGCTTATACAACATGTTTCAGTTAAAAAAAGTCAAGATGAGAAAAATGGGCAAAAGAAAACCTCCGTATGAATCGAATCATACGAAGGTAACATGTTCTCATTATGTTGTATTTATTCCATGATATTGTCATTTTAAGAAACAGATAAACTGGAGGTTATCTCTTACAAACAGTGTTCATCAATACAATCACAACTACACAGTAAATTCCTGTTGTCCCCTTGTCCTATTTGTGCTATATCATATATATCTTTTCATTCATCCATGAAAACTTAGTTTACAATCATTATCTTCTTTACATAAGAAATTATATAATAATATTTAAAACTCCTAAAACTGCACCTACTAAAGCCCCAAGATTTACAATTGTATCCAATTCTTTTTTCATCACAGTCAGCACCAGTTTCTCCAGACTATCTACATTCATAGCATTGATTTTATCTTCGATAATTTCTGCAATATTCAAATTACCGATCAGCTTTCCGATGACAGAATCCATTGCTTTGTGATAAAAATCTGCTACTATTTTTCGAACGGCTCCTTCCGAAATATTCATATGGTTACAGAGATCTATGACAGATTGTTCTCCTAACGTATCAATTTTAGTTTCCAGTTCTTCCTTTATAAAATCTGGTCCTTTTTCATTAATATACTTTACTATTTCTCCTCCAACAGGCTGTATCAGGGAATTAAGCATTTCATCATTCAGAAACATTTCCAACATGGAGCCCTTTGTTTTGGCTTTAACAGCTTTTCCGGCTTCCTGAACAATAAGATTATCCAGATTCATATGTTGAACAGAATCAAGGATCTGGCTGGACAGTTCAGAAATCAATCTGTTTTTTATCTCTTCATAATTCAACTCGGACGAACATACTTTTGAAACACAGGTATGAAGATCAACAGATAATCCCTGAACAATCTGATCCACAACAGCATTTTCTGTTTCCAAAGAAATCATTTTCTGTTTAATATCATCTTCCGTTAGAAGATCGTCCGCCACAATAATTCCGATTGCTCTGGCAAGCCTTGGCTTTCCTTTAGGAATTGCCCCCGGAGTAAAAGGAAGTTTTCGTCCAAAGATTCTGACTTCCTGTTTAGGATAAAACAGCATTTTGACAGCGATATAATTAGTACAGTATCCAATCAATGCCCCTATAATGGGTCCTGCCAGTTTTTCTAACATTTTTCTTTTTCCTCCATAACACTCATATAAGCCGGACGGATAATCTTATCTGTGCAGATCAGTTCTTCCATACGATGCGCACTCCACCCGACTACCCTCGCTACTGCAAAAATCGCAGTATATAATTCACGTGGAATGCCTAGCATGTCATATACAAATCCGCTGTAAAAGTCCACATTCGGGCTCACTCGTTTTATAGTATTTCTGTTTTCTGCAATCAGTTTAGGTGCAATCACTTCAACATTCTCATAGAGCTGGAGATCGCTCTCCCGGCCTTTCTCTCTTGCCAGCGCTTCCACATATTTTTTAAATACTCTTTCTCTTGGATCCGACAATGTATACACCGCATGTCCCATTCCGTAAATCAACCCTTTTTTGTCAAATACCTGTTTGTCAATTATCTTCATAAGATATGCTGATATTTCTTCTTTATCAGAAAAATCCTTTACATTTTCCCGTATATTATCCATCATCTCCACAACTTTTATGTTTGCGCCGCCATGCTTCGGTCCCTTCAAAGATGACATAGCGGCAGCAATTGTTGAATATGTATCTGAACCGGAAGAGGTCACCACTCTGGTTGTAAAAGTAGAATTATTTCCGCCGCCATGTTCCATATGAAGAATCAATGAAGTATCCAGAACTTTCGCTTCAACCGGTGTGTATTTCTGATCATGCCTGAGCATCATTAGAAGATTCTCAGCTGTAGACAGTTTCGGATCCGGATTATGGATATACATACTCTGGTTTTTTTCGTAATGATTATAGGCATGATATGCATATACAGCAAGGAGTGGAAATTCACTAATCAGTTGGATGCACTGCCGCAACGAATTACTGACGCTGATGTCTTTTGCCTTTTTATCATAAGCAGCCAGTGTCAGAATACTTCTTGTCATTGAATTCATAATATCCTCAGATGGTGCCTTCATAATAACATCTCTGGTAAAGTTCGTTGGAAGCGTTCTGCATGTGCCAATCACTTCCCGGAACTTTTTTTCTTCATCTTCTGAAGGCAATTCCCCCATCAACAGAAGATAAGCGATCTTTTCAAAACCAAGCTGTTCTTCTCCAAGATTGCCAATCAATTTTTCTACCTTATATCCACGATACCACAATTCCCCGTCACAAGGTACTTTTTCTCCATCTTTCACACATGATGATACAATACGGGAAATCTTAGTCAAACCGGTAAGCACACCTTTTCCATTTTCATCCCGCAGCCCCCGGTTAACACCAAACTCTTCATACAATCTAGGATCAATATGATCATTTTTCCGGCAGATAGCTTCATTCTGCACAGCATAATCATTCATCCGCTTCATCAGCTCTCCCATACGAATCGACCTCTCCCATCCCTTTTATTTCGCTGCACATCAGGTTATCCAGTTGTTTCATCATTTTTAATAACATGATCAAATTATCTTTTCCGAATTTGTTGATCACTTTTCCATAACATTCTCTCAGAATCATTTCCTGACCCTTAAACAGTTTCTGTCCCGTTTCTGTAACAGTCACATATGTTCCTTCACTTCCGCTTCCTTCATAAGACCACAGTACCAGTCCACGATCTTTCAGCTTTTCTACCATTTTTGATGTCTGCCGTATTGTCAGCTGCATCTTTTCTGATAAATCCTTTAAATACGTTCTCCCATTATTATTCGGAGAATTTTCTCTCTCAGATTCTATAGTATACAAAGCAATATACTCCTGAAGTGTCATTTTACGAAACAGTTCCTGTATTTTTCCTTTGTTCATCAGATACCGACGATAGGTTAATTCATTTGTAAACTTTCTGATTTCATTTGCATTCAATATTTCTCTCTGCTCTGGCATCTTCAACCGCTCCTCTCTTTTTATTTACATCAATACATGTTATTTTCTTATTTAATCCCCAATTTCTGCCTGAATTTTAATGGCAAAATCAACCGCATTTTCCAGATCTTCTTCATCCGGATGGGTATTTCCCAGTCGAAACATCTGCTGCATCTCTTTTTCTTTACTTGGCATCTGGCTGATCATAATTTTCCTTCTATCTGACTCCACATTCCCCTGACAGAGAAACATTCCCAGATACTCTCCCTCGTCCGGGTACCAGACTTCAAGATTTTTTTCAAGCTTTTCTTTATATTGTTCTGTCGGCACATAACCGCAGGTAACGAACACTGCATATTTTCCGCCTATAATCTGCTCAAATACATCTGAGATATCCATGCTGCAGGAATAACCATGAATTCCAAACCCGATCAGATAGACATCCGCCGCAGGTATATCCTGCTCTGTATCAATATCTACAATTGTTTTATCCTCTGTATTTAAAGCACCATAGATCTTTTCTGCTATTAAACGTGTATTGCCACTTTTTGACTGATATATAACTGCATATTTCATAATGAACCTCATTTCATATAAAAATAATAAAAGAGAACAAAAAGAGAAGATGTACCAGCCATCTCCCCATTTTGTTGCTCTCCAGTTATTTGATTTTACCTATTCACTTTAATACATTTCCGGCTGTGGCTGTAGTGCAGGTGTATTATCCTTAATGTCCGCTACCGCAGCTTCTGTAGTTAGAAGTGTGGCTGCCACGCTTACCGCATTCGTTAATGCATTCTTTGTTACCTTTACCGGATCAATAATACCCTGTTTCATCATATCCACAAAGGTTTCTGATGATGCATCAAATCCCATGCCAGGTTCACTCTTCTTTACCTGATCTACGATAACAGGACCTTCCAGACCGGCATTCTCCACAATCGTATAAAGTGGTGCTTCCAATGCCTTTGCTACGATTCTGGCTCCAGTCTTCTCATCACCCTCCAGAGTTGCTAACAGTTCTTCTACTTTTTTCTGTGCATGAATATATGCAGATCCGCCGCCGCAGATAATGCCTTCCGATACGGCTGCTTTTGTTGCGTTCATGGCATCTTCCATGCGGTATTTAGCTTCCTTCATTTCTGTTTCTGTTGCCGCGCCGACACGGATTACGGCAACACCTCCACCCATCTTGGCGATACGATCCATGAGTTTATCTTTATCAACATCTGAAGTTGTGTCAGCTATCTGTCTCTTCAGGCTGGTGATACGTGCATCAATATCTTCCTTGTTACCGGCTCCGTCTACGATCGTTGTATTTTCCTTTGTAACCTTTACAGATTTTGCACGGCCAAGCATATCCATCGTGATATCTTTCAGTTCAAGACCCAGATCCTCCTTGATTACCTGACCACCGGTAAGTGTTGCGATATCTTCAAGCATTGCCTTTCTGCTGTCACCATATCCCGGTGCCTTAACAGCAACAACCTTCAAGGTGCCTCTCAGTCTGTTGACGATCAATGTGGTAAGTGCTTCTCCTTCCACATCTTCTGCTATAATCAAGAGTTCTTTTCTCTCTTTCATTACATTTTCCAAAATGGGAAGAATGTCCTGAATATTAGAAATCTTCTTATCTGTCATAAGAATATAAGGATTCTCCATGTTGGCGATCATTTTCTCTTTATCATCACACATGTATCCGGAAAGATATCCATTCTCAAACTGCATACCTTCGACCAAATCAATCTCAGTCTTCATGGTCTTAGATTCTTCAATCGTAATGACACCGTTCTCTCCGACTTTTTCCATTGCATCGGCAATCATTTCACCGACTTCTTCATTTTCGGAAGAGATTGCAGCTACTTTTGCAATATGTTCCTTACCTGTAACAGGCTGGCTCATTTCTTCAATCGCCTGCACAGCTACATCTGCTGCCGTCTTCATTCCTTTTCTTAAAACGATTGCATTTGCACCTGCTGCAATATTTTTCATTCCTTCTTTCACAAGTGCCTGTGCCAGAACTGTAGCTGTTGTTGTTCCATCTCCTGCAATGTCGTTTGTCTTGGTAGCCACTTCTTTTACAAGCTGTACACCCATGTTTTCAAAACGATCTTCCAATTCAATCTCTTTTGCAATGGTCACACCATCGTTTGTGATTAATGGTGCACCGTAAGATTTATCCAGTACAACATTTCTTCCTTTTGGTCCCAATGTTACTTTTACTGTATTTGCCAGTCTGTCTACGCCGGCTTCCATTTTTTTTCGAACATCAATATCAAAACTAATCTCTTTTGCCATGATAATTTCCTTCTTTCTACTGTTTCTATTACTCGACAATTGCCAGAATGTCATCCTGGATTACAATTTTATATTCTTCGTCGCCAATTTTTACTTCTGTGCCGCCGTATTCAGAAATAATGACTTTATCTCCTTCTTTTACCTGCATGGCAACCCTCTGTCCGTCTTTACATTTTCCCGGACCAACTGCAATTACTACAGCTTCCTGCGGTTTCTCTTTTGCGCTGTCTGGCAGAATGATTCCTGATTCTGTCTTTTCTTCAACATCCTGATACTGAAGAACTACTTTGTCACCCAATGGTTTTAATTTCATATGAATAACCTGCCTTTCTTTTGTTAGCACTCTTGCTTGTTGAGTGCCATCGTGTTTCGCAAAAAATATGTTTCTCGCGAAACATGTTTTATTTTTAAATTATTTATTTTTAAAGTATTATATCACCTGTATTTCTCTTGTCAATAGGTTTCCAAAATAATTTAAAAAAGATGCGAAGCACCTTAACCATTACTTTGCATCTTTTGATCATTTAAATTAATTCATTTATATTTTTCCTGATTTTTTCCGATACTTCCCGAAAAACCTTCAATTCTTCTTCCGACACACCTTTTAAAATCATCCCGTTCATTGCTTCCCTTCTCTTCGTCATTTCTGTTACCAGATCCTTCGCATAATCAGATATTTCATAATGAATATATCTTCTATCATTCTTATCCGGTATCGCAATAAGATAATTTCTCCTGCAGAGACTGTCAACTGCCTGCGAAATATGTCCACGGTTCATCATCAACTGATGGTGGATATCCGTAGAGGTATTATGTGTTCCGCATTTTGACAGGAAGTATAATATCTCCAGTTCTGCTCTTTTCATATCATATTTTTCTCGTAATTCAACGCTCTGTTCCTCTAACAGCTTTTTAAACTGTCCTCCCTGCAATATGATATCAATTTGTGTATCCATTTAGTTCAGCTTCTTTCAATGTTTTTTTCATTCTATCACAAGTTTAATAATTCGTCACCATTTAATTTTAAACGACTTTTTTGTTTCCTCTTAATTAATGATTAACATCTGGAATCTATTCCGCTGAATCTAATATCAGTAATTATTTTATTTCGCAAAGTTCACAAAATCTTCACGCAATTATTAGCACTCTCTATTGACGAGTGCTAATTCATATGTTATATTACACATAGAACAAAGAAAGAGAATATGATTTTTCTTCCTGATATTCATAAATCAACACTTCGGGTTTCTCCGATAGTGCAAACTTTAGTTTATGTCATGAAAGGAGATATGACTTATGTTAATGCCTAGTATTTTTGGAGAAAATTTATTTGATGATTTTATGGATGATTTTGCTTTTCCGGACATCGATAAAAAATTGTATGGAAAACATGCTCCCCATATCATGAAGACTGATGTGAAGGAAAAAGACAACGCTTACGAAGTGGCAATTGATCTTCCTGGATTTAAGAAAGACGAGATTCAGATCCAGCTTGAAAACGGTTATGTAACTGTAAGTGCAGCAAAAGGTCTGGATAAAGATGAAAAAGATAAGGAAGGAAAATATATCCGCCGCGAGCGTTATACCGGAAATGTAAGCAGAGGCTTTTATGTAGGAAATAATGTTCAGAGAGAAGACATCCATCCGAAATTTGAAAATGGTATTCTTTCCTTTACTGTTCCAAAAGAGCAGAAGGCAGTAGAAAACAACTCACATTATATTTCCATCGAAGGTTAATCTCAAACGGGCAGGGAATAAAACCCCTGCCTGTTTTAAAAGCCAAATGCAATCGGAAAAGAGGTTTTTGATATGAGTAAAACGACATCAAGAGTATTATGGATTTTAGCCGGAATCTTTCTGATTATAACCGGGATCGGATGTTTGAGGAATCCCGGAAAAATTCTTTATGGTCTTCCCATTATCTTTGGAGTTGCCATGATGTTTTCCGGCATTATAGATATTGTGATATTTGCAGCCGGTCATGATTATATGGCAGGATCTGGCTGGTTTCTTGCTGACGGCATTCTAACCGTACTGATGTCTTTATTCATTTTGGGAAATGGATGGTTTACAGCAATGACTATTTCCTTTATTTTAGGAATGTGGCTGATTTTTTCAGGTATCACCAAACTGGTTAATTCCTTTGACCTTCAAAAACTGGGAGTAAAGGGCTGGGGCTGGTTTACAGTACTTGGAATCCTTCTGACTGTGATTGGTTTTCTGTCATTCACACATCCATTTGCAAGTATTGCAGCTATGGCCTGGGTAATCGGATTTTTCCTGATCCTACAGGGTATTGTATCTGTCATGCGTGGATGCTTTTCCAATCGCTTCTGGATGTAAAATATAACAAAAAATAACATTGCCAAGGAGGAAAAAAGGCACCTCTTCATATAGATTCGGCTGCATACAAAATTGTGTGCAGCCTTTTTTAACGAATGCCTAATTCCAAAAACAATTTGAATATTCTTGTGCGATGAAATCGCACTTCCGGAAATCTGGAAATCAGATGTCTGGGAAGTGGAAATCATCTTATGCGAGTTTACTCGCGTAATGTTTTATTGCTAACTTCCCATGTTTTTCCTACTCAAACCAAAACGCGCCATCAATCACATGCTTTCTGCCAACTGTTCCTGTGTAATATTCTTTTCTTTTCGAAGCTCTTTAAGAAAACTTCCAACTTTTTCTTGTTTCATTTTGTTCCTCCCAGTTTTAGTAAACTCTCACATTCATCAATAATATTTACTATTTCTGCTTTTTATAGCAAATGTCGAAACGGAATAATTTAAATGCGCAGGATTCCATAAAAAATCCTTTTTCCTACACTCTGTTCTATTATTTGATAATTTTCTCCATCAATAATCGTTCCGTCCGGAGCAACTTGCCTACTTTTCAGTTTCAACTTCTCTGTATGTTCGCGAAGAGTTTCATTGAGTTCCTTGCATTCAATAAACAGCATCATTTCTGTATCAAGATACACACTCCTCATATCAAGATTACAGGATCCTACTATACTAAGCGTATCTCCTGCCAATACAGTCTTTGTATGTAATGCCTGTGTCCCAACATATTCATACACATAACTTCCTGTTTGCCTCACATCTTTCTTCTGATTCAAATAATCCGTACATCCAAAAGGATTTGCACCACTTTCTACCGCATTGATAATCAACTCTGTTTTCACACTTCTCGAACATATCTCCTTCAAATCCCCATACATTTTCTGATTGCATATAACATAAGGGGTTTGTATTAGAATGTTGTCCGCTTCTTCCATCTCATTTGCCATCCTGTTCCAAACCTGCGGCTGTTTATTATCCGGATCTATAGGGTTGGTGCAAAGTTGAATACTTTCTGTCTCTATCATTTCTTCAAACCAATCGATTTCACAAAAGCTTCTGAATGTTTTTCTCTGACTTCCTGATAGTGTTCTCTTAATCTTCCGTTAATACCTTCATATTTTCTATACATTCTACAACAGGAAAGATTCCATACCTTTTTAAAATAATCCTGAATCTGGATGTAAGAATTACCCTCACCCGGAACCGTTTCATAGACCAGAATATCCCTATCCTCATTATATGAGTCGATATAATTACCAAGAAATAAATCATCTGTGTTTCTTCCACCGAGAATATAAGCAAAATCATCTGCAATCAAATATTTGTCATGCATTCTGTAATTATTTTTCCACGGTTTTATCAGCGTAATAGGATTGTATAGCTTAACCTCCACATTTTCATGCGACGTAAGTTCCCGAAAATTTCTACTTCCTTTCAAATATAATGTTCCATTTATGCCATCAACTAATATCTGAACTTTTACACCTCTATCTGCAGCATTTAATAGTGCAGCCATCATATCCTGACCACTGTTATCGCCACGAAAATCAAAAATTGAAAGCATAATATTTTCTTTTGCCGATTCGATTAAACGGAGCCGCCACACCAACGCATCCACATTATTTTCAATATTTAATATTCTCTCCTGTCCAGCCATATTTAACACCCTTTCACACTCTCTGTTTTCTTCATCAGCTCGTTTGTGATACAGAGGCAGGATTGCTAGACATACTATCAAATAAAAGAACCATATTTTCAAAATACCTTTTATCATCTTTCCAAATTTTTTCATTGTTCTGCATCATTGTATCATTCGACATTTTATGCTACGATATAAAAAACAAAAAGCGAGTTGATATATATATGAACCATACAAAATCTGCCATCATAGATGCTTTCTGGCAGTTGCTGGAAGAACGTCCCTACACCAAGATTACTGTAAGGGATATTGTAGAACGCTGCCAAGTCAACCGAAACACCTTTTACTATCATTTTCATGACATTCCTGAGCTTCTGGAAACTACAATAAAATCTGATGTAGATCAAATCATCCAGACTAACGGACATTTTGGTTCACCGACGGATTGCTTGATTCCAATTGTTGAACGTTGCTTAAAACGCAAAAAGGCCATGCTCCATATATACCGTTCTGTGAAACGAGATGTATTCCAAAACGAATTGGAAAGAATCATACTCTACACAGTAACTCAATACATACATACTGTTACCAAAGATTTGAATATTCCTTCTGAAGATAAAACTATCCTAATACAGTACTATAAATGTTGCCTTCTTGGATACACATTAGATTGGCTGGACAAAAACATGAACTTTGACCTTTTGAAGTCAGTTACTCGTATTACTGATTTGATTGGAGATTCTTTGAAGCAGGCATTTCTTGAATTGTCCGAATCTTCAAGTATATAATACCCGAATAGATTGAGCACCGCTTCAACTTGGCGGTGCTCTTTACATTAGCGGGGCAAATATTCTCAAGATTTCCTGAAATACCCTTATTGGCAACCTTTCTATACACTCTTCTAATGTAATCTGCGTGCACTCATTCAATATATCAAAATAATCTTTTTTTATTTGTAATACTGCCTTACTGTTATACATCCATACTCCACATTCGAAATGCAGATAGAGGCTTCTAAAATCTAAATTCGTTGTTCCTACAGTCGCTATCTGGTCATCGGAAACAAATATTTTAGAATGCATAAATCCTTTTGAATATTCATATATATTCACACCACCATATATCAATTCCCTGTAAAATGATCGTGTAGTCAAATGAATCAAGGCCTTGTCATAAATATGAGGAGTGATAATCCGCACATCTACACCGCTTTTAACCGCTAAGCACAATGCAGATACCATGCTGTCATCGACAATCAAATATGGCGTACAGATATAATACTTGTACTCGTCTCAAGAGCAATGCTCTAAACCATGAACGCTTCATTTGATTCCCCACTTATTCTAAATTCTTATTTTTCTACTTATCCCCATACCGAAAGCCCCTGGCCCCACATGACAGCTGATACTGAATGTCAGCGGATCGTATTTAACATCTTCCCAAGGAAACATCTCTTGGGCCATTTCCATCCATTCCTGATGTTCTTCCTTTTTTCCGAAGCTCCCTGCGACGCCCACATATATCTCATCACTATTTTTAAGAAATTCATCTGCAATTGTATTCATTTCCATAAGCAGACGCTTTTTACAGCTTTTTGTTCCACGAACTTTTGCATAGGCATCTAAACGTTCTCCAGCAATTACGAGCAGTGGTTTTATACTTAATAATGTGCCCATGGCAGCTCCCGCCGGAGTAACACGTCCTCCCTTTTTCAAATATTCTAAGGTTTCCACGCCTACATAGATAATGGATTCATAAGCAGTTTGTTCTAAAGCTTCTTTTATTTCTTTTGCAGAACACCCTTTTTCTTTCAGCACCAGTGCATCCAACACAGACTGCCTCTGGGTAACAGAAATACGATGATTATCAACCACCTGTACTTTTTCTTTATAATCCTGCGCCAGGGCCTGAGCTGTCTGATAGGATCCACTGAGTCCACTGGACATTGGAATATATACCATTTCATCATATTCAGATAATAGCAGCTTATCCCACATGTCTGTCACTTCTGCCGGCGAAGGCTGTGAACTAAAAACTTCTCTGTTTTCCTCAAGGCATTGATAAAACTCCTCATGAATTAAATCAATGCCTTCATAATATGTGATGTTGTATAAATAAAGTTGACACCTTATTCTCAAAGAATTCATGTATAATAAAGAGAATAAGGAGGAACTCTCAATGTCACGTACCCAACGTAAATACGACCACGAATATAAGGTCCAGGCTGT
>SKER01001279.1_pt1 | contig 21200 bp, 15 predicted proteins | sample 4826961 | NCBI WGS metagenome assembly SKER01 (sample SAMN11008804, study PRJNA524170) | human gut metagenome | biome: Human fecal sample; material: Feces; isolation source: fecal sample from pouch patient p47 | host: Homo sapiens | place: Israel: Tel-Aviv | collected 2016-11-16 | reverse complement strand
AAATAGAAACATATTGGAATGTAAATTATGGTAGGTCATACACCGCATAAGTGAGGTGATATTAATTAAAATAGAAACATATTGGAATGTAAATAAAGCTGTCATGCCTCGGATTCTTCCCAAGCCAGAATTAAAATAGAAACATATTGGAATGTAAATAAAAAAGCACTGGAATTTATTGAATGTAATGCTGACATTAAAATAGAGACATACTGGAACATAATATTTATTTTCCATCCCGCCAAAGACAGAAAACTAAATTATTACAATACAAAGGATTTTCACTTATGAAAGAAAGACTCATTTTTCACGTTGACGTAAATAGTGCCTATTTAAGCTGGGAGGCTGTCCACCAGCTTAAAAATGGTGCTTCTACAGATATCCGAACAATCCCATCGATCATCGGTGGCGATACTTCTTTGCGCAAAGGAGTTGTTCTTGCCAAGTCGCTTCCTGCTAAACATTTTGGCATTCATACAGGAGAACCGGTTACCGATGCTCTGACGAAATGTCCTTCTTTACAAAGTTTTCGACCGAATTTTCCTCTTTATCACAAATATTCCAAAGCTTTCATTTCTATTTTAAAGAAATATGCTCCTGTGGTAGAGCAGGTTTCTATTGATGAGGCTTACCTTGATATGAGTGGACTTCACTACTTTTACTCTACTCCGCTTGAAGCTGCCGAAAAGATTCAGACCGATATTAGGGAAACTTTAGGTTTTACCGTAAATATCGGCATTTCTTCAAATAAACTTCTTGCAAAAATGGCTTCTGATTTTGAAAAACCAGACAAAATCCACACTTTGTTTCCATCTGAAATAGGAAAAAAAATGTGGCATCTTCCCGTCCGCACTCTCTTTTTTACCGGAAGAGCTGCCGCACAAAAGCTAAATCAGCTCGGTATCTATACTATTGGTGACCTCGCCAAAAGCAACCCGGACTTTTTAAAGGCACACTTAAATTCTCAAGGAGTTACTTTGTGGAACTATGCAAACGGCAGAGACAATTCTCCGGTTAAAGAATCTCCTGATGCTCCAAAAGGCTATGGGAATTCCACTACTTTAAGCAAAGACCTCACTTCGCTTTCTGAGGCGAAACCTGTCTTATTAGAACTCTGCGAAACCGTCACTAAGCGACTTCGTGAAGATCAGGTTTACGCACAAGTTATTGAAGTAAAACTCAAGGACAGCCATTTTCGCAGGAAATCCCACCAGACAGTCCTTGATTACTCTACAAATACTACTGACGACTTTTATCAAATCAGTATAAAACTTTTTAAAGAACTCTGGGATGGCACCCCAATCCGGCTTCTTGGAGTACGAGGCGGCAAACTCACCCTCGACAAAATCGAACAGATACAACTTTTCACTGAAACTGCCTCCTCACATGAAAAACGGGAAAAAATGTCAAAGCTCGATGCAGCATTGGATTCCATACAAAAGAAACATGGGAAAAATTCAATAATGAGGGCGAGTAAATTGTGATTTGCCGCAGGCAAGGGAGACGCTCCCAAAGAGAGACAATACGCTATATTTGTGACTTTAGTCGCTGCAGGTTGAATGTTCGCTTATGCGCTCGCATCCACCCTTTGCTCCGAGGCCACAAATATAGCGTATTGTCTCTCTTTGGGAGCTGTCTTGGGCTGTTGGAGCAAAATCAGAATTAATGTTGGAGAATTTAGGGATTCATCAGAGCAAGTTCAAGTTGCGGATGAGCAGCTTGGACGCAGTGAAACGAAGCATTTTTATAGATTACAGGAGATGCAGGTTCGTCTGTTTATTTCTCCAACCCTACAAATCAGATTTTTTCTCTTTTTGTTGTTAAAACAACGGTTTTTTCTTCTCATCTATATTACAATAACACAGAACCAAGAAATCCAGACTGTCACAAAGCTTTCCACATAACTGTGACAGTATTTTTATCTCACATAAATTCAAAAAACAAAGGAGAACTAACGATGATTCGAAGAATTATACACATTAACGAAGAAAAATGTAACGGCTGTGGTGCCTGTGCCGATGCCTGCCATGAAAGCGCAATTGGAATGGTGAACGGAAAGGCAAAGCTTTTGCGTGATGACTACTGTGACGGACTTGGTGACTGTCTGCCAGCCTGTCCTACTGGAGCAATCACTTTCGAAGAACGTGAAGCTGCCGCTTATGATGAAGCTGCAGTAATGGCAAATAAACAGAAAAAAGAGGCTTCTGCCATTAATACTGCACAGTCTATACCACAATCTAACGAAGCAAAAAAAGCACACACAGCTCACGGTTGTCCAGGCCAGCGTATCGCACAGTTTAACCGCCAGAACACAGCAGATTCTGCCTCTGATAATGAAACTACTTCTACACCTGCTGCAATCACCTCTCAGCTTAGCCAGTGGCCAGTGCAGATTAAATTAGCTCCAGTTACTGCTCCATATTTTAACGGTGCAAAATTGTTAATTGCTGCTGACTGTACCGCATATGCTTATGCTAACTTCCATCAGGATTTTATCAAAGGAAAAATCACTCTGGTAGGATGTCCAAAACTCGATGCTGTTGACTATAGTGAAAAACTTACAGAAATTATCGCTACTAACGATATTAAAAGTGTTACCATCGTCCGTATGGAAGTTCCTTGCTGCGGTGGATTGGAACATGCCGCTGTGACTGCTTTGAAAAACAGTGGAAAGTTTATTCCATGGCAGGTGGTAACAATTTCTATTGACGGCAAGATTTTAGAATAAATAGAATTTCCCTCCCCAGCCAAAACACAGCCCTCTTTTGATAAATAAAGCATATTTGTGGCCTCGGAGCAAAGGTTGGATGCGAGCGCTTTTACGCGAACATTCAACCTGCAGCGACTAAAGTCACAAATATGCTTTATTTATCAAAAGAGGGCGTCTCCCTTGCCTGCGGCAAATTCCTATTTAAAGCTCATGAAATATCGGTTGCATCTTCTCAAATGTACAAAACTGTGTATACCCCAGTTTGCGAAGCTCCTCCTTCGCCCAATCAATATACGCCCCAAGATGCTCCTTCTTATGGCTGTCACTTCCGATTGTAATAATCGTACCGCCAAGTTCTTTATAAAGCTTTAATATATCTCTTGATGGTGTCATATCCGAAAGACCATATCTATGATTTGAAGTATTTACTTCAATTCCTTTTCCATCTGCGATAACCGTCTTTAAAATCTCTGTAAGAAGTGGTTTTAATTTTTCAAACGGATACACACCGTAACTATCATAACGCACAATTAAATCCATATGTCCTAACACACTATAGTTGTGATAATTCTGTACAACGGAAAGTAATTCTTTATAGTAGCCCTCGTTGTACTCCTGCTGTGTGCGTCCATTTTGAAATTCATTTGTCCAGAATTCCTGGTCTCCTGCCTGATGAATAGACAAAATGATGAAGTCAAATGGATAACTGCGAAATAACTTCTCATACTGTGGAATAGTATGTGTCTGTACCCCAAATTCCATCCCAGCTTTTACTGCGATTTTGTCTTTATATTTTTCCCTCAGTTTTTCTATCATTGAAAAATATTTTCCATAATCGACATTGGTAAGAGCAACCTGCTCTGGCTCTCCCTCGTCTCCCGGACGATATTTAATTCCTCTTGGGTCATCCCAGTCGCGGTATGGACCATAGTCTACGTGGTCGGTAAAACATATATCCTTGATACCTAATGAGATGGCATCTTTTACTACTTCCTCCATCGGGTAAATGGAGTCATTGCTGAATTCTGTATGTACATGGTAATCTGCTAACATATTTCTCCTTTATCCAATCGCTTTTCTCATATCCCTTATCTCTTTTTGGATTTCCTGATATCTTCGCTGTCTTTTCGCAATATTTCCCCTCTCTTTTCCTGAAAGTTCTTCTGATTCTATCTCTTTTATGGACTGTTTCAGCTCTGCTGCTATACTTTCTTTTTTGGTGATTTCTTTTTCGAGGTATTCTTTTAATACTGGATTTTTCGTTTCAATCAGATATTTTCCATACTGTTCATAAATACTTTCCATATCTTTCTCTGAAACTGCCTGATTCACTGGTATTTCTGATATCTCTTTTATATATTCGTGAATGGAAGGCTGCTGGTGTTTCAGTCGTTGTGGCTGTGTCCACGCTGGTTCCGCTTTAATGATTACATAGTATTTGCCATCTTCTTTTAAGAACCATTCTTTTTCAATCTGATAGTGATATTCTTTTAAGAGCCGGCGGATCTTGAACCATTCGGATTGTGGCTGCAAAATAAACTCTTTTCCCTCTATTAAAAATTCTGGTTTGGCTTTTAATATTTTGCAGATTAAATCTCCGCCCATGCCTGCGATGATTACGGTATCTGTTTCTCCTGGCTCTAATGGTGCAAGTCCATTTCCAAGACGGGTGACTATTTTCCCACCAATTTTTTCTTCCCTGATATGTTCCTGTGCCTTTTCGAGTGGGCCTTTATTCACATCCATTGCAATACCGGCTGGTGAAAGATTATTTTTCACCAGATAAATCGGGACATATCCATGGTCAGTTCCAACATCTGCCACACGATTTCCCTTTGTTACTGCTTCTGCCACTGTTTTTAATCGTATTGAAAGTTCCATTTATTTCTGTAATTCCTCCTAAATTATACTATGTACCGATAAAAAATAGCACCCCAAAAAATTTCTCTCCCCACTGATACTGATTTGTTGCTCGCTACCTACAGAGGTGGGAGTCATCTCACATCTGATATATACGGACAAATGCTTCTATTGGTAGGAACCATCATTTGGTCTGCTATTTTTTATTATTCTCTTTCTACATCATTCTTCCAAATATCACTCTTCCAAAAAGTCTCTTAACTTCCTACTTCTTGTCGGATGCCGAAGCTTTCTCAAGGCCTTCGCTTCTATCTGACGAATGCGTTCTCTGGTTACCTGAAATTCTCGTCCGACTTCCTCAAGTGTATGCGGTTTGCCGTCCTCTAAGCCAAAACGGAGTGCAAGTACTTTCTGCTCTCTCTCGGATAAAGTATCCATCACCTTTTCAAGCTGTTCTCGGAGTAATGTATGCGCTGCCTCATCAGCAGGAACAGGAATGTGCTCATCCTGAATAAAGTCTCCAAGATGACTGTCCTCTTCCTCGCCAATTGGGGTTTCTAAGGAAACAGGTTCCTGTGATATTTTCGAAATCTCAAGCACACGCTCCACGGGCAGGTTCATTGCCTCCGCTATTTCTTCTGGAGTCGGCTCTCTGCCGTATTCCTGCAACAGTCTTCTGCTTGTACGATTCACCCGGTTCATAGTTTCTACCATATGGACTGGAATCCGTATGGTTCTTGCCTGATCAGCAATCGCGCGGGTAATAGATTGACGAATCCACCAGGTAGCATAGGTAGAAAATTTATACCCTTTTCTGTAGTCAAACTTTTCTACCGCTTTGATCAGTCCAAGATTGCCTTCCTGAATCAAATCAAGAAACTGCATCCCCCTGCCGGAATACCGCTTGGCAATACTTACCGTAAGTCGAAGATTGGCTTCGGAAAGCTTCTTTTTTGCCTCCTCATCTCCCTCCTCCATACGTTTTGCCAGCTCTATCTCTTCTTCAGAACTTAATAATGGAATCCTGCCTATTTCTTTTAAATACATACGAACAGGATCTTCGGCATTACCTCTTTCTGTAAATGAGTTCTCCGATTCTTCTGCTGTTTTTTCATAGCCTTTTTCAATTTCTGCAGTTACCTGTACATTTCCAATCCTATCTGGCTTTTGAAAAACATCCATATCGTTTAAAGAATCGATTTCTCCCACATCATCTTCTATATCATCCGCATTAATATCGGGCATAGTCAGTACATCGATTTTTTGCTCTTCCAGATAAGCAATAATACGCTCAAGCTGTGCCTGCGTCAGAGGACTGTTCTGAAAGACATCTCTTATCTCCTGAAGTTCTACCACGTTCTTCTGCTTCTTTGCTCTCTCAAGCAGACAATTCATCTGGCTGCCAAAAATCTGTTCTTTCCTGCCCAAAATACACCCTCCAAATCTTACATACTCCAGGAGTCTGCTTTTTTGATTATACAAGATATAGCAAATCCCAGCGTACATTATTCCTGCTCTTAGTTTTACCAGCTTTATACTCGGTTTATACTAAATTTCTGCATTTTATTTTTCAGGGATAAAAGTTCCTGCCAGCGCATAATATCACTGGTATGAACCATCTCATCCTCAATGCTTGCAAGTTTCACTTTGCGCACTACATCTGAAAGCGCTTTATCTTCATCTTCGGAGGAAAGTCCGTATTTTAAATGTGTATTAAAGATTGCCGCAATTTCTTTTTGTTCTTCTGCATCGGTAAATCGACTTAAAATTGCTGCCGGATTTATTTTCTCTTCTTTATCTAATTGTTCAAAAAGCATAATCGCCACCGAATGGTACAGCGGCTCAATGAAGTCATCTGCCCCGATATACGGCCGGATATATTGATACATATCAGGATGCTCCACAAGCCAGGTAAGAAGAAGTCTCTGTGGCTGGTTTTTCGTATTTTTTTTCTTTTCCTGCCGCCGCTCTTCTGTTTCCGGTGCCGTCTTATACTGCTCATTCACCTGCTCATACTGATAGCCTAATCCATAACGGTTCACAAGATTTTCAAGGTCATTCTTCCTTATCATAAAACGGTTAGCCGCTGATGTAAGATAGGTCTGCCGTTCTAACGGTTCCTCAATCTGTGCTAACTTTTTCGCCACTTCATGAAGAAACTCTGTCCGGCTTTCCGGGTCCTGCTGATTATACTGTCCATAAAGGACAAGCAACTCAAACATTCTTCCAGATTCTGCTTCATCAATCCTCTTCTGGTAGCTTTCTGCTCCCTCTGCCTTAATCAGCTCGTCCGGATCTTTATATGGCTTCATGGATAACACCCGGCCCCTCAGACCATTCTGCCGCAAAATTGGCAGGGCCCGAAGTGCCGCCTTTATTCCAGCTCCGTCACTGTCAAACGACAAAATAACTTCATTCGTGTACCGCTTTAAAAGCATCGCCTGATTCGGTGTAAATGCCGTTCCCAGCGGAGCAACTGCATTGGTGAATCCTGCCTGATGTAACGAGATGACATCCATGTAGCCCTCACACAAAATAATCGCATTACTTCGCGATCTCTTTGCATAATTTAATCCATATAGATTTCTTCCCTTATCAAACAAAATAGTCTCTCTGGAATTTAGATACTTTGGTTCTCCATCTCCCATCACACGGCCGCCAAAACCGATTACTCTCTGGTTCATATCCATAATCGGGAAAATAACACGGTTAAAAAACTTATCATAATTTCCCTTTACTGTATCAATATTTACAAGAGAGGATTCCTTCATCTGGTAATCCGTAAATCCCTTTGACCTTAAATACTGATATAAATCATCCCGGTAAATGTCTGCATATCCAAGTCCGAAATGATTAATCGTCTCATCGCTCAGCCCACGATTCTTAAGATAAGAAAGCGCCTGTGTTCCTCTCTCACTCTTTAAAAGATAATGGAAATATATTGCCGCTTCCTTATTCATATCTCTAAGTGTCACTCTGGCATCCGCCTGCTGTCTTTCCTCTGCCGTCTGTTCCCTTTCTGGAAGTTCTACTCCGGCCCTCTGTGCCAGATTTTGCAATGCCTCCACAAAGGAGAGCCGGTTATATTCCATAAGAAATGTATAGACATTTCCGCCCTGTCCGCAGCCAAAGCAATAATACATTTGCTTGTCCCGGCTGACAGAAAATGATGGGCTCTTTTCATTGTGGAACGGGCAAAGCCCTACATAGTTCGAACCTCGCTTTTTTAACGAAACATAAGAGGAAATCACATCGACTATATCATTTTTTTCTCTGACCTCATCAATCAGTTCTTCTTCATATCTCATCTTTTTCCTCTTTATCTAAAACAATTTTGTTCCTGTTAGTTACATTATATGTTGACAATTCAAAATTATTATACAATTTTGTAACTATTCAGAACGAATTCGCATGTTTATCGAAAATCTGCAGGATTCTGAATAGTTCAAGAATGCCCCGGTATTCTTGCTACGAGATGCGCGTCATGCAATGCATGACATACTTATTCTGTCATTCTACACGTTTTTGAATAGATACAAATTTATTTTGAAAATTCTACACAATTCCAAATAATTGTGAGCCTACTTATCCTGATTCAAAACCGCAATTGCATCAAGAGATACTTTCATAAGCTCTCTTACTTCTTCCTCCGTAATTCCCATACGTTCTGCGATTTCCGACGGTTTTGCCTCTCTTTCATACTCTTTTGCAAATGCCGTCGCAATATCATTCATTTCATTCACACGGTTTGCCATCTTTACTGCGGAACGAGTGGAAGAATTATATTCTTCTAATGTCTCCTCTAAATGTTTGCGAATCATTTTCTCAGAAAATGCATGGAAATCTTTATCGATATCCGGCTCAAATTCGTTCACAGCAATCATCAGCCCAATATTGCTCTCCTGAATTAAGTCACTTAAGAGAAGTCCCCTTCCCTCGTATTCTTTGGCAATCTCTACTGCGCGGGAAAGATTCGCTTCAATCAGCAGGTTTCTTGCCGTATCATCACCGCTGACAAGCTTTCTTGCAATTACTCTTTCCTGTTCCCCAGATAATGAATTCGCTTTTTCCATCTCTTTTAAGTAAAAAGCTACAATCTCTGCATCCATCGGATCTTCTTTATTCGGAATCTCCTCGTCCCCGATTTCTTCCTCAAATCTTTGCACACGATTCGTAATATAAATGTGGTGGGATTCAAAATAATTACATATAAAATCAAGCTGTTTTTCCTCTAACTTCATATCAGAAAAATAAGAATTGATTTCTTCCATAGATAACTGATTGCCGTTTGTCTCTCCAAGACGTTCTAATTCCTGAATTGCCTGTAAAAATTCTGTCTGACCTGCCATGACTTTACTCCTCCTCTTTTGCGGTCTTTTTTTGTTTTTTCTTTTCCTGTGATTTCTCATCCGCTGGAAATACGATATGAAGCTGTCTTCTCGCCTCATCTAAAACTTTCATGGTCTCTAAAGTAATCTCTCGTGATTTCTCCCATCCCATGCCCGTTTTTATCATTTTAATAAATTCCTGTGTCTCATAATTTAAAATATTATCAGACTGTTCAAAATGAATGGACTGTACCACTCCTTTTCTCACGATGCGTAAATCTTTGATATTCTCAATTTCCTGCACAAGCATGGAAGCATCTTCTCCCTGAATCTGACTTGGCATCGCTGAATCTGTAATCTTAGAATAAATGGCCTCTCCAATCATATCCGGATATTCCATAAGAATTGTTCCTGCCCCATCCACACCATTGGAAAGCTTGATTCCTGATGCCTTGATGGAAACTGGCGCACCGAAAAGCCGAATCATGCAGGCCACCACATACACACCGATATCCATTAATGCTCCATTCGATAATTCCGGTTTAAATGCATTCTCAATAATTCCCCTCTTATAATTATCATAACGGGAAGAATACTGACAATACTGTAATGTTGCTCTTCGAATCTTACCAAGCGATTCCATATACGGAAGCATCTTCTCAAAGCTTGGCGCATAAATAGAACGCATTCCCTCTAAAAGTATCAGATTCTGCTTCTCGGCTTCCGCAAACATTTCCTCCGCTTCTTTTAAATTCGAAGCCATCGGTTTCTCACACAAAACATGCTTGCCTGCTTTTAGCAATGTCATAACCTGGTCGTGATGACAGCAGTTCGGGCTTGCCACATAAACCGCATCAATACAGTCACTGTTTGCAAATGCCTCTAAATCATCAAAATATTGCAGCCTGCCTTTCTGAAAACCAAACTCTCTCGCTCTCTCTAATGTTCTTGAATACACCGCTGTAAGTTCAAAATCTTTTCCATAGCGGTTTGCCTGCCAGAACTTCTGTGCAATCTTCCCTGTTCCAATCATTCCAAATCGAATCATTTTTGTTTCCTTTCCTTCTCCTCCTGTCCATCCTTTTAAACGGTCATACCAGGTAAGATTATCCGGGTTTTCTCCCTGTTTTCTAAGATATTCTTCTAACAACTTCACATCTTTTATGATATGATCTGCTCCGGCTTTTGATAATTCTTCCTCTGACCCGTAACCGTAAAGTACGCCGACAGATTCTAAGCCACAAAGCTTTGCCCCCTCAATATCATGCTTTCTGTCCCCAATCATGATGGCATCTTGGGGCTTAATCTCACAGGTCTCTAATATGTAACCAATGACTTCTGCCTTTCTTTTTCGTGTGCCGTCTAATTCGCTTCCCCCGATAAAGGAAAAATAATCGCTAAGGCCAAAATGTTCTAATATCTGCTTTGCAAATACAGCTGGCTTTGAAGTAGCTACAATTAATGTAAATCCCGCTTCTACAAGCCGACTTAACATTTCTGGAATTCCCGGATATACCTCATTCTCAAAGATTCCCTTTGGTGCAAAATACTCTCTGTAATATTCCACTGCCTTCCCGGCATCTTCTTTAGAAAGTCCATAAAACTCCTGAAAAGAATCATCAAGCGGCGGCCCTATAAATGGAATCAGATCTTTTAAGTACTTTACATGAATCCCGAACTTTTCCAGAGCATACTGAACGGAGGAGGTAATGCCCACCATCGGATCGGTCAATGTCCCATCCAGATCAAATAAAAGATATTGCTTCAATATATTCCCTCTCCCTTCTTCATTATTACCTGTCTCTAATTATAAAAGAAAACCGCATAAAACACAAACATATTTTTACACCATGATTGACAATACAACCTTTATAAAATATAATAATACAAATATATTTTTTTTAAAAGGAGATGATGTTTTGGACCCCAGTTCCATACGCCAAATTGTGATTCTGTTAATATTGTTACTGCTTTCTGCTTTCTTTTCTTCCGCAGAGACAGCTCTTACTACGGTAAATAAGCACCGGATGCGTGCCCTTGCAAATCAGGGCAATAAAAAAGCCGCCAGAGTGCTTGCTCTGATAGAGAAGCCAGAAAAGATGTTAAGTGCCATATTAATCGGTAACAACATTGTAAACCTTTCGGCTTCTTCTCTGACCACCACATTGGCAATGAGCCTTGCATCACAGGCAGGTCTTGGAAAGAACACCAGCACTTTTGTTGGTCTTGCAACAGGTATTCTTACTCTTCTTATCTTAATTTTTGGTGAGATTACCCCAAAAACAATCGCTACTATGAAGAACGAGAGCATGGCTCTTCTGTATTCTGGAATAATTTATACGATTACAACCGTACTTACTCCTGTCATCTATGTAGTGAATCTTTTCAGTGGTCTTTTATGCCGTTTATTCGGGATTAAACCAGGAAGCGGACAGGCTATAACAGAATTAGAGCTTCGAACGATTGTTGATGTCAGTCAGGAGAGCGGCGTAATTGAAAAAGAAGAAAAAGAGCTTATAAATAATGTATTCGATTTCGGTGATTCTGTCGCAAAGGACATTATGCTTCCACGTATTGATGTCTCTTTTGCTTCCGTTGATATGTCCTATGATGAGCTGGTCGAGATTTTCTTAGAAGAACAGTACTCAAGACTCCCTGTTTACGAGGAGAGTAAGGACAATGTTATCGGGATTCTTAATTTAAAGGATTTATTCTTTTACCGGGAGACACACCGCAATGAAGCATTTGACATATACAAGGTACTGAGAGAACCATTTTTTACTTATGAATATCAGAAAACCTCCACTTTAATGGAGGAGATGCGCAATAACTCTATCAGTTTTGCCATCGTTCTTGACGAGTACGGTTCTACCGCAGGACTTGTTACTTTAGAGGATCTTATTGAAGAGATCGTCGGTGATATCAAAGATGAATTTGACGAGTCCGAAACAGATGCGATTCGTTGTATCGGCACCGATGAATATGAGATAGAGGGAAGCACCAAGCTTGACGATCTAAATGATGTCCTTGGTACAGAAATTGAATCCGAAGACTATGATTCAATCGGCGGACATATGATTGAGCTTCTCGACCATCTTCCAAAAGAAGGTGAAACAGTAAAGGAAGGCAATTACCTCTATTCGATAAAAAAAATGGATAAAAACCGGGTGGAAATTGTTTATTTAAAGATTGAACGGCACACTTCTGAAGCGGAGCCAGCAGAGATGTAAGCTATTTGCCACCTCTAGATCCGGATAATTTCCAGAGGGATTTATTCGGATCTTCTTTTTATAAGGGTTCAAGCTAATTATTTTAATTATTACATTTTCTATAGAAAATAAGATAAGAAAGGACAACAACTATGATTACGGACAAACAAAGACAGCGTGATTATGAGTATGAGGCGGATTACCAGTCCAAAAGCCGCTACACAACAGAACAGTGGACAAATATTTTAAATTCCGGCCAGCTTGACGAAAAAAATATCTCCCTGCTCAAACAGATTTATTCTTCCTTTAACCATGCTGCAACACTTCTTCAGCTTTCTTTTGAGAGCGGACGCACACAGGAAGACATTTTATCGCAGTTAAATTCTGCCGGTCAGCTTCTTGGCGAGGCAAACAGCATGAACCCGGAAGTTGATTACGAGGGTAATGAATACTGGTGGTATCTTTTCTTCTGGGGAAAAAATACCGATTCAAAAACACTCGAATTAAAAATGCATCCAGAACTGACAGAAGCAATCGGTACATTATATCCTGAATTAGAAGAATCCTATTATGCTTTTATGAGTGATGTGGAACGAAGCCTCCAGACTCGTTACAGCCAGGAAGATGCCGTATGGATTGCCGCCGCTGTCCTTCTTTACGAAAAATATTACTGCAACCCGGGAATCAGTTCTGATGATATTCTCCTAATGCAATATGAGGTGCAGACCCGCTCCCAGAAAGTATATGGGCAGGATGTTAATGCTAACACCATCACACAGATCTGTAACGCTGATGAGCGTGGTCACCGTTTTAATTATTTAAGAGATATTTACAAATATTATCGTGTATCTTTTCCTGGGGAATTTGAGGGAGAACGAGAGCGCCCAGACCCGGAAGAAGTGGATTATGATGCATATGTCTACTCTATTCTCGGTTACATGAAGCTTTCTAAACTTACCGACTTTATTGAGCATGAGTATGCGCACCTTGTCGATGAATCTTATGTGGAACTTACAAATGCCAATGGATTCGTCCGCATGGCAGCCTATTTATCAAGACAGGGCGGCACTCCATTTTCTCTGGATGATACTTCTGATAAGGCACTTTCCCTCCGTGCCGATGGCGAAGATGCTTCCGAAACATTTCACAAAATAAGTGAGGCACTTTTAAAAGAATATCCGAACTTTACTTATGCCGCAAAAGGAGACTGGTATGTCCCAGAATCCAGCACTGTTACCGGCGTTCTTCAGGACATTTTGTATATCCCGTCCTATGCCGGACATAACGCTTTCATCGGTATCCGCACCGTATTAGATGAGGATAAATTAAATATCGAAGTTTCTCTGAACCTTCCTTGCGTTTCTGACGAGGAAGTCATGCTCGATATTCACGACAAATGCAATATGCTCACCCTGATGACGGCAGCACCATTTCAGGTGACTCTCGTGCCTTCTGAAAGTTCTGACTTATCTCCATCCGGTGATAAAATAAAGGCATTTGTCCTCTATCATTATGATGACTTTAAAACAATGTCAGAAGAAGATATCGTAGGACTGTTTTCTACTTCTTTAGAAATCTTTGCCTCCTATTATACAGATATTTGCCAGAACTATTATCCTGCGATAGAAGATGACGGAAACGTTGAAATTGGAACTGAAACTGGAGATAGCAGTGAAACAGGAACTGACTCTGTCACCAATCCTCTGGCGGCAGCACTCGGCTCTAAATTAACTTACCGTCCTGCTGCTGATGTACAAGGCCCACAGATTATTTATAAAGAAGGCGGCACACCAGCGTCCACTGATTTTATCACAAAAGCCATTCAAGGTTATGGAACAACACCAGCCTCTGATGAGAGAACTTATGAAAATGAAACAGCTTCAAACATCTCTGCAGACAGCACCTCTGCTGGCGATGAAGAATTTTCTTCTTTTGTAAATAAAGCAGCTTTAGAGGGGGATGACGAGGAAATCCCAGCAAGAAAAACCGGAAACTATTCTGGCAGAAACACTTCTATTACCGGAGCAGGTTCTTCTGCTGGCAGTAACCGAACTTCCGGCTCTGGTTCGATGAATTCAGCCTCTGCTGGCTTCTCTGGCAATAGCTCTTTTGCTTCTGATGCTGCCTCTTCAGCCGCAGCGGTCGGGGCTGCCACAGGAGCAGGCAGCGGCACTCCTGTTACAGCAAATGTTTCCATTACCCCGGATTCCGTATGGCCTTATCCTGACAATGCCATCGCTTCCACCCATCCAGACCGTAAAGAGCAGAACTTCCGCCTCTATCCAAAAAACACCCTGATTAAAGGTCCGGTAAAGACAGGAAAGTTCCATCAGGCAATTATGACTGCTGTCGGTATTATTGAGGGTAAGGACTCCAATATGATGAATATTGAACCCGTACCTGATGTATTAGAGCATTACCAGCAGTATGTTGATGAAGGGCGAATCCTTCATATCTCTTACCCTGACATCAACAGTGACGGCTACGACGGTTTTATCGAGAGAAAACGCGGTCCATTCATCGAGGATGGCATTTTCAAACAATTTGCCAATAAATGCGCCGACGGGCGCTATGTTGTTATGATGGAAGAAGTCGATTTAAACTGGATGCACCTTTTCAGAGAAACTGCCGTTCTTTTACGCGAGAACCGCCGCGAAGGCACCAGTAGCGAAACAGCCATAACGCTTCCTTTTTCTAAAGAAAAGTTTCGGCTGCCTTCGAACCTTTACATCGTTGCTACCTGCGATTCCATCGTCTGTGAAGACACTATTTTAGGAGCAATTGACCACGATTTCTTCATCCGTCCCGTATCTCCAGAACCGGAAATCCTACATGGTATGCGCGTAGAAGGGATCTCCCTGCAGCGTCTTATGACAACCATCAATATGCGTCTCTCCTACTTTTTAGGTGCAGACTACCAGCTTGGCGAGGGATTCTTCCTGCAATCCCCTGACAAAGACAGCTTTATCTCTCTTTGCCGGGTATTTAGAGAACAGCTTGTCCCACTCCTTGAAAAATGGTTTGACGGCGATATCGAACGTATCCGCTATGTCTTAGGCGATAATGGAAAATCCCGTCCGGATACGATTTTCTTTCAGGAAATTCCATTCAGAGACGGACTGTTCAAAGGAGAATTGCCGGATTCCTTTGATAAGGAGAGACGGATTTATCGCTGTAATGAAGATGCTTTTTACAATCCGAAGAGTTATATCGACATTTATGATTAAATTCTGATTTGCCGCAGGCAAGGGAGACGCCCCCCGAAAGAGACAATAGCCTATATTTGTGACTCTATCACTGTGGGTTGAATGTTCGCTTCCATGCTCACATTCAATCCTCGCTCTAAGGCCACAAATATAGGCTATTGTCTCTTTCGGGGGGCTGTCTTTGGCTGTAGAAGCAAAATCAGAATTAATCTTAAAGGATTTGGGGATTCTCCAATAGATTGTGCTTTCACGTAAAATGAGATATTAAAAATTGGCATATAAACTATAGTTACAATTTTGTAGAATCTGGAGTAAACAGCCGCCATAAAAGTTTTTGTGCCGGATTTCTCAGAAAAAATTGAAAAAGAAGTGGCTATTCTAAGCTTGAATTTTGCGACTTTGCGCTGTGGAATTCTGACTGTAACCTTGCGAGCTCGTTTTCGATGCCTTAGCAGGTCGAAAGAAGCTCCAGTGGAGGTTCCTTCGAGCCAAGGTTGTCCTATCAGGCAGAATGGAACGTTTAGCGCAACGGAACAAAATCAAGCTTAGAATAGTCACTTCTTTTTGAAGTTATCTAGGAAAATCCGGCAAAAGATATCTTCTATAGCGGCGTCTCCTTTGCTACACAAATCGCAAAAACCCCGAAAGATTATTTATCTTTCGGGGTTCGTCTTTTTTTATGTACTTAATTAAAAAATTCTACGAATTGTCACGATAGAACGATATGCAGCACCTTTCGTGATCTTGATGCCATCTCTTGGATTACTAGCATGGATTACTCTGTTGTTGCCCATGTAAATTGCTACATGACCGCTGTAACAAATAATGTCACCAGGTTTTGCTTTGCTTAAGCTGCTTACTCTTCTTCCAACGTTTCTCTGTGCATAAGAAGAATGAGGAAGTGACTTACCAAAATGTCTATATACACTCATAACAAATCCTGAGCAGTCAGCTCCATGAGTAAGGCTTGTTCCACCCCATCTGTAAGGATTTCCAAGGAATCTCTTCGCATAGTTTACAACACTCTGACCTTTGCTCATTGTAGTTGCAGAAGCGGTTGCTCCATTAGCGATTGTGATATATTTACCCTGTGTATAACCAACCTTACCTTTTACTTTTACCGCAACCCACTTAGAGTTGTTAGAAAGGAGTATTACTTTTGCTCCTCTTTTTAACGTAGTAATCTTCTTTGCTTTCGTACTCTTTCTTGTACGGATGTTTAAGATACTAGAGTTTACTTTACCTTTTGTTACTAATTTTGCAGCCTCTACCTGTGCTACATTATTTACCCCTGACACAGGAGCTATATTAAAAAGAAAGACTGCGGTAAGTAAACCGGCTGCCACACGTTTCATTCTATTCAGCATATTTCATTCCTCCACAAATTCATAATCGAATATTTATCTAACTGAGGCTCATTATAACTGTTGAATGTGTCCAAAATGTGACTTTTGCAATATTTTTTAATAAAACCGTAATATCCAACAATAAAACGATAAGATTTTTTCTAAAATATAAGCACATTTTTGCTTATCTGTAAACAAATCATGACCTTTCAGCCACAATTAAAACACTATTTACTCTGGGAAAGCAGTTTTTGTTTTAACTCATCTTCAAGTTCTACCAGCTTGCCCTCGGCTTCTCTTCTCTTTTCTCGGCCTTCCTGCTGAATCTTCATCACTTCATCAATCGTGCTCATAAGGCTCTCATTTGTTGCCACGAGAGTTTCCATATCAATAATTCCCCTCTCGCTTTCCTTTGCAGTTTCAATAGTTGCTGTTTTTAACTTCTCTGCATTTTTCTTAAGAAGGTCATTCGTAAGATCCGTAACCTTTCTCTGCGCTTCTGCCGCTTCTCTGGAATGTTCTACACCGAGTGCGATAATCATCTGGCTCTTCCATAAAGGAATCGTATTTACAAGAGTAGACTGAATCTTCTCAGACATTGTAATGTCACTAGCCTGTACCATACGAATCTGTGGAGCCATCTGTAAAGATACCATTCTTGTAAGCTCCAAATCATGAATCTTCTTTTCAAAACGATTACAAAGTGCCTCTCTGTCATTAACTTCCTGCGCATCTTCCTGGCTTCCCGTTTCCTGCGCTTTTTTTCGAAGTGCCGGAAGAACCTCATTAGTTTCTTTCTCAAGCTTTTTCTTTCCCGCAAGAATGTACATTGTAAGCTCACGGAAATATACTTTATTTAAATCATAAAGCTGATCAAGCATAGCGCTATCCTTTAAAAGCTGCACCTGATGTCCTTCTAACTTCTCACAGATCTGGTCAATGCTTCCCTCCGCTTTACTATAGCGGAGTTTCAATGTCTGCGCTTTTGATGCCTTTTTCTTAAAGAAACCGACAATACCTTTTTCTTCTTCTTCATCAAATCCTTTCAGTTCCACGACAACCCCATTTAACAGATCACCGATTTCTCCCAAATCTTTAGAACGTACTTTTTCCAGTGTTCCTTCTGAAAAATCAGACATCTTTTTCTGTGTTCCCGCACCATACTGTAAAATAGATGTGGAATCTTCTAGCTGAATCTGTTCTACAAACGCATCCACCTGTTTCTTTTCTTCTTCTGTCAAATACTGTTCTTCTTCATAAACTTTCGGCTCTGCTTTTTTCTCCTCTGCTGGAAGTTCCGGTGCCGCTTCTGGTGTCAAAGTAAGGGATGGACCCTCTTTTAATAATTCTTCAATATCCATATCTTCATTCTCCTTATATAGTGTTTATTTGCTATTTCCTCTGCTACTTTTTTAGATTCTTTCAAGAATGCCCCGGCATTCTTGCTGCGAGATGCGCGTCATGCAATACATGACATACTTATTCTCCAACACCGCTGCTTAAAATTTTATAACTTCAACATCGGCTCTTTCTGGTCTGCATGTATCCCGTCTTCAGTCAAACCATCCTGCTTCAACATAACCTCTAATACCTGAATATCTGAAGAGATATCCATGGCTACATTCTGAAACATCTCATCAAATAATTTTTCAAGAGCCTGATTCATCGTATCTAAGGAATCTTCTATCTCTTTTTTTGTTTTCCTGATATTCTCTCCCTGAACCGGCTGTTTCTCCACATCTTCATATACTTTAAGAAGTTTTAATACAGATGGAAAATAATATTTAAACAGCCTGTCCGTCTGCGAAATACTTTCTGGATGCTCCGATGCACATACAAAAATACGGGCGGTAAGCGTTTCCATCTGCTCAATCTTCCTGCGCATCTCATCAGACACAATCTCTTTCTTAAGCTCTGCGAGCTGCTCTAAATACTCCTGCCCATCTTTTTTTATTCGATGGATTTCTCTTTGCTCAAATGGAGCAGCCTTTAGTGCCTCTTCTGCCTCTCTTGCCTTCACTTCTTCCTGCTCTCGCTGTCTTTTTGCAACCATAGCACTTGCATATTGCTGCTTTGACTCATCCGTAAGCATAAGACACGTTTCTCCCGCATCAAGTTCCGCTCCGATAATCAATTCTCTATCTGTAAGGAAATGAATATCTTTTAAAATTTTCTTCCTATCCCATCCTACTCTGCTCTCAAGATCCTCTATCATAACATAGGGCTTTCCTGTCCAAATACTTGCATATTTTCTTATTCTTCTTGCTCTTTTACTGTTAAAAATACCTCTTCCAAGTAAAAATGCACTGACAATAGTAAATGGAATCATAACTGCCGCGGATGTAATTGCTGCACCTATGGGAAATGCCACTGCCCCCAAGAATGCACCTGTTCCAAGACCAATGCCTGCGCCACCAAAAGCGCCAAGTCCGGCAGCCCCTACTGCAATTTCAGCCGGTCCACTGTAAAGCCCCGGATTCTTCTTAAGCTTTCCGGCAATGACCTTTCTTCCATGTCCGACATTCACATATGCCTGGCTGCTTTGATATCCCCTTGCCTTATCAATCTGTTTTGCGGCCTCCTCTTTTGCTTTATCCACCCGTCTGGCGGCTTCTTCTTTCGCACGGTCAATCTGCTTTGCTGCCTCTGTCTTGGCCTTATCTACCTGTTTCATTGTTTCTTCTCTGGCAACATCAATTGTCTTTTGAATATTATGACTCAATTCTGCAAAATCCATAGATTCGGCAGATTCCTGTATCATGGAAAAAATCTTATCTCCCCAGTTTATACCATCTGCCTTGCCATTATCATTCTTGTCTTCAGAGGATTTTCTGTATCTTTCCCCCTGATTCCCGTGATTTTCACTATCTGAAAAATCAAATCTATCTTCCTGATTACTCATATACATACTCCTACCTTATATTTCTCTTACTATATCACAGATTTTATCGTTTTTATAGCGTAGAATTTCTTACAAAGGAATTTTCCATCTAATTTATGAATATACTAAAAGAAAAACGAGGAAATCACTTGGCAATCAAAATTTATATTGATCAGGGACATAATCCGGAGGGAATTAATGCAGGAGCAGAAGGTTTTGGAATACGAGAGCAGGATGTCACTTATCAAGTGGGACGTTTTCTCTATGACATTCTATCAGAAGATGACCGATTTGAGGCCCGCCTCTCACGCCCTACGCCACAGACCACCTTAGGATACAGCAATACAAGCAGCTTGAGGGAACGTGTGACGCAGGCAAATAACTGGCCAGCAGATTATTTTATCAGCATTCATGCAAATGCCAGCGAAAATCCTGACATAAATGGAACAGAAGCTTACGTTTCTTCCACAGATTCCGCAGCTTGGTATCTGGCTCAAAATATTGTCACAGAAATCGTGCGTCGCACCAGTACAAAATATAATGGTGTATTTTCCAGACCTTCTCTCTACGTCTTAAAAAACACGAAAATGCCTGCTGTTCTCGTGGAACTTGGGTATATTACGAACTATGAAGACAATCAGCGAATGATTAATGAACCTTATCAGTTCGCATATGGAATTTATGTGGGACTTCTCAATTATCTGGGATTAAAACAATAAAATAGTAATTTCATCCCCAACCAAAAAACAGCTGCCGAAGAGAGAAGATACTCTATATCTGTGACCTTAGTGGAGGATTGAATGTAAGCCATTTAGCGAATATTCAACCTACAGTGACAGAGTCACAAATATAGGGGCTCTTCTCTCTTTGACAGCATCCCCTTTGCCTGCCGAAAATAAGCTTTTAACCCAGATTCCTGATTTTAAAGTCTCTTTCCGCCTCTCGTTTTGCGTCCTTTTTTGCGATATCCTGTCTCTTATCATACAGTTTCTTACCGCGTGCAAGACCAATCTCCACCTTCACGAGGCTGCCTTTGAAGTAGACTTTTAACGGCATTAAAGTATAGCCTTTCATTTTAATCTGTCCAGCAAGTTTATTAATTTCTGACTTATGAAGAAGGAGCTTTCTTACGCGCAGCGGATCTTTATTAAAGATATTTCCTTTTTCATAAGGGCTGATGTGCATATGATTAATGAGGATTTCTCCTTTATTGCTTATTGTTACAAAGGATTCTTTGATACTGCATTTGCCCATGCGCAGGGACTTTACTTCCGTTCCGTGGAGGGCGATACCTGCCTCATATTTTTCATCGATAAAATAATCGTGATATGCTTTTTTATTGTTGGCAATTAATTTAATACCTTCTGATTTTGCCATATTGATTCCCCTTTCCTGTTAGAGTGTATTTAAAAATGCTTTTTGCAAATTGGGGCATGCAGATTGCAGGAATGATTTTTCAAACACGCTCTAGATTTCGTCAATTTTCTTTTTACTATAAAGATGCAGCAAACGGTCCGCTTCCTCATCGTCAATCCAGTCATTTAAAAGAATACCGTCTTTATCAGGAAGACTCTCTCCTGTTTCGTCAAATTCGGATTCTTCCTGGTTCGCTGGATATTCTCCGTCCACAAACTCAAAATCTTCAGATTCTGTATTCTCT
>SKER01001277.1_pt1 | contig 21246 bp, 13 predicted proteins | sample 4826961 | NCBI WGS metagenome assembly SKER01 (sample SAMN11008804, study PRJNA524170) | human gut metagenome | biome: Human fecal sample; material: Feces; isolation source: fecal sample from pouch patient p47 | host: Homo sapiens | place: Israel: Tel-Aviv | collected 2016-11-16 | reverse complement strand
GGGGTGATCCCGACATACCGGATGCAACAACTGGCCGAGGCACGTTTTTCCCGCACACGCGGGGGTGATCCTAAATAAACCTAATCATTAAAATACAAGCCAGTGTTTTTCCCGCACACGCGGGGGTGATCCCAATACATCTATCGTTGGTGGTATCTTTGGGGAGTTTTTCCCGCACACGCGGGGGTGATCCCCTACTAAGCCAGTAGATATGACTGAACTACCAGTTTTTCCCGCACACGCGGGGGTGATCCCAATCTCATCAATGCGTTGTTGCAAGCTACCAGGTTTTTCCCGCACACGCGGGGGTGATCCTGTCAATAATCGAGTGTTGAACGCTGAAAGTCGGTTTTTCCCGCACACGCGGGGGTGATCCCCGTCAGCATCTTTGCCGGTATCCTCGGCTGAGGTTTTTCCCGCACACGCGGGGGTGATCCCACGGAAGTCATTTGGTTCAATACCATTAGCCTGTTTTTCCCGCACACGCGGGGGTGATCCCAGTGTCGTTCTCGCTGTTTATCACAACTTCTCGTTTTTCCCGCACACGCGGGGGTGATCCCAGTCGAGCGACCAACACCATTCTTAAATACTGGTTTTTCCCGCACACGCGGGTGTGATCCCAGATTCAACACCACAAACTGACCGAGCCAAACGTTTTTCCCGCACACGCGGGGGTGATCCTGGGTTGTCCATTTAACCAACTCCTTTCGGTAAGTTTTTCCCGCACACGCGGGGGTGATCCCGCAAATAACGCTAACCGGGCACAAGCCGAAAAGTTTTTCCCGCACACGCGGGGGTGATCCCCGTTTAATTTTGTGTTTGGATTTAAGATTGTAGTTTTTCCCGCACACGCGGGTGTGATCCTGATGGTGTTTCATCATTTGCACAAGGAACACTGTTTTTCCTGCACACGCGGGAGTGATCCTACGGATGCAAATTTTGACAGCATCTTCAAAATGTTTTTCCTGCACATGCAGGGGTGATCCTGAACCTGTTAAACCAGAAATTCCATCTGTAAGTTTTTTCCCGCACACGCGGGAGTGATCCTAGTTTTACGTCCTATCTCATGTACTTCTTCAGGCTTTTCCCGCACACGCGGAGGTTATCCTAGACTTCTTCGCTAGATGACGATTTACTTGTTGTTTTTCCCGTACATGTGAGTATGATTCTATTAATTAGGAAACGCCTGACTTTAGCTAACAGTATGGTACAATTTAATTGAATTAAGAGTGAATTTTTTGTTTTTTTATGGAAAATAATCAATTTACATTTATCCTATAGTTAATTGTTTGCACGTAGATCAGATGTAATCAAGGATTGTTATTGCTCGATTTGAGAATAGGAGCATTTGTTATTATCTCTAATTGTACAATTGTTAAAAAAACAATTAATCTATTTCGGGAGTTTTAAAGATTGTAGATATAGAAAGTAGTAGTTTGATGGAGAAACAAACAAAAGTTTAATGCTATCGAATGACATATGATTATGGCATTAATCCGTTTGTATTTACTGAAGATTATGAATCCACACCAGATTTGTTGACTGAAGATGGCTGTATGATTCAATACGGCAACATCTAAAAAAGAATTGGGCTGATAGGATTAATTCTGGTGGTATTGATGCTTATATAATGGCAATTGCTAGGCATTCAAATGATGGTGGTAAGTGGTGTGATGAAGATGGTATTTTTATTACGACAGATTATAATCATCATATTTTTATGGCAAAAATCTCTAAGGTTGATTCAATAGGTGACTATTTAAAATCGGATTATTCTATAAATCATAGAGGTGCATACACTTATAATTACTCCATTGACTGTGGATGGTGGAGTCACAAGGAAAGAGAAGGTCTAATAATTATTTCTGAATAATTTTTTAGTATTTTGCGAAGTCGTCACTTGAGTTACCTAAAAACATTTAAGAATTTTTCCAATGGGGAGGCGTGCACGAATAAATGGGAAACCCTTTTCCACAGTGGAACCTAAAAATAGATTTTATAAAAGGTAGAAATGCTGTCACACCTTGTCATAGACTACTCCTTATTGTTTTAGAGCTGTGTTGTTTCGAATGGTTCCAAAACAATCGCTTTCTTTTTATATTCACAAACAAAAAAAGAGCCGGTGGCTCTTTTTCAATATCATCTTAATATCCAGGTTCAAAGATTTCAATTATTTGAGTCAGATAACCTGCATGTAAACCGATACGATAGTCAACATTTGGCAAAGTCTTAACCAACTCATTCAGTTCTTTATCTTTGCTAACCTTATCAGCCAAAACTGGTAATTCAACGACAAGGAGTTGCGAGTGATCTAGTTGGAGGTAACTACTGTTGACCTTGATATCAGGACGAAGTAGTTTAAATATCGCTTTATCCGAAGCTTGGAGCAGTTGATATAAATCTAAGTCAGGTAAAGGAATCTCACCAAACTGAGGACTGATATTAATGGAGATATCGACATGTGACGCTCTCATTTCCAAAATACGATTTGAAAGAAAGCTTGCTATTATTGGATTGCTAAGTCTATCCAAGTGTTCTTGGGTCTCTGGATTACCAATGCTAGCATTGTCCGTTTTATAAATTTCAAGTAGACTAGTAGCTTTGGCGGTATCTTCATTTTCCAAGGCAAGAGAAACGTCCTTGAGATTTTTTTTGAATAGGTCGAAGGATTTTTGCTTTTGCGTGATAATTTGGATAAAGGATTTGCTGTAGTTAGTCATAGTACCCAACAATTTATGACGTTCTTTGTTCAGCCTATCAATAGATTGTTGGTGGATAGCCTGGTTCCAATTGTAAAAATCCCATAGTAGTAGAGCAATATATAGAACAAAGATAACAGAACTATTAGCATTGACCTTGAAAATTATTTCAAATAAATTTTTAGGATCATTAGCTGTCGTAAGGATACTGTTAAGACCATGGATAACAGTAAAGAAGACATAATATACAGCTAGGAAGGCAGTGCTTCGTAACCAGTTACGTCTAGCCCAAGCCTCGTCAAGACTACTCATCTGACTTAGGTCTACAGCGAAGATTTTAAGCATTAGGTAAATGATTAATGGAGCTAAGATGTAGGTCAAGATATGTAAGTTAGTGTCGAGGGTAATATCACCTTTGATATGTAAGACGTGAGGGAGAATGACAAGTGAAAGTAGTCGTGTTGCCATATCAAAAAGGATAGTTGGATAAAAAGCGTAAAGCAATCGATGATAGAAAGAACGCTCTTTTACAAGGGCCAAATCAGCGACAAGAAAGAAAAGAGGGTCTACAACGATTTTTACGAGACTAAAATAGGATGCTGCAGCTACATAGGACAAAAATAGAAGTAAGTGGTGTCCTCGTAGTGGCTTAACCTTAGACATAGTCTGGTAGAGGTACCAAATAGAAATGAAACTAACAGCTTGTAAGAGAGGATTGATAATATTAGTAATCATTGTAACCTCCTTTTGTCATGTCAATCTCGATTTGTAAGCGGTAAATACCAGCCCGTGTATTTGAAACAATGTTAACGTTTGGATAAGTGGATAGGATACTATTGACGCGTTTCAGTTCGGGATCAGAGAAATCAGAGGTAATAGCTGAATCTTCTTTAGTGCTTGAACTTTCAACGACAAAGTGTTGACTATCCTCGTCTTTAAAATAAGCATAGCTAAGGTATTTCTGTTCACTATCTTGTGCTTGGACAATGACATGATCCAAGATCGTTGAAAGGCTATATACCCAATCTAAAGGATAAATAGGATAAACGGTAATGGGTTCTGGGACCTCCATACTAACCCAAACATCCAATTCTTTTGCCTTTAGGAATTTAGCTTCAAAGATGACTCGCAAATCAGGAAGTTTAATATTTTCAAGTTTATCTCGATAAAAATGATCAATCTTCTTATCTAATGGATTCGGAGTCAGCAAGTAGTCAATTAACTCCTGAGCTTCCTCGTTTTGTTTGAAACGGATGATATCGTAGAGATTTTCAGCTTCGTCCTTGATAAAGAGCTCTTGGCTAGTCTTTTTCTGGTACCAAGTATTGATGTTCTGGCTTGATTTTTGAAGAAGCTGAGAATGTTCCTCTTGAGCTTCTTGTGTTTGTGCACTGAGGTCCTTTCTATAGAGATTAACCTGTCCAGATAGAATCAGAGCTGTAATAATAAGAAAGGCAATAGTAAAGTGAATGTTTGTTGAAAGAAGTTCAGAAGCAAAGTAGATAAAGGCTAGGCCACAAAGGGCGACAGAGGTTGATTTGTACCAAGGTCTCGCTTTATCAATTTGCATCATTCGAGAGTAGTCCACTTGAAGAAGGGCACTTTGGGCAAACCATAGTAAAAACGCAAGAAAAAGTATAAATGGACCAGCATAATAATAATCTAGGACAGAAGGGAAAAAGATTGGAATAATCAGGAAAATGACCAGTCTCACCATTAAGGCAAAGGTGAAAGGTATAAAGAAAGTCTCCAAAATGGTATGTCTCAGATTTTTGTAAGATTTGTTAGCTAGAAGAAGTACAAGTCCAATAAAACCGGATTTTGGAAAGGAAATACCAAAATAACTAGAGGCAAAAATTGCTAAACCTGCTAAAATAAGAATCCAGTATCTAAGGGGTCTCTGTGTGGTCACTTTGAAGATAACAATTTGTAAAATAAAAGCTATACATGCCGTAAGCCCGTGAACGATGACGTCACTCAATGTCCAATATTCTCCTATTCGGGTAAAATCTATACAATTATATCATAATGCGCTTAAAAAAAGCATACGGATTGCCTATAAGTGATAAGGTTGTAAGGCTTTTCATCTTTCAAGCATATTTCTTGCTCATTAAGTTTTTTTAACCTATCCTAGATGTATAGAAAAATTTCGATAGAGGAGATCGATATGGTAAAACTTTCTAAAGAGACACATCTTGAGATGTTCACTAAAATGGAACGTATTCGTGAATTTGATTCACGTATTAATAAATTGGTTCGTCGTGGTTTTGTTCAAGGGATGACTCACTTTTCAGTTGGTGAGGAAGCAGCCAACGTTGGTGCTGTTCAACACTTGAGCTATGACGATATCTTCTTTTCAAATCACCGTGGTCACGGACAATCTATCGCCCAAGACATGGATTTGAATAAAATGATGGCAGAACTTGCTGGTAAAGCAACCGGTGTTTCTAAGGGCCGTGGTGGTTCTATGCACTTGGCAGACTTTAAAAAAGGTAACTATGGTACTAATGGTATCGTTGGTGGTGGTTACGCTCTTGCCGTAGGTGCAGCCCTCACTCAGCAATACAAAAAAACAGGAAACATTGTTGTGGCATTCTCTGGAGATGGCGCAACCAACGAAGGTTCATTCCATGAGTCAGTCAATATGGCAGCTACTTGGAAATTACCTGTTATCTTCTTTATCATCAATAACCGTTATGGTATCTCAATGGATATCCATAAGGCTACAAATACACCTCACCTTTATACACGTGCGGAAGCTTATGGCATTCCTGGTTTCTACTGTGAAGATGGTAACGATGTTTTGGCTGTATATGAAACAATGGGCAAGGCTGTTGAGCATGTCCGTGGTGGCAATGGTCCTGCTATCGTTGAGGTAGAATCTTACCGTTGGTTCGGTCACTCAACTGCCGATGCGGGTGTTTACCGTACTAAGGAAGAAGTTGACGAGTGGAAGAACAATAACGACCCTATTATTAAATACCGTGACTATCTCGTTGCTGAAAATATCGCAAGCGCTGAAGAGTTAGATGCTATCCAAAGCCAAGTTAAGGCAGAGGTTGATGCAGCTTATGAGTTCGCCCAAAATAGCCCAGATCCAGAACTTTCAGTTGCCTTTGAAGATGTATGGGTAGACTAAAGAGAAAGGTTGAGGAATACAAGTATGAGTGAAACAAAATTGATGGCCTTGCGTGAGGCAGTAAACCTTGCTATGAGCGAGGAAATGCGTAAAGACGAAAATATCTTCCTTATGGGTGAAGATGTCGGTATCTATGGTGGTGACTTCGGTACATCAGTTGGTATGTTGGCAGAGTTTGGTGAGAAACGTGTTAAAGATACACCAATTTCAGAAGCAGCTATCGCTGGTGCAGCTGTTGGGTCTGCCATTACAGGTCTTCGTCCAATCGTTGACTTGACTTTCATGGACTTCATCACGATTGCCCTTGACGCTATCGTTAATAATGGTGCAAAAAACAACTACATGTTTGGTGGTGGTTTGAAGACTCCTGTAACCTTCCGTGTAGCTTCTGGTTCAGGGATTGGTTCTGCGGCACAGCACTCACAATCTCTTGAGTCATGGTTGACTCACATTCCAGGGATTAAAGTGGTTGCTCCAGGTAATGCTAACGACGCTAAAGGTCTTTTGAAATCTGCTATTCAAGACAATAACATTGTTATCTTCATGGAACCAAAAGCACTTTACGGTAAAAAAGAGGAAGTGACACAAGACCCTGATTTCTACATTCCACTTGGAAAAGGTGAAATCAAGCGTGAAGGAACTGACCTTACTATTGTCACATATGGTCGTATGTTGGAACGTGTTCTTAAGGCTGCTGAAGAAGTGGCTGAACAAGGTATTAATGTTGAGGTTGTTGACCCACGCACGCTTATCCCACTTGATAAGGAATTGATTTTCGAGTCAGTTAAGAAGACTGGTAAACTTATGTTGGTCAATGATGCTTATAAGACAGGTGGATTCATCGGTGAGATTGCTGCTATGGTTACAGAAAGTGAAGCTTTTGATTACCTTGACCACCCAATTGTACGTTTGGCAAGTGAAGATGTGCCTGTACCTTATGCGCGTGTCTTGGAACAAGCGGTTCTTCCAGATGTTGAAAAGATTAAGGCTGCAATTATCAAGATGGCCAATAAAGGAAACTAACTTTCTAGCGATGGTTAAGTGATATTTCTCGCTAGTAAAATGTGTTTCTTGTTTTAACTGTGGGAGTATCGGAAATTATAATTTAAAGTAGAAAGGAGAGGGCGTTAAAGCGTTTGAGTCAATTTGAACTCGAACGAAATGCTTCGGAATTTAGATAGTTTTACTGGTGTGCAAGCACACTAACGTAAAACTCCTAAAATTCTGTCGTATTTTAGCGTTCTTAGTATCATAAAATATGGCTTTTGAGATTATTATGCCTAAGCTTGGTGTGGATATGCAGGAAGGCGAAATCATCGAGTGGAAGAAACAAGAGGGTGATGTGGTTAATGAGGGAGATATCCTTCTTGAAATCATGTCAGATAAGACGAACATGGAACTTGAAGCAGAAGATTCTGGTGTTCTTTTGAAGATTACGCGTCAGGCTGGTGAAACAGTCCCAGTTACTGAGGTTATTGGTTATATTGGAGCAGAAGGTGAAGTGGTGGCTGATAACGTAGCTAGCGCACCAGCTGCTGAACCTGCGCCAAAAGTTGAAAAAGTTGCCGCTGTAGCCGAGCCTGTAGTAGCAGCGCAAACGCAAGCACCTGTCGTTCACGAAGGTGGCAAAGTACGTGCAACACCTAAGGCTCGAAAGGTGGCGCGTGAGTTGGGGATTGACCTCGCTCAAGTTCCAGGAACTGGAGCAAAAGGTCGTGTTCATGCAGATGACGTTGAGAACTTTAAAGGTGCTCAATCTAAGGCGACTCCATTGGCACGTAAGATCGCAGCGGACCTTGGTATTGACTTAGCTAGCGTATCTGGAACAGGCTTTGGTGGTAAGATTACTAAGGAAGATATCCTTGCAATCAGTGCTCCAGCGCAAGTTAAAGAAGCGGCTGCTGCACCTGTGGTTGAAGCTAAACCTGAAAAAGTCTTGCCAGAAGGCGTGGAAGTTATCCCAATGTCTGCTATGCGTAAGGCAATTTCTAAGGGAATGACGCACTCATACTTGACTGCACCAACCTTTACTCTTAACTATGATGTTGATATGACTAACCTTATGGCTCTTCGTAAGCAAGTCCTTGACCCAATCATGAATAAGACGGGCATGAAGGTAACCTTCACTGATTTGATTGGTTTGGCAGTTGTGCGTACCCTTATGAAAGAGGAACACCGTTACCTCAATGCATCCTTGATTGACGATGCTCAAAATATCGAATTACACAAATTTGTTAATCTCGGTATTGCCGTTGGTCTCGATGATGGCTTGATTGTACCTGTCGTTCACGGTGCAGATAAGATGAGTTTGTCTGAGTTTGTTGTGGCCTCTAAGGATGTCATCAAGAAGGCTCAGGCTGGTAAATTGAAGGCTGCTGAAATGTCAGGTTCAACCTTCTCTATTACTAACTTGGGAATGTTTGGAACCAAATCATTTAACCCAATCATCAACCAACCAAACTCAGCTATCCTTGGTGTTTCAGCAACTATTCAAACTCCAGTTGTTGTTGATGGGGAAGTTGTCGTACGTCCAATCATGGGTCTATGCTTGACAATTGACCACCGTATTGTAGATGGTATGAATGGTGCTAAATTCATGGTCGATTTGAAGCATTTGATTGAAAATCCAATGGAATTGTTGATTTGAGAAAAAATATCTGAAAACTGAAGTTTTAATAGAAAGGAGAGGGCGAACCAGAGGGAATAACTGAACCCGAGCGTAAAGCTTGGAAAATAGACCGTCTGTCTACGTCAGCAGGCTGACGTGTCAGACGACTAATTTTCAGTCGCTTTCTGGTCGCTCTTGGTATCTTATAAATGGCTTTTGAGATTATTATGCCTAAGCTTGGTGTGGACATGCAGGAAGGCGAAATCATCGAGTGGAAAAAACAAGAGGGTGATGTGGTTAATGAGGGAGATATTCTCCTTGAAATCATGTCAGATAAGACGAACATGGAACTTGAAGCAGAAGATTCTGGTGTTCTTTTGAAGATTACGCGTCAGGCTGGTGAAACTGTACCAGTTACTGAGGTTATTGGTTATATTGGAGCAGAAGGTGAAGTTGTGGCTGATAACGCTGCTAGCGCACCTGTTGCAGAAGCAACTGTTCAGTTGGAATCAGCTGGTCTTGAAGTTCCTAAAGCTCCTGCCCAAGCTGCTCCAGCAGCTACTGCAGAAAAAGCACCGCTTGTTGACAATGAGTACGATATTATCGTTGTCGGTGGTGGTCCTGCTGGTTACTATTCTGCCATTCGTGGTGCGCAACTTGGTGGTAAGGTTGCTATCGTTGAAAAATCTGAATTTGGTGGAACATGTTTGAATAAAGGATGTATCCCAACTAAGACCTACCTTAAAAATGCAGAAATCCTTGATGGACTTAAGATTGCTGCAGGTCGTGGTATCAACCTAGCGTCAACAAACTACACTATCGATATGGATAAGACAGTTGACTTTAAGAACTCTGTCGTTAAGACACTTACTGGTGGTGTTCAAGGGCTTTTGAAGGCTAACAAGGTCACTATTTTCAATGGTCTTGGTCAAGTTAATCCAGATAAGACAGTTACTATTGGTTCAGAAACAATCAAGGGACGTAATATTATCCTTGCGACTGGATCAAAAGTGTCTCGTATCAATATCCCTGGAATTGAGTCACAACTTGTGATGACATCAGATGATATCCTTGACTTGCGTGAATTGCCTAAATCACTTGCAGTTATGGGTGGTGGTGTCGTTGGTATCGAGCTTGGTCTTGTTTATGCCTCATACGGTGTAGAAGTGACTGTTGTTGAGATGGCTGACCGCATTATTCCTGCTATGGATAAAGAAGTATCACTTGAACTTCAAAAAATCCTTGCTAAAAAGGGTATGAAGATCATGACATCTGTTGGGGTTTCTGAGATTGTAGAAGCTAACAACCAATTGACCCTTAAACTTAATAATGGTGAAGAGATTGTAGCGGATCGTGCCCTTCTTTCAATCGGTCGTGTCCCACAATTGGATGGTCTTGAAAATCTTAACCTTGAACTTGACCGTGGTCGTATCAAAGTTAATGCTTATCAAGAAACATCAATCCCAGGAATCTACGCACCGGGTGATGTTAACGGAACTAAGATGCTTGCTCACGCTGCTTACCGTATGGGTGAAGTTGCAGCTGAAAATGCTATGCGTGGCAATGTCCGTAAGGCTCACCTTGACTACACACCAGCAGCTGTCTACACTCACCCAGAAGTCGCAATGTGTGGTCTTACTGAAGAAGATGCACGCGCTAAATACGGTGATGTTCTCATTGGTAAATCAAGCTTTGCTGGTAACGGACGTGCCATCGCTTCAAATGAAGCTCAAGGTTTTGTTAAAGTCGTTGCAGATGCGAAGTACCATGAAATCCTTGGTGTTCACATTATCGGTCCAGCCGCAGCTGAATTGATTAACGAAGCGTCAACAATTATGGAAAATGAATTGACTGTCGATGAACTCTTGCAATCTATCCACGGTCACCCAACCTTCTCTGAAAACATGTATGAAGCCTTTGCTGACGTACTTGGAGAAGCTATCCATAACCCACCAAAACGTAAATAAAGTTGATAAAATTCTCGGACGGAAGTTCGGGAATTTTTCTTTTGTCACACATTTTCATCTTTAGTGATATAGCATAATTCTTTCCCTGCTTTTCAAAGAGTAATTCAAATATATAGTTAAAAGGTTTTCATGTTGTACGAATAGTAAGTTCATAAGTACTTAAGGTTTTATAATATTTTTATTTTATTTAGAAATTTTTAACAATAAGCTTTCCATTAGAGTTTTTCTATGGTAAAATGGTTGACATATTAAAAATGCAAAAGGAAAGTTAAATGCGAACGAAAGATTTTATCTACTATGCCAGTGCGGCTGTTCTTTTGGCTGTCACAACTCAGGTTGCTCAAGCTGATGAAGTGGCGACGACCAAAACTCCTTCTGTTACTGAGGAAAATCAGTATCAATCTGCGACAGCGGCTGAAATTTTTGGTGGAGAAGCAGCCTTACCTGTAACTCCTAAATCAACTGTTTCAGCACCCGCAGCTACGAGTGAAGTGGCAAAAGCTAGTGCTCCAGCGGTATCTATGTCTCCTGCTTCACAAAGTTCCGAGGCTGCAACGGCATCAACTTCAGTAACGTCTTCAGTTGTAAGTTCAGAAAGTGCAACAGCTTCTACAAGTGCGACAAGTTCGGAGACGTCAAACAGTGCTGTAGCAACACCTGCTAAATTGACGAATTCCACGGATGTTCCTTCGCAAACGCTTAAGGTACAACCAAAGACTTTTATCGATGTCAGCAGCCATAATGGTGATATCAGTGTAGATGACTATCGTGCTCTTGCACGCCAAGGTGTGGGTGGTGTCGTTGTCAAGTTGACTGAGGACACTTGGTACAACAACCCTAAAGCACCCTCACAAGTTCGCAATGCTCAAATTGCTGGTCTTCAAGTATCAACCTATCATTTTTCACGATACACAACTGAGGAAGAAGCACGTGCAGAAGCTCGTTTCTACATCCAAGCTGCACAAAAACTGAACCTTCCAAAGAGCACCGTTATGGTTAATGATTTCGAAGACTCTAATATGCTTCCAAATATCAACCGTAACACTCAAGCTTGGGTTAACGAAATGCGTAAGCATGGTTACAACAACTTGATGTTCTACACAAGTGCCAGCTGGTTGGATGAGAACAATCTAGGCTACCGTGGACCTGTCTCAACCTCTCAATTTGGTATTGAGAATTTCTGGGTTGCCCAGTACCCATCGTCAAGTCTTACAGCAACGAGCGCTAAAAACATGCGCTATAATGCCAAAACTGGTGCATGGCAATTTTCAGCTACAGCTAATCTCTTGCCAGGTAAACATGTCTTTGACCAAAGCGTGGACTATACAGGACGATTTACTGCTAATGCCAGTGTCGAAGCAGATCCAACTCAAGGCGATTTGAGTGGGACTATTTCTATTGTTAATAACAATCCAACTCTTGGTAGCTTTGATGTTGTCATCTCTAATGTCAAAGCACCAAATGGTGTTCAAACAGTTTCTGTTCCAATTTGGTCAGAAATTAATGGCCAAGATGACATTATCTGGTATACGGCTAACCGTCAAAATAATGGAACTTACACAGTAAACGTTAAAGCTTCAGCTCATAAAAACTCAACAGGCCTTTATAATGTTCACCTTTATTATGTTCAAAAAGATGGCCAATTAACTGGTGTTGGTGGAACAACAACTCAAGTTTTTATTGGTAAGAAGCCGGAAATATCAGTATCTGCCAACTTGAGTATATCTAAAAATGAGAACAATGGAACATTTACAATAATTGCCAAAAATCTCAAAGGTTTAGAAGGCTATAAAGAGGTTAAAATTCCATTTTGGTCACATGCGAATGGAATGAGTGACATCAAATGGTATACACCAACCAGACAAGCAGATGGCTCTTACACTGTAACGGTGAAAGCTAGTGATCATGAGAATGCTAATGGCAGATATGAAGCGCAAGTATTTTACATTGATGCTAAAGGTCAAAAACGTTTTGTTCAAAAAGCTTTTTCTGACTATTCTCATGGCCAACCGACGGTTCCAGTATCTGCCAACTTGAGTATATCTAAAAATGAGAACAATGGAACATTTACAATAATTGCCAAAAATCTCAAAGGTTTAGAAGGCTATAAAGAAGTTAAAATTCCATTTTGGTCACATGCGAATGGAATGAGTGATATCAAATGGTATACACCGACCAGACAAGCAGATGGCTCTTACACTGTAACGGTGAAAGCTAGTGATCATGAGAATGCTAATGGCAGATATGAAGCGCAAGTATTTTACATTGATGCTAGAGGTCAAAAACGCTTTGTTCAAAAAGCTTTTGTAGAACGAAATGATCCATCTAAACCTACAGGTGTTATTTCTATTACAAATAATAAAGATTCAGGAACTTTTGATGTAGTCATCAGTGATGTCTATAGTCCTAAGGGTGTGCGTACAGTTCAGGTTCCAATCTGGTCTGAGGTTGATGGCCAAGATGATATTCGCTGGTATGAAGCCACACGTCAAACAGATGGCAATTATAAGGTTACTGTCCAAGTGGCTAACCATAAATACTCTACAGGTATTTATAATGTTCATCTTTACTATATCCAAAACGATGGTTCACAAATCGGTGTGGGAGGCACACAAACAAATGTTACTTTGTCAGAACCTAAAGCCGACCTTGCTATCACTGGTCTCAACAATGCTACTGGTAGCTACGATGTTGTTATCTCAAACTTGGTTGCCCCACGTGGCTTCAAAGAAGTCTTGGTTCCAACCTGGTCAGAAAAGAACGGCCAAGATGATATCATCTGGTATAAGGCAGCTAAGCAAGCTAATGGAGACTACAAGGTAACCGTTCGTTCAAGCAACCATAAGGGTGATAGCGGTCTTTATAATTCTCATGTCTATTTGGTTGACAATGACGGTAAATTCATTGGCCTAGGTGGTAAATCAGTATCTCTGAAAAGAGCTTGACCTTGGCTATCCAAAGTCGTGTGAAAGCTAAATTAGAAGCAGAAGGTTATCAAGTTGTAACCACTCGCACAAGTGATACCTATGTCGATTTGACGGACCGTTCACATGCAGCTAATGCCTCCGAATCTGATATCTTCGTAAGTATTCACATCAATGCTTCAGGAAGTTCTGCAGCACAGGGTATTGAGACTTATTATTACCAACCTTATGCAGAATATCCATCACGTATTAATGCAACCTACCATGCTAATCCGACTCGATTGAGCATGAGTGACACCTTGGCCAATGCCATCCAGTCTAGCCTGATTAATGCGACTGGCGCTCAAAACCAAGGCGTGAAGCGTCAAACCTTTGCGGTCTTGCGTGAGACAACAGCGCCAGCAGTCCTTCTTGAACTTGGTTTCTTGTCAAATCCTCAAGAAGCAGCCCGTTTGAACACCTCTGCTTATCAGGAGACTTTAGCTAACGCAATTGTGGCAGGGATTAAGCGTTATTATTCTATTTATAATTAATAGATTGAGAGAATCTTATGGTTCTCTCTTTTTTAATTTTTAAAGAGAGAAAACGCTTGCATAAACGAAAGCTAAATGGTATATTAAAAAACATGAAAACGTTAACAAAAAGGAGTTTTTATGAAAAGAAATACTCAAGCTAATGATGAAAAAGTTCTTCGTTATAGCCTTCGCAAGTACAAGTTAGGTTTGGCTTCTGTAACCATTGGAGCTATTTTTTTGAGCTTTTCTGCTGTTCAAGGAGTAAAAGCAGATGAAGCAGTATCAACGCTCGACTCCAGCACACAGGTAGAACCAGCTGATTCCAGTCTTACTACCAGTGGTCTAGTAACTGAAACGCCAACAGCTCCTGTAGCATCTGAGAATACCTCTGTTTCCAAGGTAAATGAGCCAGTTTCTCTTCCAGAAGAAAATACTGGTCGTACTGAAACTTCCAAGCTAACTGAAACTAGCGAAAACATACCAAAAACAGTAAGTACAAATAATAGTCAAGCTCTTACGAATGCATCTGAGGATCCTATTGCTGATGGGTCTATTCGCTTGCATTTCCAAGAGTTGCCAAGTCCAGACAAGGCATCGCTTGGACTTTGGACTTGGGATGATGTTGAGACACCATCATCTCAGAAGGGGGCCTGGCCGACAGGGGCAACCTCATTTGCTGAAGCTAAACAGGATGATTATGGTGTCTATTTAGATGTGAAATTGTCTTCAACACCTAAAAAACTTAGCTTCTTGATTAATAATGCCGCTGGAACGAACCTTTCAGGGGATAAAGCAGTCGAAATTCTTAGCCCTCAAATGAATGAGGCCTGGATTGACAAAGATTTCCAAGTTTACAGCTATCAACCTATCCCTCAAGACCACGTTCGTATCAATTATTTCCGTACGGATGGCGACTATAGCAATAAGTCTGTCTGGTATTGGGGTGATGTTAAGGACGCTCCAAGCAATTGGCCTGATGGTGTCAATTTCCAACCGAATGGTAAGTATGGTGCCTACTTAGATATTCCACTAACACAAGCGGCAAAATCGATAGGATTTTTACTCTTAGATGAGAGCAAAACTGGAGATGATGTGAAAATTCAACCAAATGATTATAAATTTAGTGACTTGAAAAAATCTCGTCAGCTTTTCGTACGAGATACTGATCCGACAGTCTACACCAACCCTTACTTTGTCAAGGATGTGCGTTTGACTGGGGCTCAGCAGCTTAGTCCAAGCAAAATCGAACTTAGCTTCACCAACTTAGACGAGGTCTCATCTGAGGATATTCTTAAAGACCTTAAGGTGACGGATAAGGATGGTAACAGTGTCACTCTTAAACAGCTTGACTTGGATGCTAAACTTAAAAAAGCTACTTTAACAGGTGATTTTGCTGCAGAAAATCTGCCTTACAAGGTCACTTTGGGCAGTGATAGTTTTAAAACATCTGAGAGCTGGCAATTAAAGGATGCCCTCTACAGTTATGATGGTGAGTTGGGTGCTCGACTAGAAGAAAATGGTACTAAGGCACATGTGACACTTTGGTCACCAAGTGCTGATCAAGTAGACATCATTGTCTATGATAAGAATAATCAAGACAAGGTGCTGGCTGAACACGCTCTAAGCAAAGGCCCTAGAGGTACTTGGCAAGCTGACCTACTTGCGACTGATTTTGGCCTTGAAAACTTAACAGGTTATTTCTATCAATACCGCATTAAACGTGGAGATCAGTCAGTAATTGTTCTTGATCCTTATGCGAAATCTCTGGCACCTTGGAATAGTGACGATGCCAGCAAGGGACCTGAACACAAGATTGCCAAGGCTGCCTTTGTAGATCCTGCTAATTATGGACCAAAAGACCTTGACTACGCTAAGATTCCTAACTTTAAGTCTCGTGAAGATGCTATCATTTATGAGGCTCATGTCCGTGATTTCACCTCTGACAAGGCTATCTCAGCTGAATTGAAGCACCAGTTTGGTACTTTTGCAGCCTTTGCGGAGCGTTTGGATTATCTTAAAGACCTTGGGGTTACCCATATTCAGCTTTTGCCAGTATTGAGCTACTATTTTGTTAATGAATTGCAAAATGGCAAACGTTTGGATGCCTATGCTTCAAGCGATAGTAACTACAACTGGGGCTATGATCCACAAAACTATTTCTCTTTGACGGGTATGTATTCTGAAAACCCTAGTGATCCAGCTAAACGTATTGAAGAATTCAAGAATTTAGTTGCAGCTATCCATGCCCATGGTATGGGTGTTATCTTGGATGTGGTTTACAATCATACAGCCAAGACAGCTATTTTCGAAGACCTTGAGCCAAATTACTATCACTTTATGGATGCTGATGGCACTCCTCGTTCGAGTTTTGGAGGCGGTCGTCTAGGTACGACTCACTATATGAGCCGTCGTGTCTTGGTGGATTCCATTGCTTATTTGACTAAGGAATACAAAGTGGATGGTTTCCGCTTTGATATGATGGGTGACCATGATGCTGAAAGTATCGAGCAAGCTTACAATACTGCACGCGCCCTTAATCCAAATCTCATTATGCTTGGTGAGGGTTGGGTGACTTATGCTGGCGATGAAAATAGCCCTGTTCAGCCTGCCGATCAGTCTTGGATGAAAGACACAGATACCGTAGCTGTATTTTCAGATGATATTCGAAATACCCTCAAATCAGGTTATCCAAACGAGGGAACACCGGCCTTCATCACAGGTGGAAAACGTGATATTAATAAAGTTTTTGATAATATCAAGGCACAACCAACTAACTTCGAGGCTGATTCTCCAGGTGATGTTATCCAGTATATTGCTGCTCATGATAATTTGACCCTTTTTGATATCATCGCCCAATCAATCAAGAAGGATCCAAGCAAGCCTGAGAATAATGCTGAAATTCATCGTCGCTTGCGTCTAGGAAACCTCATGGTCTTGACTGCTCAGGGAACACCATTTATTCACTCTGGTCAGGAATACGGCCGCACCAAACAGTTCCGTGATCCGGCCTACCGTTATCCTGTATCTGAGGACAAGGTGCCGAACAAGTCGCACCTCTTAGTTGATGAAAAGGGCAATCCATTTGACTATCCTTACTTCATCCATGATTCTTATGATTCTAGTGATGCGGTTAACCATTTTGACTGGACTAAGGCGACTAATAGCCAGGCCTTCCCAGAAAATACGAAAACGCGTGCCTTTACCAAAGGGTTAATTGCCTTACGTAAGTCTACGGATGCCTTCAATTTCAAATCTAAAGCAGATGTGGGTGCTCGTGTGACACTATTGACAGTTCCTGGTCAGGATAATGTTGCTCAAGAAGATTTGGTATTAGGATACCAAACTGTTGCTTCCAATGGGGATCGTTACCTTGTCTATGTCAATGCGGATAGCAAGGCTCGTCAGTTTGATTTGAGCAAGCTTACAAATGGTCCATCCTATATGGTTTTAGCAGATGGCAATCAAGTTAATCTATCTGGAATTAGTGAGCTATCAGGTGTTGCAATCAACAATCACATCTTGACCTTGAACCCACTAACAGCGACGATTATTCGTTTAACCAATGCTCAGACACCAACTGAGGAAGTAGCTAAGCCTTCTGAGAAGACTGCGTCATTTGGTGGAAAAGAGACTGAGGTAACTAAAACAAGAGTCAAGACCTCAAGTCCAGAGGACCTTGTCGGAGATGCTGAGCTTGTTAACCATGGCAATGGTCAGGGTAAGACTGAAGCTAGTCGTCAAACTGATAAGCAACTGCCATCTACTGGTGAAAAGACAAATCGTGGACTCTTTGTAACAGGTTTGCTAAGTATTCTTAGCCTAGGATTCCTTCGAAAACGTCGTACAAAATAATAAGTAACAACAGGTTATTTCCTGTTGTTTTTCTTTTATTTAGAATCATTCTTATCTGCTCTTTAGAATAGTTCTTAAATAGCCTAAAACCGTTGACAGTGCTGGTTCCTTCTGTTAGTTTAGAATATGTTCTCTTACATATGAGAGACCATTATTGACTTATCATCGTTCGTTTTTCATATCGAAATAACAAACGATTCACATATATAACGACAAATGTCGAACACTATCTTGAAAATAGGAGACATTCATGAAAAAACTTAACAAACTTGGTGTTGTTCTTTTGGCATCAGGACTTTTATTGACGGCTTGTGCCAAATCTGGTAATTCAAGTCATTCTAGCTCAACTAGCTCAAAACTCACAGCCAGTGAGCAAAAACAATTGAAGCAGGCCACAAGTGATTACAAGACTTTCGTTGAAGGTGAAATCGATCAGCTTTTGAAAGATACTGAAGGATTCAGTGAAACCCTCAAGTCAGGAAATCTTGAAGAAGCCAAGAAACAATACCCATTGGTTCGTATGGCTTACGAACGTTCAGAACCAATTGCCGAAAGCTTCGGTGAGTCTGACGTGAAAATCGACTACCGTTTGGTTGATTACATGGACGAAAATAAATCAGAAGATGGCTGGTCAGGTTTCCACCGTATTGAACGTATCATGTGGCAAGACAACACGACCGATGGTACAGCTGCTTATGCAGATCAATTGGTCAACGATATCAAGGAACTTAAGGCTAAAATTGCAACTGTTAAAGTCACTCCAGATATCATGTTGACTGGAGCAGTAGACCTTCTTAATGAAGTTGCCACTCAAAAGATTACAGGTGAAGAAGAAGTCTTCTCACACACTGATCTTTACGACTTCCGTGCCAATATTGAAGGGGCAGAAAAAATCTTTGAACTTTTTAAGCCATTGATTCAAAAGAAAGATGCTAAGCTTGTTAAGACTTTGGAAACAGAATTCAAGAATGTCAATGGTCTTTTGGACAAACACATGACTGATGAGAAAAACTATAAGTCTTATACAGATTTGAGTGAGGCAGATACTAAGGAATTGGCCGAAGCTGTAACTAAACTTGGTGAACCATTATCACAAATGGGTGTTATCCTAGATGGGAAATAAGAAAAATGACTGACGAAAAATTTTTAGATAAAAAAATGGACCGTCGTGAATTTCTTAAAAAAGCAGGTATTGGAGGGGCTGGGCTTGCGCTTGGTCTTTCTGGTGCATCTGCTTTTTTCGCTAATCAGGATAGTTCAAGTAAAAAAGCTTATGATGGAGATGAAGATATTAGCTTCTTTGGTAAGCATCAGGCTGGGATTACGACTCCCATGCAGAAGGCTTGCTACTTGGTGGTGCTAGATCTTCATACAACTGATAAAAAAGAAGTGATTCAGCTTTTTAAAGACTGGACAGATTATAGTAGTAAATTGGTCGAAGGAGAGCTAGTCAAAAAAGATGGCTCCAATGCCCTCTTACCTCCAACAGATACAGGTGAAACAGTGGGACTCAACCCCTATCGATTGAGTCTGACTTTTGGTGTTTCGGCTGATTTTCTTAAAAAGCTTGGTTTGGAATCCAAGCGTCCTAAGCTCTTCCGTGATTTGCCTCCATTTCCAAAGGAGCAGTTACAGGACAAGTATACGGGTGGAGATATCGTTATTCAAGCCTGTGCAGATGATGAACAGGTAGCCTTTCATGCTGTTCGAAATCTGATCCGCAAAGGTCGTAATAAAATCACCATGAAGTGGAGCAAATCTGGTTTTGCAGCTATCGGAGACCGTAAGGAAACGCCTCGAAATCTCTTTGGCTTCAAGGACGGTACTGCCAATGTTACGACTGAAAAGGAATTCGACAAGGTTGTCTGGACGGATAGTAAGGATTGGATGAAGGGTGGGTCTTATATGGCTCTTCGTCTAGTACAGATGCACTTGGAGACTTGGGATCGTACCAATTTGCAGGAGCAGGAAAACACCTTTGGTCGCTATAAGGAATCAGGTGCTCCTTTTGGTAAGAAAGATGAGTTTGACGAAGTAGATCTCTCAAAACTACCAGTCGATTCGCATGTCCGTTTGGCTAAAGAAGTAGACCTTCCTATCTTACGTCGTTCGTACTCTTATTCAGATGGTATTGATGAGAGAACTGGCCAGTTTGATGCAGGATTGATTTTCATTGCCTACCAGAAGGATCCAGACCGTTTTGTCAAAATACAGACCAATCTTGGTGCTGTAGACAAGATGAATGAGTACATCACCCATATCGGAAGTGGGCTCTTTGCTTGCTTTGCAGGCGTGGAGAAAGGAGGCTACCTTGGTCAAGCACTCTTTGAATAAACTCCTCGTTTTGCTTGGACTTCTGGCTCTATTCTTGACCTATCCAGTTGCTGCTGAATCCTATAGTGATCTCTATATCAAAATCACAGATGCAACAACAGCTGTTCAAAATAAGGATCAAGTAAAAGCTAAGGAATTAGTCGGTGAGATTAAGACTGATTTCGAAACAAAAGAAAATCACGATTCCAAGGCTGGTAAAAAAGTTAGCAAGGCTATTGATATTAAAGGTGACGTGACAGAAGAAGACCTAACCTCTATCTCGTCAGCCCTTCTTAAATTTGAGAAAGAGCAAAATCCTGTTGACTTGGATGCTGAAAAGGAAAAACTTGAAACCCGCCTCAATCCTTATTTCAAGAACTTACAGAATGCCATTACGGCTAAAGACCTAACTGCGACCCGCAAAACTTACGGCGAATTGAATAATGCTTGGACGCGAAATGAAGCTGTTGTCCGTGACCATAGTACTGCCTACTACGGCAAGATTGAGACGGCCATTTCACTTTTGCGAAGCAGTATTGAGACGGAGCCTACTGATTTCACCAGCATCCAGTCATCTTACGATGATCTCAAGGGTGGGATTGATGACTTTATCAAGGGCGTCCCTCTTGATAGTAAAAGCTCAAGTTTAACCCTAAAAGATGGTATTAAACTCTTGGAAAAAGCTCTTGGTCAATTCCAATCAGGTGATGAAAAAACGGCTGCGGCAACTATGAAGAAGTTCATTACTATCTGGCCAACCATTGAAGGTGATGTAAGCACGACTAACCCTAGCCTCTATACGCGCGTGGAGAGTGAAACACCGGTTATCATGGTTAAGGGGAAAGAAAAAGCTTATCAGGACAAACTGCAAGCCTTGATTACAGACCTAGCAGCTATCGATACCAGTGCTTCTTATAATGCCTTTGATTCCATGTTGATTCTCTTGCGTGAAGGGATCGAAGCCCTCCTCATCGTTATGGCCCTTGTGACAACTCTTAAGGCAGCCAAGATGCGTAAGGGACTCAAATGGGTTTATGGCGGAGCCATTGCAGGGGTTCTTGCCAGCGCACTTATTGCTGTTATCTTACAAGTTGTCTTTCCGGCTGTGACCTCAGGGGCTAACCGTGAAATTATTGAAGGTGGCGTTGGTATCTTTGCAGTTGCGATGATGATTCTGATTGGTATTTGGCTTCATAGCAAGTCTTCAGTCAAACAGTGGAATGACTTTA
>SKER01001268.1_pt1 | contig 21325 bp, 16 predicted proteins | sample 4826961 | NCBI WGS metagenome assembly SKER01 (sample SAMN11008804, study PRJNA524170) | human gut metagenome | biome: Human fecal sample; material: Feces; isolation source: fecal sample from pouch patient p47 | host: Homo sapiens | place: Israel: Tel-Aviv | collected 2016-11-16 | reverse complement strand
ATTGTCGCCCCCGTGGTGATAACGTCGTCGATCAAAAGAAGACGCATGCCAGCAACGGGCTCCACCACGTCATACGCATCCGCCGCGTTTGCCAGACGCCCTCCCCGGCCAAGTTTTCGCTGGTCGCACGCGTCCCATTTCGCAAGCGCATCGAGTACGGGAATCCCCATTAGGTTAGAGAGCTCACGAGCAACCGCCTCCATATGGTCAAACCCGCGACGTCGATATGCCGCGGGCGTTGCCGGAACAAAGACCACGGCATCGGCGTCGAGGGCAAAGGCGTCCATGCGCTTGGGAACTGCCTTCTGAGCGCGATGTGCGGCGTCAAAAAGCGCATGTGCAATCCATGCGGCAAGGCGGCGCTCGCCCCCATCCTTGTATGCGCGCACGACGCGCGCGGGCACGCCTTCAAACACACATGCCGCAAGGCAATTGTTCGCACCCTGGTCGTCCTGGCTAGATTCCGATTGGCATTCTGTGCATAGGAGGCTGCCAAAAGGAGCCCCGCAGCGCAGGCAGGCAAAGATGGGGTCGATGGTCACGATGTGCGCGGCGCAGGCATCGCACACCAAAGACCCCGGGCGCTCGCAGGCCACGCAGCGCGTGGGCGACAGAAGCTCAAGCGTCGCGTCGCGCACCCGCTCCCAAGACGTAGATGGAGGATAAGAAAGCACAAAGCCCCCTTGTCGACAATGGTAAGAGGGCTTGAATCAAGCATACCCGCACGCACAAACGGAGTGGTGCAGCTGCGCGCAAGCTGCGTTATCTACTCGGCAGACGGAGTGTTGTCGGCGCCGTCCGCACCTCCGCGCGGCTTGCGCGAACGGCGGCGACGGCGGCGCGGAGCCTGGTCGTCGGCAGTCGAGGCGCCCGCACCATGCTCCGCTGCACGGGCTCCCCCGCCATCGCCAGGACGGCGACGCGTAACCTTGACCTCGCCCGAAGCCACCTGATCTGCCACAGAAGGCACCTGCGGCTTGCTCTGCGAACGCTCGCCGGTCGGCTGTCCAGACTGAGAAGCGGACGTGTGGCGACGGCGGCGGGAGCGGCCGGGAGCACTGTCTTTCTCCGATGCGGAAGAGGCCGCCTCGCGAGCTGCCGCGGCGCGGAAAGCGTCGTCGCGCTCCTCGCTCGAAAGATGGCGACGACGACGGCGCGAGGGGGCCTGTCCCTCGGTTGCCTCGCGTGCGGGACCTCGATTGTCGCGCGTGCCATCTGCACCTGCACCGGCACCCGAACGGCGACGACGACGGCGCGGCGCTTGCTCGTCGGCCGCACCCTGGCCGCGATCATCGCCTCCGCGACCGCGCTGGCCGCGCTGAGAACGCTCTTCGCCCCCATGCTCACCCGAGCGCTGGCGACGATGGCGTGCAGGCGCCTCGGGCACCAAGCGATCGGCGCGGGAAAGGCCATCGCCCACGTCGATGCCCGCCTCGCGGTCGAGTTCCATAAGGGCAAGCGCGATGTCCGGGGACTCGATGCGCTCCATGATGTCGCGCGTCACGCAGTCGGGACGGCAGCTGCAGCCCTGCTCCTCGGCGCGCTTCTTGCAGCCTTCGGAGCAGGTCATATCGGAAAGGTTCACACGAAAAACCTTGCCGCTCTCCAGGCGCAAAACCAACTGCTCGCGCGGCGTGTTGTACTCCTGGATCTTGGCCTTGCCAAGCGGGGTATCGATCAGCGTCTTTTTCTTGGGAGCGCGGCTCTTGAAATCCTTATAGGCCTCGAACTCGTAGCGCAGGCAGCACATCAGACGACCGCAAACGCCCGAGATCTTAGCGGAGTTGAGAGGAAGGTCCTGCTCTTTTGCCATGCGAATGGAGACCGGCTCGAACTGGCCGCCAAAGCGCGTGCAGCACAGCTCCTGCCCACAATGGGCATAACCGCCCACCAGGCGCGTCTCGTCGCGCACGCCGATCTGGCGCATGTCGATACGCGTGTGGAAGCACGAAGAGAGGTCTTTGACCAGCTGGCGAAAGTCTACGCGATCCTCGGCGGCAAAATAGAAGACAACCTTCTCGCCACCAAACAGATACTCGACGCCAACGGGCTTCATGTCCAGCTCGTTTTGCTTAACCAGGCGACGGAAATCCTCCATGGCGTCGTCACCGCGCTGGGCCAGCTCATCGGCATAGTCCAAATCGTCATCGGTAGCGATGCGCAGCACGGGCTTGAGCGGGGCGGAAAGCTCGTCTTCGGGAACCTCAAAGGGGTCTGCGGTCACCAGGCCGATCTCGGTTCCGCGTTCGGTGGAACAGATGGCATGATCGGCCTCGACGATGTCCAAGCCTTGGGGGTCAAACCACAAATCGCGCGAGGCAAAAGCAAATTTAACGGGAACAACTACGGGCATAGAAGCGCCTTTCTTATATCAAAGAGCATGACCTCGCAGGTCAGCTGGGGAGTTATGTTACGCGCGATGCGATGCTCGGCATCGCCTACGGCCTCGATGGCGCGCACGATACCCGTACACGTCGCATGCTCGGCCAAACGACACGCAATGTCTCGCGCGTCCTCGTTGACAATCGAAGCGGCATCGTCTTGGACAAGCAGCAAAACATCGCGCAGCAGCGATCGTACGCACGCTAGCGCTTCCATGATACCCGAACGCTCGCGCGCCGTAAGCTCGCGCTTGTTGCGATCCTCCAGCTGCTTCAATGCTCCACGCGAAAGATAATCCGAGTCGCGGTCGAGCATCGCTTTCTGCGCATCCTTAAGCTCTGCAAGCGGCGCCTTGATAACGCCAAGCAGGTCGCGCACAGAAAGCAAGATGTCCGCCTCGTCCGAGCGTCTAAGCATGTCGATAGCGCGCAGCATTTGGCGGCGCACCTCTTGGCGCTCGGCGCTCTTGAGAAAACCGATGGCAGCATTGGGCCCGCCCGTCACGGCTACGGCCATACGACAACGAGCAAGGTCGACGCCGGTTGCACGCGCCACGGTCTGGGCAGACTCGTCGAGCGGCAACGTGCGAAACGGCACGCACTGACAACGCGACACGATGGTGGGCAAGATGGTATCGGTCGAAGTGCCCAGCAGGATAAACGTCACCGTCTCGGGCGGCTCCTCGATAGTTTTGAGCAAGGCGTTTGCCGTATTTGCACGCATCTGCTCCGCGCGGTCGATGATATAGACCTTATGTTTGGCGCGAATAGGGGCCAAGGCAACATCCTCCAGCAGCTCGCGCGTCTGACTGATGAGATAGCCCGTAGCGCTCTCGGGAGTGTAATAGTGCACGTCCGGATGCGTGCGACGCGCCGCGCGCGTGCAGTTATCACAAGCCCCGCACCCGCCATCCTCGCACAAAAGAGCCTGGGCAAGCGCCCATGCAGCCTCGAGCTTGCCAGAACCGGGAGCGCCTACAAACAGATAGGCGTGAGCGGCTCGGCCGCCTTCCACCGCACGTGTCAAAAAGCTCTTGACGCGCTTTTGACCAGATAGCTTTGCCAAAAGCGATGCGTCGGCCACCATCAAGCCACCTCGATCTGCTCGATAGCAAGAGCCGCCTGCACATCGGCGTCGGACAGGGCAAAGCCGGCCCTGCGAGCACAGGCGACCGTCTGTGCAAACACCTCGGCCACGCCGGCCGAGGCATCAATCAGCTTCACACGCTCGGGCTCCAGTTTCGCAATGGCGCGAAACCCCGCAGCGACGCTCTCCTGAAAGACATCGCCCTTGAGCTCCATGCGGTCTTGGCCCGCACGCGCGGCGCGGCGAACAAGCGCCTCGTCAACGCTCACATCGTAGACGAGCGTGAGGCGCGGGGTGCACTCCCCCACCGCAAGAGCGTTGGCGCTGCGCACCATCGCGCAGTCGAGACCATCGGCAAATGCTTGGTATGCCGTAGTCGAATCGTAAAAACGATCGCAAACTACCACCTGGCCCGCTGCCAGGGCCGGAACAATGACCTCTTCCACAAGCTGAGCACGCGCCGCCTCAAAAAGCAAAAGCTCGCATGTCTCGCTCATCGCCGCGTTGGCGGGGTCGAGCAAAAGCGCACGGATTTTTTCGGAAATCTCTGTGCCGCCAGGCTCGCGCAAGCGCAGCACCGCGCAGCCCGCATGCTCGAGAGCAGCGGCGAGCAAACGCGCCTGCGTCGACTTTCCGCAGCCATCGATACCCTCCAGGGTAATAAAGGCCGGCGCGCTATGGATATCAATCGTCGGCATGAACTCTCCTTGCCGATTGTGTTCGTTGTGTTCACCTATCATACCGCGTAAGACGGGCAAAGCCCGCCGCGCGACGGGCGCGGGCGGGCTTCATGTGTTCACATTGGCGCATCGGGCACCAATCAGTTACCAAAATCCCCCGACGTGCCCACAAGGCCATCATCGCCGTTGAGGGCCTTGATGTAGATGACATGCGAGCCATCGGCATAGGTGCCCATCTCATAGTCGCGCGTGATAAAGAAGATGCCTGCTTTATCACGGCCATAGCGATCCATCTCGTAAAGGTGATCGCGTACATCGCCGGTATCGCTGATACCGGGATTGGCGCGCACGAACGCATCGATGGCGTCGGAAGCCAGGCCCGCCAGCGTGTCCTTGTCGATTCCCAAGGCCACGTCGGCGTCGACTTCGGTGCCCTTCGAGAGGTCGTAGTAGACCACCGCATTCTTGTTCCACCCATGGGGACCGCCCGCTGTGTAGTAGCGCTCCTGGAACACGCAAGCTATCGAGCCGTCGAGAGACACCATGGTGTCGTAGCGGTTCTGCAGCACCTCGGCAACACCGTTCCCGTTGCCGCTCAAATCGAGCCTCCAGGAGGACGTAGCGTCGACATCGGCATCAAAGCTCTCCTTGAGCTTAGCGTTGAGGTCTTTGCATTCGTTTGGCTTGCCGTCCTTAGAAAACTGGAGATAGGTCCAATCAGTATCAACACGAGGGGTAACGTCACTGGAGGCGTCGGGCACCGGCACGGAAACCGTCTTGGTATCGGCAGAGTACGACGCATCCTTTGCGGTGTCGTCCTTCTTGGTCGCAGCACCCTCCTCGAGCGCCTGGGTGGTCTTTGCCACCAAGCTGGGAAGGTCGTTCACCGGGTAGTACGTTCCCTCGTCGGAAAGGCTGTCATTTTGAATGAAGCTGACGAGGCCATAGCTCAGATATGGCGAGAAAGAACTTTGGAAGTCTATCATCTCGTCGAACGAGGCATCCTCGCCGTTGACGGTATAGGTTTCGTCAGCCGGGCCCGATGACACATCGACGTCAGAGTGTGTCGATGCCGCCTGCTTGAACTTCGACCCGTCATAAGCGTGGAAGAATGTATCGGTCGTCTCGTTATAGGCACCGCCGCCAAGATCTTCGTAAGCGGCATCAGAAGTGACGAGGTAGAAATTGCTGTCTTTTTGATACACGCACGCCCACATGATGCCGCCATTGCTACCTTGAACAACCGACTTATCAAAGACCTTGGAGATTTTTCCATCACGGTAGGCCCATACTTCGGTTTTGAACGACTCCTTCTGCTTCTCAAAGCAAGCTTCCTGATTGAAATCTACAACCTGCGTGTTGTAGACCACAAACAGCTCGTTCATGCCATCGCCGTCAAAGTCCACAAGATCAGCCACGCACAGGCCGGTCGCCAGATTGTAGGAGCCGCCCCATTCGGTTGATCCGCAGGCGCCGTACGTATCGGTCAACTCCTTGATCTTATCGAGGAACAGACCATAGGCCTTCTGCTCGTCGGTCTTTCCATCCTCTTTTGCAGGAGCCTTCTGGGGCTTTGAGGGCACCGCGATAATCGCCTCGGAAGGAGCCTTCTTGTTCTCCTTGTCGTAATTGACGGGAATCTTCTGCTCGCTATCGGCATCATCGGAATCGTGGTTCACGATCACCAGCGTGTAACGATTGTTGGGGAGATCCTTGAAGTCGGAAGGCTTGAATCCCTGATCGCCTTTGACCGTAAGATGATACGGCGTGGTCTTGATAGAAGAAATGTCTCCCTTTGCCTTCTCGTTGATGAGGTAGGCGTCGTAGGAATTCATGAGGTTGCCGTCTTTGCCGCGCGGCTTGATGACGGTTGTCACCGCAAGCTCAACCTCGGTGTCCTGGCCAAACTCGATATCGCCCGCGCCTTTGTTGCCCAGCAGGAAAAAGGCGGCGACGCCGATGATGACGATAACGAGAATCGCCGCCGCGATGATAAACGGCGTCTTCTTTTTCTTAGCAGCGGTGTCAGCAGAAGCCGCGGGCGCATCGGCGGCAGAAGCGGCCTCGGGCTCGGCAGACACGGTATCGGGGCCCGGTGCGGCATCGGAAGTCGCATCTGCGGGCACAAGAACAGGAGCCGCAACGGTCGCATCGGGAGCATCGCCCCCTTGAGCATCCCCCTGAGCGCTCACCGGAACGTCAGCTCCATCACGAGCAGCAACCGGTGCACCGCAGTTGACACAAAAACGAGCGCCGTCGCTCAACTTGTTCCCACATTTTGCACAAAACACCGGAATCTCCCCTCATGAATTGCCATTCGGGAATAATCCTATATCAACGACAGTTTTGCATCTATACGAAAAAAGCCTCGTCCGAAGACAAGGCTTTTAACATTTGATGGCGGGAAGTACGGGACTCGAACCCGCGACCTCCGACGTGACAGGCCGGCGCTCTAACCAGCTGAGCTAACTCCCCATCAGCAGGCGTTGCTGCGAGAGCTAGTATACACAGAACTCTGAGATGTGCGCAACACTTTTTTAAAAATTTTTTCCGACGCCCGAATATCGAGCAACCGAACAGACGGTTAATCACACCCCGTACTCAATGAATTTGCAGGTAGACAGCGCTCTTGCGCACAAAAATGGCGCGGGGACCAAGCCCCACGCCACACTATAGATCGATGACGTCGGCCGAGATAACCCGACCATCAGCCACAAAAAGACGAGCCATGGTGTTGCCCCGCGCGCTACGAGGATACGTAGGCGATCCCGGGTTGATAACCAAACACTTGCCCAACTGCACGATTTTGGGACGATGCGTATGACCGCAGATAGCCACATCGACCGTCCCCACCGGGAGCTCCTCGCGATAGTGGGCCACCGCAAAGCTCAGGCCCTCATATGTAAACGTATTGAGCGCCGGCACCCCTGGTCCGTAATCGCGATAGTAATCGTTGTTGCCCAACACGGCTTTGATAGGAGCAATGGTATTGAGATGGTCCCAATCGGCCTCGGACGTCATGTCTCCCGCATGGATAATCAAGTCGGCACCCTCAAGGGCAGCGAGAAGCTCATCCGAAAGGTATCCATGCGTATCGGAAATAATATCGATACGCTTTGCATCCGCCAGCGTATCCATTAGAGGTTCAGCGCCTTTTTAAGCGGCACCACGCGGCGGCGCGAGACGGGAATGCGATCTTCCACGCTGGTGATGCCCAGCTGAATCGCACCGGAGGCAGCGGTTTCAACGTCTTCAACGCATGCAAGGTTCACGATATAGCGGCGATGCACGCGGAAGAAGCCAAAATCTCCCAGCTTGGACTCGAACTGCGCAAGCGAGGTCGTGGAAAGGTAGCGATCATCCTCGGTAAAAATGCAGGAGTAATCGTCCTTGGCCATGATGTAGCGAATCTGGTCCACGGGGATGAGCACCTTACGGCCGCCCTTCTCCACGGGGATGCGCTCAATGGACGACTTATTCTCCGAAACCGGCTTGACACGCGCAAGTACCTTGCTAATGGCCTGGTCAAGACGAGCTTCCTCGACCGGCTTCATGAGGTAGTCCACAGCGTCCACATCAAATGCCTCGACAGCATGGTCGCTGTAGGCGGTAACGAAGACCACCGCAGGAGGGTTCTTCAAACGGTGAAGCGCCTCCGCAAGCTGAAGACCCGAGGCTCCCGGCATAGAGATATCAAGAAAAACCACGTCGACACGATTCTCCATGAGTATCTCAATAGCCGAGCGAACACTCGAAGCCTCGTTAATCGATCCGATTTTTCCAGTCTGCTCAAGCAGAAAACGCAGCTCAGAGCGTGCGGGTGCTTCGTCGTCAACGATCATCGCACGTAGCATCAATATGGTCCCTTCGTTGGAGTAACCATCGATAGTACCGGCACCATTAAAAAATCGCGCCGAGCCGGCATACAACGCCGAACTTTTATTCTAACCCTACTCAAGGATACTTTTTTGTAAATCAAGATGCAAAACAACGGAAGTACCCGCCCCGGGGGAGGAAATAACCTGCGTACTCGAGCGGGGACCATAAAAACGCGCGATGCGATCGGCGATATTGTGCATGGCTACGCCTGCACCGCCGCCCTGGGGGGCATCCGTGCGCGGAGCCTTTTGCTGCGTACAGAACAGTCGCGCCGCCGTCTGCTCGTCCATGCCCACACCGTCGTCTTTAACCTGGATCTGAACCATGGATTCGCCCTCGGGAGCAACCGAGATATCGATATGGAGCGGATCTTCGTCGCCCATTGCATGACGCACCGCATTTTCCACCAAGGGCTGGATCACAAATGCAGGCACCAATGTATCCTCGACCTCCTCGTCGATATCGACATTCACCCCAATGCGATCCTCGCCAAAACGGGCCTTCTCAAACGTCAGATAGCGCAGCGTCTGCTCGATTTCGCGGCTGACAGGAATAAGCGAGCCAGAATTGTCGAGCGTCGCGCGGTAGAACGAGGCAAACTCGCGCAACAGCTCGCGAGCACGCAGCGGCTCGGTACGCGTAAGGGCCGCAATGGTGTTGAGCGTGTTGAACAGGAAGTGAGGGTTGATCTGGGCCTGTAGCGCGCGCACCTCGGCGCGGGCAGTAAGCTCGGACTGCAGCTCGAGCTCATGGATGGCAAGCTGCGTGGAAATGAGCTCGGCAAAACCGGAGGCCAGCGCATACTGGGTGCGATTGACCTCGTGCGAACGCCGATAGTAGAACTTGAGCGTTCCCACGGCTTTGCCGCGTACCTTAAGCGGGGCGATGATACCCGCGGGGATCTCGCGATGCCCCCGGGTCTCGCTCTTCACGTCCACGGCATGCGTGAAGCTCTGCACGATACCGTGTTCGAGAACATAATGCGTGGCAGGCGTATGAATGGGAGAGCCGGGCGGAAAATCGCTCGCAAGATCGCCCGCGCAAGCGAGCACGCACGTATCGTCCGTCATGGCGATGGCCATAGCACGCGTCTCGGTAAGCAGCCTGCGACAGATGGCCTCGGCGCCCTCGGGAGTCAAACCGTCCTTGATATCCTCCAGCATCTCCGACGCCGACGAGAGCGTTTGCTCGGTGTACTGCGAGCGAAGGATATCGGGATTGAGGGACAAGAAGATAAAAATCAGCAGGAATGCGCATAGGAGAGCACAGGCGAACACCGTCGCCAAAGGCTTGCTGTCCACCATCAATGCATAGATAAAATAGAAGATCAGCAACGCCGCGCACACCGCCACCAGAATGCGCACTCCCGACGTAAGACCGTCTTGCGAAGAAGTCTCGGCCTGCGTGGTCCTATTGTCGCTCATCGTTCTCCTCTTCATGCTGCAGGAGCATGGCCTGCATATCGATATCGTTCCATAGTCCATTCATGATAGCGGGCCAGAAGCTCTGAAGACGCACATAATTGCTCGCGTTCGCACGCGCATAGGACTCCGCCTCGGGGATGCCATCTTTCAAAATCTTGAGATAGGCAAATTTCTCGGGCGTCAGCATGGCACGTGCCGCAGCCGTCTTGCGCACGCGATCATCGAGCTGCTTGGAAATCCACGGCCCCGGATACGGCATAAGCGATTCGGGCGTCACCGGATTTAGGTCGTGCTGACGGTTGGCATAGACGATCTTTGCGCGCTCGTAGTACCAGCGGTATACGTCTTGCATGAAGCGCGGGGCACGCTGGGTTATCACCGGCGGCAGATGACGAACCACCCACTGGTTGTCAAACCACATCTCAAAGCCCCAAAGGCGCATGTTAAAGAGATAATCGAGGTCCTCGCCTCGCGTGATCCACGGATCAAACGCAACGTGCATGTAGGCGCGCGCGTGCAGGGAAAGGCATCCGCCGCACACATAGTTGGAGCGAGAGATGCGCGTTCCCGCAAGGGCTCGCTTCATCCAGCTATTGAATTCGAGACGCTTGGTCCACCAACGCGTTGTGGGGCCGGCTTGCGTTGCATCGGCCATGGGCGACCCGGCACGATCGTAAAAGTAGCCGCTCTTGGCCAAAATGGGGACGCCCTGCCTGTTTTGCTGCCCCAGGGCGTAGAGAGCCTTGTCCATGAAATCGGGGCCAAGCACCATCTCGTCGTCATCCAAGAAAACGACGGTGTCGTGCCCAAAAATCGCCGCGACGGCCAGACCCATATTTCGAATGGCACCGTAGCCGCGTAGCGATATAGGCTCCCCTATGACGTTGGGGGCAAGCTCCGCCACGCGGTCGGCTATATGCGATGCCTCGGCGTTTGTCACAACCAAGGCATCAATCGAGGGGTGCGCCGCCGCGATCTCTTCTACGCGTCGACGCACTCGCGCGGTCGTCGCGGCAGGACACACAACAAGAATGACAACGCGTGGGAGCTTGCGCACCTGCTCGAGCGAACGCAGGCAGCGATCAAGATCAGGCGTTGTCGAATAGATATCGGTAGCGTGGTCGTACCCGCCCGGCGTGCAGACGCCATCCTGGCTTGCTTCCCAGTACGTGGGAATCACGACAACGGGTTTCATGCTGGCTCCGTCCATCGCCGCGCATGCCCATCTGTCAGCCGCGGCGCCACTCGACCCGCATGCGTGCTACCTCGCCGTTAGTTATGCATACCCAACTCGGCGCTCTCTGCAGAAAACATCGGCGTTTTTGCCAGCGAGCGTGCCAACGGGTACCCAAGTACATACATGATAACCGCTTCGCCCACGCCAGTGGTCACCAAGCCGAACAGATACATGAACAGCCAGGAGTTATCGAGCGAGATCGTCGTGAAGGGGATGGTGTAGAAGCCCACGCCCTGCAGCAAAAGCGGAAGATAGGCGGGCACGATCAGTGCGTTTGCAAGCACGGGGCCCGCAAGTGCCACGAGGGGGTGGCGGCGCATCTTCCACGTAAAAAGGGCACCCGCAAAGGTGGCCAGCGAACCAAAGACCACATCAAGCATGCCCAGCATACCCGTACCGGAGATGACGATGTTCATCACGTTGGCGATCACGCAGCCAAGCGTCAGGCCGGGAATTGCGGCAGGCGTGAACAGGGCGAGCACGCACAGCGCCTCGGACACGCGAAACTGGATAGGACCCCACGCGAGACTTCCCAAGAAGAGCAGGGCAATCAGGGTGCAAGCTGCATACGCGGCAGCGATCACACCAACACGGGCAAGATAATTCGATTTCATTGTTCCTCATTCACCTTCTATGAAAACGGAGGGCTTTACTGCGCCGTAAAGCCCTCCGTTCCAAGACAGGTGTGCGCACGTCCGCCTACGCAGCGGATCCCTGCATCTTGGAGAGCTTTACTAGCAAAACGAAACCCACAACCAGAAGGATCCCGATGGAAAGCACTCCTAAAGAAGGATCCCCCGTGAGTGACGTCACAACAGATACTAGCAGAGTTCCCATGACAGAAGCGTAGCGTCCAAAAATGTCAAAGAAGCCATAGTATTCGTTGGACTTCTCCTTGGGGATGATCTTGCCAAAGTAGCTGCGCGAAAGCGCCTGCACGCCGCCCTGGAACATACCCACGAGGATAGCGAGGATCCAAAACTCGGTAGCGGTCTTGAGGAAGAACGCGGCAAACAGGACGATGCACATATAGGCGACCACAGCCACGGTAATCATGCGCAGAGTGCCCACGCGGCCGGCGAGCTTGCCGTAGATGATGGCCGAGGGGAACGCAACGAATTGCGTGACGAGCAGAGCCAAGACGAGCTGCGTGGAGTCGATGCCCAACGAAGAGCCGTAGCTCGTAGCCATGGAGATGACGGTATGCACGCCGTCGATGTAGAAGAAGAACGCCACCATGTACAAAAGGACCACCTTATCGCGGGCAATCTCCTTCATGGTATGAGCGACCTCGGAGAACACACCGGAGACGATATGGCCGAGCGTATCCTCGCTGCTGCGCTCACGACCGTATTTCTGCTTATAGGTACGTAGCAGGGGCAGGGTGAATACGAGCCACCACATGCCGGTGATGACAAAGGCCATGCGCGTGCAGAACATCGTCTCGAGACCGAGCGCCGAAGGGCCGGCCATGATAAGCGCGAGGCAGATGATGAAGGGGATGGTCGAGCCAATATAGCCCCAGGCATAGCCCGAGCTGGAAACAGCATCCATGCGCTCGTCGATGGTAATGTCGGGAAGCATGGCATCGTAAAACGTCATGGACGAGTTAAGGCCGACCGTACACACCACGTAGATCACAAGGAACGCCATGGCGCTCATGGGCACGGCCTGCGCAAAGCACAGCACCAGGCCCGTGAGGAAAAAGCCGATGAAAAACTTGATCTTGTTGCCAGCGTAATCTGCGAGCGCACCCAGAATCGGCATGAGGAACGCCACCACGAGCGAGGCGACCGTCTGGGCATTGGCCCATGCGGTAACTAGACCAGCCGAGCTGGCGCCTGCGGCAAGCGCGTTGAAATAGATGGGCACCACGGAGGTCTGCAGCAGCACGAGTGCGGAATTGCCCACATCATACATAACCCAGTTCCGCTCGAGCTTGGTGTACTTCATGGTGTGCGTCTCCCTTTGGTTGGCCACAGCGGCGTTTGCTCGGAATATCGATATCAATAGGATATCGTACGACAAGTTGTATCAAGGACGAGTCAAGAACCCGTCAACGCTGCATGAACCCACCTGCTCAATGTGACAGAAAGTCGACAGGTTTATTTTGTCACATTTTGTGAAGACCCCAGTTAGATGTAGAAAAAAGCCCGCGCGAGACGGGCTTGATCGGACGAATTATATGACGGACGAGAGCCAGGCGACGCACTACTCCTCGCGATTGAATTCCTCATCGGCAGCAAGCGGACGGCCAGAATAGTTGACGTGACCCGTCAGCTGCTCCATATCGGCGCACTCGACAAAGCACGCTGCCGCACGCTCGTAGTCTTCCAGCGCGCGATCGAAAACTTCCGGGAAGCTCTCGTGCGAGACGGCCTCGGTAAAGGGGTTCTTCCACGCGATGTGCCCCATGTTGCCAGCGCGCGCCGGCTGTTTATTGGTCACGGGATGCGCAAGCGACGCCAGCAGGGAGTAATCGGACACGAGGCCCTCGAGCTTACCGATAACATCGATCTTGAGCGAACCCGCCGGCTCGATAATGCGATACAGCATCTGCATATCCGCCACAGCGCCGCCATACTCGGCAACGCCCACATCGAGGCCATAGACGCTACGCGCCACATGGCTCATCAGCGCGCCGCCCACTTTATCGATGCGCTCGCTGGTAACAAGCTCGCTCACCGGCGGATAGTCCGCCGTCGTGGCGCCGTTGCGCTTGAGCTGAAGCATCAAGACATCCAAATCGCTCTCGATCACCGCATGCACCTGACTGGCTGCCGACGCCAGATCGGGATCGGCATCGAGCACGCCAAACTGCTGCTCGTACACAAACGGATGCGCGTTACGATCGAGTACATAGTGAGAGAGAAGGCCCAGGGTAAAGGCGCGCCCAAGCTGCGCATCGTGTTTTTGCAGATGGCTCACGCCGTCACGCAGGCAGGCGAACTGCTTTGACATGCGCGAACGATGCATCACCCTGGCAAGCTGCATGCAGTCGCGCATATACGGCGTACGCACGCGGAAGAAGAAGGGGTCCGGGCCTTGGTTTCCCAGCAGAAACGCGCAGCGCTCCTCGTCCGACGTGACAATCCCGGCAGGCAGGCGGTCGATGCTCTCCTCGCCAAAAAGATGATGCGTGATAAGTGCAGGCATAAGGGAAGTCCTTTCATGGACACGGAAGGGGCCTCCTTCCGCGATAACGTGCATGCGTCCATTATGCCCCGACGCCCCATCATCAAACGTCGGCATGTTTTCTTCGTTTTAGAAGCGGCGGCGCAGGGAGGCCCGGGGCCGTTCCCCTGAGCGATTCCGCAGCGCGAAGCGCGAGGACCAGCGAAGGGGAGCGACCCCGGGCCTCCCGGTGGGAAGACAAGCCCTTACGCGCTCCACCTGTTTCGCTCGCCAAACGACCCGGCAACGACAATCTCGCCGTCCTTCATGATGAGATTCATGTTCTCGGGCTTAAGATCGTGGATATTCACGGCAGGGTCGCCATTTACAACCAGCAAATCGGCGCACTTGCCCACCTCGAGAGAACCGGTTTCGTCATCGCAATGGGCCATCTTGGCGCCGTTGAGCGTGGCGCATGTAATGGTCTCCAGCGGCGAGATGCCCACCTTGTCCACAAAGTCGTACATCTCGGCGATCGTGACGTATCCGTACGGCGTCACGAACGAGAAGGAGTCGGAACCAATGGTAAAGACCACGCCTCGCCTCTTGGCTTCGCGCAGGCAGTCATAGTTGCGTTGCAGCTCCTTCTCGACCAGCGTATCGCCGGGGAACCTATCGTGAATCTCGGGCACGTAGACAGGAGGATAGGTGCTGTACCAAGTAGGCAAAAAGCCAATGGTAGGCGTGAAGAACGTACCCTGCTCGGCCATAAGGTCCATGGTGCGCTCATCGATATCAAAACCGTGAATCAGCTGCTCGCAACCAAATCGCACCGAGTCATACGCAGCGGAATGCGAATTGTAGCAATGGCTCCAAACGGGAATGCCCACCATCTTTGCCTCGTCGATTACCGCCTTGATTTCCTCGGCACAATAATGCTGAGCGCGACCGGAGTCCCAACGCCAGATACCGCCGCCGCTAGCCCAAATCTTGATGGCATCGGGGTCCTCACGCAGGCGCTGCCGAACAGCACGGCGCAACTCCCACGGCCCATCCACCTGATCGCCCCAAGGATGCGACTGCTTGTTCTCGAGCTGGCTGCAGCGGTGCGAATCGCCATGTCCTGCAGTGCGACAAAAGCCCAAGCCCGTCGCATAGACGCGCGGGCCCTTGAACACGCCGTTATTGATGCAATTGCGCACATGGATACCAAATCGTCCCACTTCGCACACAGTGGTAAGGCCATGGGTCAGGCAGTCGTATGCCTGTTTGACGGCGACCGCCTGCTTTTCCAGCAGCGGCTGCATGACCCAATCGGTATCGTCATCGGTCAGGTTGCCCGAGAAATGCAGATGCGTATCGATCAGGCCCGGCATAACGGTCTTTCCAATGGCATCGATGCGGTTGTAGTCGGCTTCGGCGGGCATGTCCTCGTGCTTGCCCGCATATTCGATTCTGCCATCCTCCCCAATTAGGATGAGAGCATTTTCAACCGGTGCAGAACCGGTACCGTCAACGAGTTTTCCTCCGACAATCGCATATTTCTTACCCATGATTCCTCCTCCGGGACCGTCATAGAGAGTTGCCCTATCCGCACGCAGCAACGCAGGCGGGGGCATCACGCGCATGTCTATTCCTCGGCAGCTACCTTAACAGGAAACGAACGCATCCGATGCCTGAAGAATGCAGGCGTCTACGAACGTGACTGCAAGGGTCCCGCAATCGAGCGCTCGGCGCACCAAAGCGCAAAAAGCCTGTCGATGCGTTACATCCTTCTTATACGTCAAGCCTCTGGCGGCGAAAGGGCCCAGCCGCGGGACCAGCGGTTATATGTACGCAAAGCCGAGCTCGAAGGGGGTAAACATCCTACTTGAGATAGAATGGGGGCAATCTTGCGCACTCGGCGACTTGACGCCAGCAACGGAGGGCCATGAACGCACGAGAAGACAATAACCGGTACGAAAGCGGGGCCGCACGTCCTACGGTCCGCCTCGCCTCCGCACGGCCAAGAAGCCCCCAACGACCGCCTTCGCATGAGCCTCAACAGGCACCCCATTTTCGCCAGGCTCCTTCGCAGCCGGAGCGCAGACACCATTCGCAAACCGAAAGCAACCGGCGTGCACACGACCCCGCGCGCCATCATGCCGATGACCTCGGCCGCGCACAGCGTTCCTACACCCCTCCATCGGGACGAAAACTCAGCAGCGCCCTTGGACGCCCCTCGACCCCGACGAGGCGCAGCGCAAGCCGACCGCAGCGCAGCACCTCGAGTCCGTCCCGTAGTGGCCAGCGCCCACTGCGCAGCGCTCAATTTCAAACGCGAAGCAGCCAGCCCCCATCACGTCGAAATACCGGCGCCCGCCCATCGCGCTCGCAAGGTTCCGTAATCGGCCAACCGCTCCACCGTGGCACCTATTCCAACAACCATATGTACTTTGCCTCTGGACGTCCCGGCATGCGCGGGGCAGGGTTTAGGGCACATCGCGGGGCGGCGGCACCGGCCGGACCGTTGCGCATTCGACGTGGGCTTTTAGCAACCCTTATCGTGATCTTTGGTATCATCGGCGCCCTCTTTGGCGCCATTTCCGCAGGTGTAGAGCCTGCCGCCGAGGCAACTCAACTCGATATGCCTCTTATGAGCCCGGCAGACCTCCCCATATCAACACCCAAAAAGTCGTGGAAACAAGGCAAGATGCCCTATCTCTACCAAACCGACCCCATGTGGGCGCAGCGCCCCTATGGCGGCGGCACTGTCCGCGACAATGCCTGCGGACCAACCGCCTTCACGATGGCCTACGTCTATCTCACCGGCCATATCGATTACACGCCAGCCACGATGGCCGCCTGGGCCGACGCGCACGGCTATGCTCCGAGCGGTTCCACCGAGTGGTCGTTCATGACCGAAGGTGCCGCCGCCTTTGGCGTCAGCTCCAAGATGTTCGACAGCAATAAAGACCAGGTATCCGCCGCCCTCTCACAGGGCAAGCCCGTTATTTCGCTCATGAACATTGGCGATTTCACCAACGTTGGCCACTTTATCGTGCTTTCGGATATCGATGACAGCGGAAATGTGACCGTTCACGACCCCGCAAGCGCCTGGCGCAGCTCCCACACCTGGCCCATCGATACCATCGTGGATCAATCGACCTACAGCTGGGCCCTCTCCCTTTAGCCTTTAAGGAATTGCGCAAAATGTGCCCAGCCCAGCAGGCACCTGGCCTCAAGCTAACCCACGCTACATGAGCATTCCGGCGCGCTTCTTGACCTTGAGAATACGCATGACCGATTCATCAATGCGGCTCTCCTCAATCACGCCCTCGTTTACCGCCTCGAGCAGTCCCTGGTATGCGTCCTGCAGGTCCTCGGGCATCAAAACCATATCGCCGCCTGCTTGGATAAAACGCACAGCAGCATCGGCCGACGCGTAGCGCTGCGTAATTGCACCCATAACAAATGAGTCAGATATCACCACGCCCCCAAACCCCAGACGCCCGCGGAGCTCGTCGGTGATCATCGTTTTGGAAAGCGATGCCGGCAAGCCATCTGCTGCCAGATTGGGAGTTTCGATATGCCCCACCATCACGAAGGGGCACCCCGCATCGATTCCCGCTTGGAACGGTTTGTACTCATATGTTCGAATCTCTTCGGCAGAACGCGAGGAAACGGCGCCGCCGGTATGGGAATCGCCAGCGGTATCGCCATGACCGGGAAAATGCTTTATGCAGGGCATTGTGCCCGCATCGAGCATCGCCAGGACCTCGGCGGACACCATCTGCGCCACCACATCGGGATCGGAGGAAAACGCGCGGGGCCCGATAACCTCGTTGTGGGAGTTGGTGAGCACATCTGCAACGGGGGCAAAATCGACATTGAAGCCAATCTCGTGCAGATATTCGCCTATCGTTGCCCCGACATGGGCCGCCTGAGTCTCGTCTCCCGTTGCCCCCACCTCGGCCATGTTCGGAAAGCGCTGCACATCGAAATAGCCCGAGTTGGCAACACGCGACACCAGGCTGCCGCCCTCCTCGTCCACAGTTAAAATCGGGGCAATGCCGGCTCCGGACCGTGATGCCATGCTATAGGTGCCCAAAAGAAGGTCTCGCAGCTGCTGGTCTCCTGTAATGTTTTGCGCAAAGTAGCACAGACCGCCCACGGGGATATCCTCGAGAGCTCGCTGCGTAGCAGAGCCGGCAACAACCGCCTGAGACACACCGGTAAGCTGCTCGGGAGTGACAAGAAAAAGCTGCGCCACTTTTTGCTCGAGCGTCATGGACTCAAGCTTTTGCTGGACAAGGGGTTTTTGCTCGAACGACTTAGCCGAGGGAGACGAACCGGAAAGCCCCGTACTCCGTCCGCCAGAAATGCCGCACGCGCCCAGTCCTGCCGACATCGCGGCAAGGCCCAGCGAAGATACGAGCGCACGACGTGAGACAAATGCGTCCATAGCCGTCCCCTCTCCCCCTGAATGTGACAACACATCAAGCATATTGTCACACCCTCGACTGCACATGGCAACAAACCGGCACGACGGCAATCTTCCGCCCAAACAGCCCGCAGGCTCTATCGTCCGCACCCGCAACGCACCGCCCAGCGCGCCCACAGCGGCACTATAAGGATAAAATGCATAAAGATAAGCTGTGTATGCATAAAAATACGCCCACACGCTCCCCATCGGGAAATATTGCATCCACAACGACTCAAAGTGGTGGAAAACCTAAAAAATGTACGATGAAACAAGTTCCAATACATCCAAAAGCAGGGCAAGAGACTCTCGAATAAACATGAACGGTGTTCATATGCCGTACGAAACCCTTTTGCGCCCCTTAGAGCTTTATACATGCAAAATCGACAGCCTTCAATCGTACATATTTTGACTTTTCCACCAAAGCGATGAAAGCAGATGCAAGAATGCGTTCGAAGCGGATTAAAATCACGACCGGCCCCCGCCAAACGCAAAAACGGGCGACAAGGCCATTGGCCTCACCGCCCGAATCCTCTTGATAGCCTCCGCGGGCTCCGTCAACGGCCAGCCCGCAAGCAACGAAAAGCGCACCTAGTACGCAAGTCCCATGCCAGGCAGGCGGAACGTCTTCAAACGCTCCTCGTACGACGCGCGCACATCCTCCTCAAACGCAAGCGGAGCATCCTTCTCGCCGATAAGGTCGAGCAGATAGCGCGTAAAATCGGGATTGAGCGGCAGCAGCGGGCCGATAAGCCAGGTTGCCATAAGGTTGTTTTTTCTAAAGCCTTCCTCGCTGGTTTGCTTATTCAGGCCAAAGCCCACCTCATTACGGCAGAACGGCTGCTGACCCGCACCGGCCTCCATCTGAGTGAACTGAATTTTGAAGCCCACGACCTTGATAGCCTCATCGCGTTCGGGAGCGTTGAGGTCGCCAATCACCACATCGTGATAACGCGCGGGGATATTGCAGTGCGTCACAAAATCGAGAAGGCCCAACGCCGGAGTCTCCGAGCCATCCGGATTTACGATTTTGGTGCCCAAAACCTCCGGAGCGCTACCCGTAAAGAGCATGGGCACACCGGCATCAATAAGCTCAACAAGACGTTCGCGATACGGCTGCAGCAACTTGATAGTGTTTACCTGTTGCGCCTCAGACATGCCGCACAACAAGATCAATGAGGGCACGTGCTCGGCAAAATAGGGAACGTCGTCATGCGTCGTCTCGATGAACTCGGCATCGGGCAGACATGCGCGCAGATACATGGCATTGCCATTGTCCCCTGCCTGGTTTGCGTATTCGGGGTAGAGCACCTCGATGACAGTCTTTGCATTAGCGGACATCAGATGCCTCCTCGATCTTCTTCCCAATAAGCTCGCGGCTCTTCTCCACGTCGCCACCGTTAAAGATGTCAAATGCCCAGAACACAGAATCAACGCTCATGGGATCGACCGCCTGAGCAGCCTGTTCGGGCGTCTCAACCATGCGAAGCTTTGCGGGGTCGATATTCGCCATACGCAGGCGCGGGAGCAAGTCGAGATTCGTGGCACCCTGAATTACAATCTGCTCGATGCTGGGATCGTTGAGATACTCGAAGTCGGTCTGATAGTACCAGCCGATATACTCGGTCTCCTTGGGGTTCGCCGCCTTGTGGGCATCGGCAAGCATCACGATGACTGCCTTGCTACCGGGCTCTTTACGAATGGTATCGAGCGCCACCGACGTCGCCGTGCTGTTCTCGCCCTTGGACGCCACCGCGACCAAGCGCTTGCCACCAACCGTCTTCTCTGTATAGCGCAGCGCCGTCACGTTGATGCCGCGCTCGAGCGAAGCTGCGATAGCCTCGGCGGAAAGGCCAAGCTCGCGAGCGACCACAACCGTAGAAAACAGGTTATACAGGTTTGTAATCGAGTAATTGCCAAAGTGATATGTGTGGGTAGACTCCCCCTCGCGGCAGCGCTCACACACGGTAAACGTATGAGCGTCGCGGTCGAGCGCCACGAGCTCGTAATCGGGCTCGGGGTTAGTGAAACCGCAGCTCTTGCAATGCGCGTGACCAAGATGGCGCAGATGGCAGTAGTCGTATTCAAGCTTGCCACCACACTGAGGACAAGCGGTGAGGTCGCACACAATGCCCTGAGGATCTGACGAGTCATCCTCGAGACGAGCGATGGAATAGTAAACACGGTTCGAATTTTGCGGCGCCAGACGGCAGCTGATCATATCGTCTGCATTCAAAACGAGCTTGGTTGCAGGCGAGATGTTCTCACTCATTACAGAGAAGATGAAGTCGGGGTTGGCGTTGCGCGAGAAGGAATCACGATAGAGGTTCGTGACGAGGATGACCTCGGGAACCAGATCGGGCAGCACGGTGCGGAACGAAAGCTCGTCGAGCTCCATGACTGCCACGTCGAGCTTCTGGCGACCAGAAATGGTGGCATTCTTGATAAGCGTGCTCTCAACGCCGTTGCGGACATTACCGCCCGCACGATTATCGATCATCTCGATGCCGTTATCGCGCAGCAGGTCGCACAGCAGGTTATTCGTGGTTGTCTTGCCGTTCGTTCCAGAGACGAAGACAACGCGCGCAGGCTTGTCGACATCAGCAAGGAACGAAGGATCGATCTTCTCGGCGATAACGCCCGGCATCTGCCCGGCATTGCGGCGCGCGAGCTTAAGCGCCGAAGCCGCAGCCCTCGACACAGCCATAGCGAGATGGAAACGAGGTCCCTTGGCACCCTTAGTGGCATTGCTCACAGCGGGTTTTCCTTCCATGTGAAGTTCTCAATAACGCGCTTATTATAGCAGCGGCCCTTCGACCTCGAAGAACCCCCATCGTACAAACAGGATGCGCAATCCAAGAGCGCAGATAAGCAACCCATAGAACGGGAGAGACCCCCGCCGCACGACATGCGGTCGGGGGTCTCTCCATGTCAGAGAACATTCGCCGGGAACGCTCTCAGGTCTTGTAGCAGGAAGCTTTACGCCTCGTTATACACCGTCAGGAGCTTTTGCAGATGAGCATAGCGGTCCATAGCGGCCTGCTCGTTCTCCTTGAAGAGC
>SKER01001264.1_pt1 | contig 21395 bp, 21 predicted proteins | sample 4826961 | NCBI WGS metagenome assembly SKER01 (sample SAMN11008804, study PRJNA524170) | human gut metagenome | biome: Human fecal sample; material: Feces; isolation source: fecal sample from pouch patient p47 | host: Homo sapiens | place: Israel: Tel-Aviv | collected 2016-11-16 | reverse complement strand
ACGAGATGACATTGGGCAGTTGTGAAACTAACCTAAACACTCTGAGTACTTCTAAGAGTTGTCGATCTTACGTGTAATGTGCTGGGTGGCCCCCAGATTCCTGCGACTTTAGTCGTAGGAGGTTCAAATTTGGAAAAAATGTCACAAGTCTGATAAATTTCTCAAAAAGTCAGCCGAAGCGCTTTCGAAAAGCCAAATTCTTCTTTATAATAGGACTAGCAAAAAGAGAACATTGAAGAAATGAGGCAACTACTTTGAAGAAATATGCATTTGGTGTTGACATCGGTGGTACCACTGTAAAGATTGGTTTGTTTGAAACCAACGGTGAATTGTCCCAAAAGTGGGAAATCCCAACCAGAAAAGAAGGCAACGGGGCTAAGATCCTGCCTGACATCGCAGCTTCTCTGAACGACAAGCTGAAGGAACTGGACATTCCTAAGGAAGAAGTAGCCGGGATCGGCATCGACGTGCCAGGTCCAATCCTGGACGACGAAATCGTTAACCGCTGCGTCAACCTGGGTTGGGGCGTCTTCAACGTGGCTGAAAAGGTCCGCAAGCTGACTGGCCTGGACGAAGTCAAGGTAGCCAACGACGCCAACGCTGCTGCTTTGGGTGAAATGTGGCAAGGTGGTGGTGAAAGCCACCAAAACGTTGTCATGGTTACCCTGGGTACCGGTGTCGGCGGCGGGATCATCTCTGAAGGCAAGATCGTCGCTGGTGCCTTTGGGGCTGCCGGGGAAATCGGCCACATGCTGGTCAACAAGGATGAAACCCAGCTCTGCGGCTGCGGCAAGAAGGGCCACCTGGAACAATACGCTTCCGCTACTGGCATTGCCCGCAAGGCCAAGGAACTTCTGGCTGAAAGCGGCGAAGAATCAAGCCTGCGCGGGGTAGACCAGCTTGACGCCAAGGCAGTCTTTGACGCGGCTAAGGAAGGCGACAAGCTGGCTTTGGAAATCGTGGACTTTGTCGGCGAAACTTTGGGCACTGCCCTGGCTTCCATCTCCTGCGTCTTTGACCCAGAAGTCTACGTTATCGGCGGCGGGGTCTCCAAGGCTGGCCAAATCTTGCTCGACACTGTGCAAAAGCACTTCGTTGACGCGGCCTTCCACGCTTCTGAAGGTACTGAATTCGCCCTGGCCCAACTGGGCAACGATGCCGGTATGTACGGTGCCGTTAAGACGGTTCTGTAATTTTGAATGTAAAAAAAGCACCAGGCTTTTAAAGTCTGGTGCTTTTTTCGTTTATCCTAAAGAGTCCAGGGTTGCCTTCATCGTCGCGGCTGAGGCCTGCATCTTGGCCAATTCGCTGTCATTTAACGGCAATTCCAGTACGTGGCTGATCCCTTGTCCGTTGATGATGGCCAGGGTGCCCAGGTAGATCTCATCCTTGATCCCGTATTCCCCGTGCAATGGTGCGGAAAGAGGCAGGGCCAGGTCGTTGTTTTCCAAAATAGCCGTCACGATCTTGGCCAGCATCATGGCCACGCCATAGTAGGTTGCGCCCTTTTTGCCGATAATCTCGCCGCCCTTTTCCCGGACGTGGGCTTCAATCTCATCCAAGGCTGCTTCTGTCATGCCCGGATAGTCAAGCAAGGGCTTGCCGTTGACCACGGCACTTGAGAAGTTCTCAAAGCTGCTGTCGCCATGTTCACCCAGAACCCAGGCGTTGACTGATTCAATTGGCACTTGCAGCCGCTTGGCCAGCTCCACCCGTAAACGGGCTGAGTCCAGGGAAGTCCCGGTCCCGATGACCCGCTTCTTCGGGAAGCCGGACAGCTTCTGGGTCAAAGTGGTCAAGATGTCAACCGGGTTGGCGGAAACGACGAAGATGCCGTTGAAGCCGGAAGCTACGACTGGATCAATGATGCTCCGCAAGATGGCTTCATTCTTCTTGATCAAGTCAAGCCGGCTTTCACCTGGCTTGCGGGGCACGCCGGCCGTGATAACTACCACGTCGGCGTCAGCCGCGTCGCTATAGTCACCAGCTCTCAGCTTGGTCTGGCCCGTAAAGTAGGTCAGGTCTTCCAGGTCCAGGCAGTCGCCCGCGGCCCGGTCTTTATTCAAGTCGCAGATGACCAGTTCATCCACCCGCGTTGTTTGCAATAAATCGTTGGCAAAGTTGGAACCGACAGCACCGTCGCCAACCAGCAGGACTTTTCTACTCATTATTTAATCCTCCTTCAAGGAAATTAGCTAACCATATTATAACTGAATTAGCTGGAAAATTTCCCGGAAAATAAAAAACGCGGCCCAGAGGACTGCGTTTCTTAGAAATGTGATGTGATGTGATAAAACTTAAGCTTGCTACGACAAAGTAGTTTGCTTGGCGGCGCCTGTTAGTGATAGGAGTAGAGGCGCCGCATGTGATGAGTAAGGAAAAAATAAGTTTGTCTGTCTGTAAGAGACAGGAACCGAAAAATGTTGAAATACATATCTGAGTTCAGAGCCGGCCCTTGCCTATAAAAAAACAAGTAACATAATAGAAAAGCAAAAGCATGGCAACTGGGCTGCTCATGAACCTGTTAAGAGCTACACCAACCGGTGGCATGCTCGGATCGCCACCTGTCAGTAGTACCGAAAATTATAACGACTGAAGGAGAAAAAATGAGAAAAATAACTAGCCGCATAACTTTCGAAGAATATAGTACTACGGTTTATGCTAATAATCAAAAAAATAGCTCACTTTTTTGATTATTAAAAAAGTGAGCTATTTGTAAGCGGTTGGAGAAAAATGAAAACTGCAAAAAATTAAGCTTGTGACTTGGTCAACTTTCAGAAAAAACAGCTAGCTAAAGAAAAACGGCTCCAGCAGAGCTGAAGCCGTGACATGGTAAATATTTAAATCTTGTTTTTTAGTTTGCTTGTTTTCTTGCTTTTGTCTTTCCAGCCTTAAGCTGCCCGCTTCTTGGCCTGGATTTCCCTAAGGCCTGGCAGGCTGATCATGACCAGGAAGCTGATGATGTAGAGGGCGGACAAGAAGCCCATAACCACGTACAGGTTGTAGTGGTCCATCAAGGCGCCGATGATGACGGAAGAGAAGCCCCCGATGGCCCGGCCGGTGTTCATGATCAAGTTGTTAGCCGTGGACCGGATTTCAGTCGGGTAGAGCTGGCTGATTACCGCCCCGTAACCGCCAAACATCCCGTTGGAGAAGAAGCCGGTCAAGGCTCCGGCCAAAAGCATGGCCCAGTAGCTGGTCACGTTGACGATGGCAAATACCACGACCGCGCTGCCCAAAAGGAAGATGCCGAAGGCCCAGCGGGGACCGATCTTGTCCATGATCGTCCCGAAGACCATCATCCCAATGCTCATCCCGATGATAGTAGCGATCATCCAGTAAGAAGAGCCGGAAACTGACAGGCCCTGCTTCTTCTGCACGATTGACGGCAGCCAGTTCATCAAGCCAAAGTAGCCGGCAATCTGCACGATCGTCATCAGCATCAAGCCCAGGGTCTGCAAAGCCAGGCGGGGCGTCTCAAACAAGCGGCCGAAGGAGATCTTTTCACTCGTTTCTTCCGCCTTCTTGTGAGCGGCCAAAAATTCGTCGCTTTCCTTGACGTGGCGGCGGACAAAGTAGGTCAAGACAACCGGCACTACCCCAAAGAGGAAGAGGGTGTTCCAGCCGTAAGCCGGAATGATCCAGGCGGCCAGAAGAGCGGCCACGATAGAGCCGACTTGGCCACCCACGGCCGCCACCGAGCTGGCCCGGCCGATTTGATTAGCCTGGAAGTTTTCCGCGATCAAGGCAATTCCGACCCCGTATTCACCGCCGGCCCCGATCCCGGCTAAGAAGCGGAGAGCGTAAAGGGCGGTGATGTTGTGGGCAAAGTAGGTTAAGCCAGTCGCGATGGCAAAAAGAAAGATCGTATAGCTGAAAGTCTTGACCCGGCCGATACGATCTCCTAGCAGCCCAAAGAGCGCGCCACCGAAGAACATTCCGAGGTTGGTAAAGGTTCCGATCCAGCCGCCGGCCGCGGAGCTGATGTGCATCTGCGCGATGATTTCCGACAGGGAGAAAGACAGGAACATGACGTCCATGTTTTCCAGCAGGAAGCCGGAAGACATGGAGGCCAAAACCCACTTTTGGTTAGTGGACATTGAGCTGGTATTATCCATTATTAACTTGTACCTCCAAAATTAATGCTCACGGACATTACTTATTTTGTATCGGTAACAATTATTTGCGTTTTTCTTAAGATTGTCAAGGACTCTTGCAAAACAATCGTTATTTAATTACTCAGCCCGGTCGCTGATGGCCTTCGGCAGGGCAATATTGTGGTGGAGATTATGCCAAAGATGCTGGTCAGCCAGGGCAATCATCGGCCCGTTGATCAGAAGGCAAAGGAGGGTGCCGATATTGACGGCATAGACTTTGCCCGTTGCCAGCCAGCAGATGCCGGTAAGCAAAAGCGGAACGCTGAAGTTGATCAGCTGGGCCCGGACTACCTTATTCTTGCAATACATGAAGCGGAGGATGTTGGTCGTGTCGTCATTCGGGTGCATGATCAAATTTGCCCTTTGGTAAAAGGAAATGGAGCAGCCCAGGGTCATGATGCCCAAAAGCCCGGCTACCAGCCGCCAAGGCAAAGGCAGGTCCGGCAGGCCAAGGGCGGAAAAGAGGCTGGTGAACAAGTTGATGAAGTAGCTGAAGCAGGTGATAAAGACGACTTCGCCCAGGAAACGGGGCAGGTCAAAGCGCCGCATAAGCAGCTGGTTGATGACGGCTACCAAAAAGCCGGTCAAAAACATGGCCAGGGCAATGCTGGTATGGAAAATATGGGCCAGGTTGACCTCCGACGCCCCCCAGGGAGCCGTGCCGATATTGCTGGAAATGGTGATCCCGTTGCCAAAAGCATTCAAGACCAGGCCAAAGGTCAAGGCCGCCAGCCGGCGGGGAAGGGGGTCAAAGCCAGACCTGGCTTTCGGTTTGAAGAAAGACAGAAAAACATGAAGTGAGAAATGAGAATTACAAATATCCAAGAGATACCTCGCATAAAAATTTGTCTGCTGTTTAAGTATCACAATTTTACTCTATTGATCACCAACATTCCAATAGATTTTCTCTAATCATAATTTGACGGCGATAAACTGTTTTTTAATCAAATAAACCTATTAATAAAAATGAGAATTCTATTATAAAATGTAAGCGGTTTACTGTATACTGAAATTAAGTGAGAAAAATAACAAAAGGAGTGAAAGCAATGTCAGTTAAGAAGCACCAGTACGCCGCTACGGCCAGCACGGTCTACTTTTCATACTTTATGATGGGGATCGGGATGTCCCTTTTGGCCCAGTTCAAGCCCCAGTTTGCCAGCCTCTGGCATTCCTCAATTTCCGGAGTCTTGAGCGTGGTCAGCGCGGTTGGGATCGGGGGGATCGTCTCCATCTTGATCACTGGCCCTATTTCAGACCACTTTGGCCGCAGGGCCTCAGCCGTCATCGGCCACTTATTGTGGGCTATCTACTATATCGGCCTGCTTTATGCCCCGAATTTTGCGGTTGCCTACATCATCGGGATCCTGGGCGGGATCGCCAATTCCTTCTTGAACGCGTCCAACTTCCCGGCCTTGATGGAAATCTTTCCAGAAAGTGCCTCAGTAGCAGGCCTCATGTCTAAGTTTGCCATCAACATCGGCCAATTCTGCCTGCCTTTAGCTATTTTGCTGGGGACGGCCCTGGGTTCAGGCTACCGGACCGTCTTCATGCTGGCCGGCATTTTGTACATCGTCATGGCCTTGATTCTGGCCTTTTCACCTTACCCAGATCAGGTCACTGGCCCGAAAAAGCAGGAAAAAGCCAAGCACGACTTCAACCTGGGCGTCTGGAGCCTGGTTTTGATGGGCTTCACCTCCACGGCTGCCTTCCTGCTCTGGATCAACACCTACCAGGAACTGGCCAAGTCCTACGGGATTGCCAACCCCAGCTCCTTGCAGTCAGTCTACGCGGTTGGGGCCTCAATTGCCGTCCTTTTCAACTCCTTTATTATTAAAAAAGGGGTCAAGGAAATCGACATCTTGATCTGGTACCCCCTGCTCAGCGCGGCTGGCTTGCTTTTGGCCTACTTCATCAAGGCTCCGCAAATCCTCTACCTGACCAGCCTGGCGGTCGGCTTCTTCGCGGCCAGCGGTCTTTACCAGCTGGGCCAAAGTGTCCTGGGCCAGATGTACCCGGACATGAAGGCGACCGTCCAGTCTTGGGGCGGCTTCTTCTCAGCCTTCGCCAACTTTGCCATCATCCAGCTGGCGGCTTCCATTACGGCCCGGACCGGCGCGGCTGCCCCGCGTTTGATCCTGCTTTTGAACGTGGCCAATATGCTGGTCGGCACGGCTTTGGCCTTCGTAGTCAAGCGGGTTGACCAGAAGAAGCAGGGTAAGGCTGATTAATACACTATTTTCAATAAAGACGATCTATTAATAAAAAGACCGGGACTTATTTTTTTAAGTAACCGGTCTTTTTATAATGAAAGCGATTGTAGAAAAATAATTAGCAGGAGAAGATCTCATGAGTAAAGAAACACTTAAAGCGCAAGCACAAGGCCGTAACGGGGAAATCGACTTTGACATTGAAATCGAAAATCGGGAAATTGCCGACATCAAGGTAACCAAGAGCTCAGAAACCAAGGCTGTCTTCAACCAGCGCCCTTCGGCCAGCTCCGCGACAACGTTCTGGCTGCCAACAGCTTCAACGTTGACGCTATTTCCGGGGCAACCATCATGACCAAGGCCATCCTGGAATCCGGCCAAAAGGCGCTGGATGAAGCAGGTCTCATGCCAGCTCCCCGGCCAGTTGACAGAAGCCACAAGGCTGTTACTTTAGACGTTGACGTGGCTGTTGTCGGCTCCGGTATGGCCGGCCTAATCGCTGCCTGCCGGGCCTTGTCCATGGGCAAGAAGGTCGTCGTTTTGGAAAAGAACGGCTATGTCGGCGGGGCTTCCATCTTGAACGGGTCCAACGTAACGGCTACCGGGTCAAAACTGGCCAAGAAGCTCTTTGGCTCTGCAGCTGAAGAAGACTCAGCCCAACGCCTTTTTGACGATATTACCAGAGAATGCCGGGGGACCAACTACCCTGAAATGTCCCACCTGCTGGCTGACAACATCGGCAAGGCCATCGACTTTATCACTGACTTCGCGGGCTTGACTTACCAAAAGGCGGAAACCCAGACCATTGAACACAGCGTTAACCGGCAAGTGGAAATGCCAAGCCAAAGCTCCTACGAAGTCGTAACCAAGGTAGCCAACGCCTTCAAGGCCAAGGGCGGGATCCTGTTGACCGACGCCCGGGTTGAAGAATTGAAGAAGAGCCCGGCCGGCGTCTTGACCAGCCTGGTTGCTGAAGGCAAGCACCAAACCACCACGGTCAACTTCAAGTCTCTGGTTCTGGCCGCCGGCGGCTGGGGGGCCAAGGACTTCAAGGAACACAAGACTGACATTCCTTACTACGGGCCAATGACCTCAACTGGTGACTACTTCGGCTTTGCCAAGGGCATGAACCTGGTTACCCGGAACCTAGACTGGTACAAGGTTTACCCGCACGGCTTGGAAGTTGAACCTGGCATTGCCAAATTGACTACTTACTCAACCAAGGAAGCCAGCGACATGGGGGCAATTTTTGTCAACCGGGCCGGCAAGCGGGTGGTCAACGAAAGCCTGCCTTACACCCACTTCCGTGACGCGATCGCCAATGAAAAGGACAAGATCTGCTTTGTCTTAATGGACCAGCGGATCTGGGACCGCTACTATGAACTGATGCTTAAGTACGGCTTCACCGCTGAAGAAGTCCAAGGCTTCTTTGCTAATGACGGCAAGAAGAGCCCGGTTCTGGTCAAGGGCGACCTGGCCACTGTAGCGCAAAAGGCCGGCATCGACTACGGCAACTTGAAGGAAACCTTCGACCACTACCAGGAATATGCCAAGGCAGGCCGCGATCCGGAATTCGGCCGCGACGCTAAGTTCCTCCACGAACTGGAAGGCGACACTTACTACGTCATTGAACAAAAGCTCCGTTTCTGCACCACCATGGGCGGCTACGAAGCCACTAAGGACATGCAGCTTTTGGACAACGACTTTAAGCCAGTTGCCAACTTCTACGCTGCCGGCGAACTGGTTGGCGGGGCCAACGGCAAGGACTCGATGCCGTCAATGATGAACTCCTGGTCCTACGCTTCGGGTTTCGTGGCTGGTACGGCAGCTGCTGACAATGCCGACAACTACGCCGTCGACGTTGTTACCAGCGCCAGCCATGCTCCGGCTCCTAAGCCAGAAGCAACTTCCGGTGCCAGTCACTAACATTGCTAACAATTCACAAATTTCCTCCCAGGCACAAAATAAGTTATGTGAAAATATACACTTTGTCCTTTTTGGCCGCGGGAACCTTCTTCCTTACAAAAACTTGCTAAAAAAGCCCAAGCTGATGCTTGGGCTTTTTCTTCTTAAACGAGCTTATGTTCATTATTGTAATGCTTCCGGCAGTAGGATTTGATAAATTGTTCGAATCTGGTTACGGCCGGGGTCAGGAAGTGGTCGGACTTTTTCACGACAAAAATCGGGTGAACGCCGACATTTTCATCAATGTGCAAGAGCTTGACCGTCCGCGGGTCCAGCTGGGGCAGGTGGGGCACGATGGCTACCCCGTAGCCCCAGTGAACGAAGCCGATGATGGTATGGTCCTCCATGGACTCCATGATGATCTTCGGCTTGACGCCGGCTTCAGCGAACATCTTATCCAGACGGGGGCGCAGGCCGCTGCTTTTGCTATAGTAGATCATCGGGTACTTGGCCAAATCAGCCAGAGAGACAGAGTCCTTTTGGGCTAAAGGATTGGAAAAGGGAACGACAGCCAGCATTTCCTGGTCAACCAGATGGGAGATGTCGACCTTGTCTTCCAGGCCAGGCAGGTCAGGAGCTGAGGAGATGACCAAATCCAGTTCGTCATTGACCAGCTGGTTCACCAAATCGTCGGTGGTTCCCTGTACGAAGGAGAAAGTGATGTCTTTGGTGTCTTTTTCCTGCTTGAACTTGCAGATCAGCTGGGGAATCAGGTCCTGGCCCATGGTAAAGGTGAAGCCAACCCTGATATGACCCCGGTTGACGTCCAGCAATTCAGCAATGTACTCGCCGCCCCGGTCCAGGTCGCTCAAGCCGCTCTTGACGTATTCCAGGTAGATCTTGCCATAGTTGGTCAAGCGGATGTTCCGGCCCTCTTTTTCAAACAGGGGCACGCCGAGCTCTTCCTCAATGCTGCTGATGGCGTAGGAGAGGGAAGGCTGGGAGATGCCCAGCTTTTCGGCCGTCTTGGCCATGTGTTCCGTTTTCGCCAGTTCGACGAAGAAACGTAAATGTCGAATGTTCATATTTGCCTCCAAATCATGCACAACAGGTTTCCATACCTACAGTGTACCGTTAATCTAAAATTAATAAAATGCTTTTATCAATAATTTTGCTTTGCCTTATTTATCACGAAGAGTGAAAACGATAACATAGTAGTGAATTGAGAAAAATGTAACTTGTTGAAAAAGCTTAAAGGAGATTCCAGAAATGGCAGACGAAAGAAACAACGAGATCGAAGAAACGAAGATTCAAGGCGTTAACGGCCCAATCACCGGCTGGCTTGACGGGCACACGATTTTGGTCGGTTTGATGGCTTACCCAATCCGCCACACCATGTCACCAACCATGCACAACAACGCTTTTGCCAAGTTGGGCTTGAACGGGGCTTACCTTTGCTTTGAAATCGATAACGAAAAGCTTCCAGGCGCTATCGACGCTATCCGGACCCTGGACATGCGGGGGTCAAATATTTCAATGCCTAACAAGAAGAAGGTCATCCCTTACCTTGACAAGCTGGACAAGACTTCACAAATGTGTGACGCGGTAAACACTATCGTCAACGAACACGGCGTTTTGACCGGCTACACCACTGACGGCATGGGCTGGCTGCGGGCCTTGAAGAAGGACGGCCAAGACGTTAAGGGCAAGATCATTACTTTGGCCGGTGCCGGCGGTGCCGCTACTCCAATCGCCGTTACTGCTTCCTTGGAAGGGGCTAAGGAAATCCGCATCTTCAACCTGGATGACGACAAGTGGGCACAAGCAGTCAAGAATGTTGAAACCATCAACAAGGAAACTGACTGCGTAGCCAGCGTTCACCACCTGGAAGACAAGGAAGACTTCAAGCAATCAATCGCTGAATCAGACATCTACTGCGACGCTACCAGCGTAGGGATGAACCCATTGCAAGACCAAACTTTGGTTGAAGACCCATCATGGTTCCACGAAGACATGGTTGTTTCCGACACTGTTTACGCACCACGCAAGACCAAGCTGATGGAAGTTGCTGAAAAGGCCGGCGTAAAGCACATCTACAACGGGATCGGCATGATGATCGAACAAGGTGCCGCTGCCTTCAAGCTGTGGACTGGCAAGGAAATGCCAACTGACTACATCCAGGAAATCATGGATGCCAACAAGTAAGAAAAATTTTTGACCAGCAAACTTAATAGAAATTGGTTTAAATCAATACCTTCTGCAGCTGAATATTTGCCGACAGAAGGTATTTTTGGAAGGATAAAATCATGAAAAAGAACAAGTACATGATGACTGCCTTCATGCTGTACATGAACTACTTCGTGCACGGGATGGGCGTTATCATCATTTCACAAAACGCTAGCAGCCTGGCTCAGCACTGGGGCACGACCACGACTGGTGCCATCGCCGTAGTTTCCTCACTGGGTATCGGGCGGATCATCAACCTTTTGATCTCAGGTATCCTGTCTGACAAGTTCGGCAGAAAGCCATTCGTGCAACTGGGGATCGTCTTCTACCTGGTCTTCTTTGTTGGCCTGCTCTTCTCCAAGAGCGTGACTGTGGCCTACATTCTGGGTATTTGCGCCGGGATGGCCAACTCCTTCCTGGACACTGGTACTTACCCAGCCCTGATGGAAATCTTCCCAGATGCCAAGGGGACTTCCAATGTTGTTTTGAAGGCCTTCATCTCTGGTGCCCAGTTCCTTTTGCCATTCATCGTCAGCGGCCTGGCTGCCGCTCACGCATGGTACGGCTGGTCAATCGTTATCCCAGCTGCCATCCTGGTTATCACCTTCATCTACTTCCTCAAGGGTGCCTTCCCGGACTCCAAGGAAGTTGCTGAAGCTGAAGAAAAGAGGGCTGCCGAAGCTGAAGCTGCCGCAGCCGGCGACAAGCCAGCCGTTAAGTCCAACAAGTGGGTTGACGGTACCTTGTTCATCCTTTACGGCTACATTTCCCAAGCTACCTTCTACATGGTCAGCCAAATGCTGACTCAATACGGGCAACAGATCAGTCACATGAGCGACGGTGTTGCCCACGCCCTGGTTTCCTGGTACTCACTTGGTTCAATCTGCTGCGTCCTGTTTACTGCAGTGATCGGCAGCAAGTTTAAGGAAGTGCAACTGGTGCCAATCTACACTTTGGGTGCCTTCATTGCCATCTTCTTGATGTGGGCATACCCAACCAGCGCGGTATTGATGGCTGTTCTGGCCTTCGCCGTTGGTTTCTTCGCCGCTGGTGGCGTAATGCAGCTGGGCTTGACGGTTATGGCCGACTTCTTCCCAGCTGGCAAGGGGACGGTTACTGGTTTCTTCTACACTGCCGGTTCAATCGCTTCCTTCACTATTCCTTTGGTAATCAACGCTTTGCCAGGGATGAAAGAAGTTATGTTCTTTGACGTGATCGTTGCCCTGCTGGGCTTCGTGGACACGACCATCATCGCTATCCGTTACAAGAAGCTGTTTGGTTCACTGAAGAAGTAATTTTTTAAAAGCAAAAGCAGAAAAACAGAAGGTATAAAAAATGACTACTGTAAAAGTTAGAAACATCGTTTTGGGCGAAGGCTTGCCAAAGATCGCCGTGCCAAACGTTGGCGTGACTGAAGAAGAAATCCTGGCTTCAGCCAAGGAAATCGCGGCTGCCAAGCCGGACATCATGGAATGGCGGATCGACTACTACGAAGCCGGCATCATGGACAATGAAAAGCTGATCGCTACGGCCAAGGCTTTGCGGGACGTAGTTGGCGAACTGCCAATCCTGGTTACTTTCAGAACCAAGAATGAAGGCGGCGTCCTGGAACTTGGTGAAGATGAATACCTGGACCTGGTAGCTACTGTAGTAACCAACCGTTTGGGTGACGCGGTCGACATCGAACTTTTCCACTATGAAGAAAGAGTCAAGGACCTGGTTAAGCAGGCCCACAACTACAACGTGGTCGTGATCATGAGCAACCACGACTTTGAAAAGGTGCCAGCTAAGGATGTTATCGAATTCCGTTTGAAGAAGATGGCTGACTTGGGCGCTGACGTGCCAAAGCTGGCCTGCATGCCGCACAGCGCTGACGACGTTTTGACCCTGTTGAGCGCGACTAACGACGCCCGCAAGGCACTCTCCACGCCAATCATCACCATGGCAATGGCTGACTTGGGCAAGGTCAGCCGGATTGCCGGCCAAGTCTTCGGCTCCTGCTTGTCATTCGGTGCCGTTGGCAAGACTTCAGCACCTGGCCAATTGTCAATCAAAGACTTGAGAAACGCTGAAAATTACTTGGAACTGCACTAATAACCACGAGAAACGCTTTTCTAAAAAAGAGCTCCCGTATCAAACGCAATACGGGAGCTTTTTCTTGCACTTGAGACAGGGATTAAAATGCAGTATGCTTTTGGCAAAAGCAATACAGCCTTGTGCTGGTAGATAGGTGATGGATAGTGAAAGAGGGTGAGCGCTGTGCCTATTTCATCATTCGTGGGGATTCTCGTCCTGCTGGTTGCTGGAGTGGCCATTGGCTTGGCTGTCTATGGCTGGGTCAGTCATAGACGGGGCTTAACAGTTGAAGCCCTGCTTGCTGGGGCAATCTTTCTAGGCTTAGTCTATTGGGTTGGCAGCAATTTTATCGGCTCCATGTGAACCATATTTTGGCTTTTAGAGCATATGAAAGCTCCTGTATCAATCACGATACAGGAGCTTTTTTGGTGGGGATGTATTTTTTAGTCGCTTAAATCTTCGCCGTCACTGGCGATAACCTTCTTGTACCAGTAGAAGGAGTCCTTTGGAATCCGCTTGAGGCTGCCTTCGCTCTTGTCATCGCGGTCAACGTAGACAAAGCCGTAGCGCTTGCGCATTTCGTAACCCATCAGGTCAACGCCGTCGAGGTTGATGGCGTCGCGCATGGAAGAGATGCACTGCTGCAGGTAGGAGATCTTTTCCGGGTCGTGGATCCTGCCGTCTTCTAAATAGGCGCCTTCATACTGGTTGGCGGCAGTTGCCCCGCCCCAAAGGAAGCCTTTTGGAAAAGTGTTTGAGATATTCTTTTGAGTCATGTTATTAGTCCTTTCTGTTATCTGTCTAATACACAAAAAGATTTGCCGGAGGCAAATCTTTTCATGAGCGTTTTTGAGAGAAATATGTATTGGTGTTTTGTCGTTAGGACAGGGTCAGCACCTGATCGCCAGCCTTAACCGCGCCGCGCTTGCTGTCGCCAATTTCCTGGTAGGACTTGGAATTGGTGATGATGACTGGCGTGGTCAGGTCGTAGCCCTTGGCCTTGATGGCGTCCAGGTCAAACTTGACCAGTGGCTGGCCGACCTTGACTTCTTGGTCCTTGGAGACCAGGACCAAGAAGCCTTCGCCGTTGAGTTCAACCGTGTCCATGCCGATGTGGATCAAGATTTCCGCGCCGTTCTTGCTCTTCAGACCGATAGCGTGGCCAGTTGGGAAGACCAGGCTGACCGTGCCCTTTGACGACTTCGGGTTCAACCTGGTCGGTTTCGTCTTGGGCCAGGAAGCGGCGCTCAATCTTGCTTTCATCGACCGGCATCCCTTTTTTCAGGCCAAAGCCAATACCTTTGCCGATTACGACCCAGTCTTTGCCAGCTGAGTCTTTGACAAGGGCAGCGTTGTTGTTGTAATTCTTGATAAATTCCATAGCAAGTCCTCGTTAACAAATCATAATCGCGTTGTTATTTAATGTTAGCGTTAACAGTGAGCTTTTGTCAATCCTGCTTTTTAATAGAGAATTTGGGCTTAGCTAGGAAAATACCGGGAAAGCAATAGAAAAAGCTGATCGATAAAAGCGGCTGGATGCCTTTTTTTACAAGACGGCAAGCGCTAGCATATTTTTTAGAGATAAAAACAAAGGACTGGAAAAGATGACTGACGAAAGAAACAATGATATTTTACCGGTAAAAATCAGCGGGATTACCGGACCAGTGACAGGCTGGCTGGATGGGCACACCATTTTGCTGGGTCTGTTCGCGAATCCAATCAGACACTCAGTTTCACCAACTATGCACAACAATGCTATGGCTAAGCTGGGCTTGAATGGGGCCTACCTCTGCTTTGAGATCGGGCCGGACCGGATTGAGGACGCGGTCAAGGCCCTGCGGACTTTGGACATGTGGGGGGCCAATGTGTCCATGCCAAACAAGCAGGCAATCATCCCTTACCTGGACAAGCTGGACCCGGCAGCAGAAATCTGCGGGGCGGTCAACACGGTGGTCAATGACCATGGCTTTTTGACGGGCTATACCACTGACGGGACCGGCTGGCTGCGGTCTTTGCAAGAAGACGGCCAGGACGTGAAGGGGCAGGTTGTGACTTTAGCTGGTGCCGGCGGGGCGGCGATTCCAATTGCTGTAGCCGCGGCTATGGGCGGGGCTAAGGAGATCAGAATTTTTAACATCCATGACCGCAACTGGGAACCAGCCAAGGACAAGGTGGCCGCGATCAATGAAGCGACTGGCTGCGCCTGCAGCTTGAACCCGATGGAGGACAAGGAAGCTTTCAAGCAGTCGATTGCTGAATCCGGGATTTACTGCGACGCGACCGGGGTAGGGATGCCGCCGCTGGATGACCTGTCACTGGTGGAAGACCCATCCTGGCTGCATGAGGACATGGTGGTCAGCGATACGGTTTATGAACCGCGGGAGACCAAGCTGATGCGGATCGCCAAAGAGGCTGGTGTCAAGCATATCTATAACGGGCTGGGCATGGTGGTCGGCCAGGGGGCAGAGTCCTTCAAGCTCTGGACTGGCAAGGAAATGCCGGTTGACTACATTAAGGAAATCGTCGCTAAGGCGTAAGAAAAGCGGACAAGGCAAACTTGTCCGCTTTATTTTTGGCAAAATTATCTGATCTTTTCCTGTAGCTCGGCCGCTTGGAAGGCCTCGACCAGGTCTTTTAAGGCCGGCGAAAGGTCAGCCCCGCGCCGGACCCCGATGAAGTAGGTAAGCTTGATCTGGCGGGGGTCAAGGGGGTAGAGATTGATTGGCAGGTGCTCCAGCCGCTTCAAGATACTGGCTGAGGAGATCGTGAAGCCGACCCCGTTGACGGCAAGGTTGGTGGCCGTGATAACGCTGTTGGAGGTCATCCGGATATTTGGCTGCACGCGGAAGTAATGAAATAAACCGTTGACCTGGTGGCGGATGGCGGATTCCCCGTTGCTTAAGACAAAAGGCTGCTGGAGCAGCTCCTTGGGATCATAATCAGCCGGATCCAGGATAAAGCGGTCTTTGAGATAGTACTTGGAATTTTCCGGAATCACGATATAGTAGACCTCCCCGCCGTTGATATAAGTATCAATTCCTTGCGCGACGGTTTCCGGTGTCTGCCCCATATAGCAGTCGACGTCCCCGCCCAGCAGCCGGTCTTCGCTGGTGTGGGGGAAGCCTTCAGCGATCTGGATCTTGACCTGGGGGTGTTTTGCCAAAAAGGCAGGTAGGATCTTAGGCAATAGGAAGGTGCCCAGGCTTTCCAGAATGGCGATCCGGATGACTTCTTCCTGCTGGTTGCTGAAGCGCTCCAGGGCGTTGGCCAGCTGGTGGCGCTGGGCGGAAATATTTTCCAAATACTGGTAGTAGATCTGACCGGATTCAGTCAGGGTAAAGGGAACCTTGTCCCGGTTGATGATGGTGGTCCCCAGTTTTTTCTCCACCCGCTTGATCAGCTGGGTCAAGTAGGGCTGGGAGATGTAGAGGTGTTCGGCGGCCCGGGTGAAGTTGCTTTCCTTGAGCAGGGTTTCCAGGTAGTTGAGCATGATGTCGGGATCGTTCATTTTCTTTTTTCTCCTCTGTTAAAAAGTCTCGTTTTTACAATAACACAAATGTTATTGATTGATAATATTTAAAGTCGTTCATTTTTTCCAGGAATAATATTAGAATTAAGCTATCAAGTAAAGAAAACGCTAACAAAGAAAAAGGAGCAAAATCATGTCAATGAAATCAGGTACTTATAAGGTTAAGGCCAAGGGCCACGGTTCATCATTCATGCCGATGGAAGTCACCATTGAAAACGACAAGGTGGCGAACATCACGGTTGACTCAGCGGGCGAAACCAGCGGGATCGCTGATGAAGTTTTCAAGCGCCTGCCAAAGGCTATCATCGACGGGCAAACCTTGAACGTCGATGCCGTTTCCGGGGCTTCAATCTCCTCACAAGGGGTGATCGACGGGGTTGCTGAAGCGATCAATGCAGCCGGCGGGGATGCCGAAGAATGGAAGAAGCGGGACAAGCCTGCTTCTTCAGCCGCCAAGGATGAAGAATACGACACTGACGTGGTTGTCATCGGTGCCGGCGGGGCTGGTCTGGCTGCTGCTACCCGGTCTCTGCAACATGATAAGAAAGTTGTTATCCTGGAAAAGTTCCCGCAACTGGGCGGCAACACTGCCCGGGCCGGCGGTCCAATGAACGCCGCTGAACCAGACTGGCAAAAGGGCTTCAAGGCCCTGCCAGGTGAAAAGGAAACCTTGCAGGAACTGGCTGAAACGCCAACCAGCGAAATCGACCCGGAATACGTGGCAGACTTCGAAAAGCTGCGTGACCAGATCAAGGCCTACCTTGACTCAGGTGAAGACTACCTCTTTGACTCAGTTCTGCTGCACGAAATTCAAACCTACCTCGGCGGCAAGCGGGTGGACCTCAAGGGCAACGAAATCCACGGCAAGTACGAACTGGTAACGACCTTGGTCAACAATGTCTTGTACTCAGTTAACTGGCTGACCGACTTGGGTGTGAAGTTTGACCGCAGCGACGTAACCATGCCAGTTGGTGCTTTATGGCGCAGAGGCCACAAGCCGGTTGAACCAATGGGCTTTGCCTTCATTCACGTTTTGGGCGACTGGGTTAAGCAGCATGGGGCAACCGTTTTGACTGAAACCCGGGCAAAGCACTTGATCATTGAAGGTGGCAAGGTGACCGGTGTGATCGCGGAAAAGACTGACGGCTCAAAGGTAACTGTCCACGCTAAGAGCGTTATTTTGACGGCCGGTGGTTTCGGGGCCAACACCAAGATGGTGCAAAAGTACAACACTTACTGGACTGAAATCGCTGACGACATCGCCACGACCAACTCACCAGCCATTACCGGTGACGGGATTGCCTTGGGCCAGGAAGCCGGCGCCGCTTTGACGGGGATGGGCTTCATCCAACTCATGCCAGTTTCTGACCCGGTAACCGGGGAACTTTTCACCGGCTTGCAAACTCCGCCTGAAAACTTCATCATGGTCAACCAAAAGGGTGAACGTTTCGTCAACGAATTTGCTGAACGTGACACTCTGGCAAAGGCAGCGATCGACAACGGCGGCCTCTTCTACCTGATTGCCGACGACAAGATCAAGGAAACTGCCTACAACACCACGCAAGAATCAATTGATGCCCAAGTGGAAGCCGGCACCTTGTTCAGAGCTGACACTTTGGAAGAACTGGCTGAAAAGGTGGGCATGGACCCGGCAGTTTTGACCGACACCATCAAGAAGTACAACTCTTACGTTGACGCGGGCCACGACCCGGAATTCGGCAAGAGCGCCTTCCACTTGAAGTGTGAAGTAGCACCATTCTACGCAACTCCGCGTAAGCCAGCCATCCACCACACCATGGGTGGTCTGGTTATCGACACTAAGGGCCACGTTTTGGACGAAGCAGGCCACGTGATCGCCGGCCTGTACTCAGCTGGTGAAAACGCGGGCGGCCTGCACGCCGGCAACCGTTTGGGCGGGAACTCATTGGCTGACATCTTCACCTTTGGGCGGATCGCGGCTGACACGGCTGATGAGGAAAACCCAGCTAGCGACGCGGTCAGCGGGGCATCCCACCACTAATTAAAAGAAAATGATGAGATAAAAGAGTACAAGAAGAAATATCTTGGGGGAAAAAACTTTGGATACTAGCGTAACCAACAGCAAAAAGCGCAGCTATTTGCCAACAGCAGTTGCTGTTTATACAACGTTCTTAATGTGCGGGATCATCATGTCGATTTCTGCTCAGTACAAATTACAATTGGCAGAGCTTTGGGGAGAAAAAGGCAATATCGCCGCCGTTCTTTCCGTCAGCTCAGCCGTGGGTGTTGGGGGCTTGATCGGAACCTTGGCCGGACCAATCTCCGATAAATTTGGTCGCCGTTTTGCCTCAATCATGGCCTGCTTATGCACGGTTATCAACTTTGCGGGCTTCATGTTGGCACCAAATGTGACCGTAGCCTATATTTGTTCTTTGATCGGCGGGATCGGCAACTCCTTTATGAATGCCGGCTTAACGCCATCAATGCAGGATGCTTATCCAGACAAACGGTCAATGCTGACTGTATTGACGAAATTCTTTGTCAGCTTTGGGCAATTTATTTTGCCATTTGTGATCGTTGCTTTTAATGCTCAGCATATCTCATTTAAAGTTGCCTTCTGGGGCATTACCGTGGTTTACGCTGTAATCGGTATTGCCTGTTTCTTCCTGCCATTCCCAGAAGTTGGTAGCCAAAAGAAGGCAGCTGCTGACAAAGTCAGTGATTCAGCTAAGCCAAAAGGCAAGATCAAGATCACTTTTGAATCTGTAATTCTTGGCTTGATGGGCTTTAGCACGACTGCCGTTTTCATGGTTTGGACCAACACCAACCAAGAATTGGGTAAGCTGTATGGCTTGAGCAACCCAGCTATGTTGCAGTCTGTTTACGCAATTGCATCCTTAATCTCAGTTTTGACGACTTCAGCGATGGTTGCCAAAGGGATTAGAGAGTCAACGATTTTGATTGTCTACCCTGCTGTCTGCGCTGCCGGCTTGCTTCTGTCCTACTTCGTGCAGAGTGGTCCACTGTTGTACGTACTGGCAGCAGTGATGGGCTGGTTTGCTTCCGGTGGCTTGATGCAATTGGCTGTCTCTTTGCTGGCCGGCTTATACCCAGCGCACAAGGCTACGGCCATTTCAATTGTTGGCTTGGGCAACGCCTTGTCCAACTGGCTGGTTATTCGGGCCTGCGGATCAATCACCGCGACTGCCGGTACTAATGCTCCACGGGTAATTCTGCTGATGAACATGACGATTGCCATCATTGGGTTTGTCTTTGGGATTTTCGTTCGCGTCAGCCAGAATCGCCGGGCTAAGAACAACATTACTGACTTGGAAAGTTAAATAAAGAGGAGAATGAGAAAAAATGAGTGAAAGAGATATTACGATTACCCGTGATGGCTTGAAGCTGGCTGCTAAGGTATCAATTCCAGACAGCAAGGAATTTGATTTAGCGATTTTAGCTTATGGCTTTGTTGGCATGATGGACCCTAAGGTTAACGACTTATTGCCAGTTTTAGCAGAAAAATTGCAGGAAAAAGGCCTGGCAACCGTTCGCTTTGACTTTAACGGCCATGGCTTAAGCGAAGGACCACTGGACAACATGTCCATTTATAATGAACTGGAAGATTACCATGCAGTAATGGATTATGTTTTGAATCTGGACGGCGTGAAGCACATCTACTTGATTGGTCACTCCCAAGGCGGCGTCTTATCTTCAATGATGGCTGGCTTTTACGCTGACAAGGTCGACAAGCTGGTCATCATGTCCCCAGCTGCCACCTTGGTTGATGATGCCCGCATCGGGACTTGCATGGGGATTGACTACGATCCTAACCATGTTCCAGCTAAGCTTGATTTCAAAGACTTTAAGCTGAACGACTGGTACTTTAGAACGGCAAAGTTTATCAACACCTTTGAAGTTGCTCGCAATTTCCACGGTCCAGTTTTGGCTTTGCACGGCAGCAATGACAAGGTTGTTAACCCATACGCGGTTAAGCACTACCAAGCAATCTTGGACAACTGCGAAATTCACTTAATCGAAGGCAGTGACCACGGTTTGCACCAAGGTAGAGATGAAGTTTACAGCCGAGTAGTTGACTTTTTAACTAAATAATCTGTTCACTAAAAGATGCCTGCTCAGCTAAGCAGGCATTTTTTTATCTAAAAAAGGATTAATAAGATGAAACAAAAGATTCAATTTAAGCGTGATGGTTTAACCCTAGTGGGTGAATTGACGACTCCTGATAAGCCAGACAGTTTTGACCTAGTAATCTTAATGTATGGCTTTGGTGGTCCGGTTACGCCACCTAATGCAAATACCTTATTGCCTGACCTAGCAAAGATGTTAGGAGAAGCTGGGCTAGCTACTTTGCTCTTTGACTTTGCCGGCCATAATGGCAGCGAAGGCCAGATCGAGGATATGACAGTCTTAAATGGTATTGCTGATGCGAATGCCGCCTTGCAATATGTCTTACATGAAGTAGCTGGCGTTAAGCGGATCTTCTTGCTAGGCCACTCTCAGGGTGGGGTCATTGCCTCTATGCTGGCCGGCTATTATCCAGACAAGATTGCTAAGCTGGTTTTATTAGCTCCTGCAGCTACCTTGGTTGATGATGCTAAAATTGGGGAATGCCAAGGAAATCGGTATGATCCCGATCAGATGCCAGAACAACTGGAATTTCCAGGTGGCTGGAAGCTGAATAGCTTTTACTTTAGAACAGCGCGCTTTTTAAATATTTACGAAGTTGCGCGCAATTTTGAAGGTCCCGTCTTAGCCCTGCACGGCAGCGATGACCAAATTGTCAATAATTATGCTAGCCGTCACTATCAAGCTATTTATAAGCACTGCGAACGGCACTTGATCGAAGGAAGTGACCACGGCTTACGCATTAATCGTCAAGAAGTTTTTGATCGAGTGGGCAACTTTTTAGCTAAGGAGGATTAGCAAATGGATGTTGAAATTAAGCGCGATGGTTTAACTTTACGTGGCATCTTAACGAAACCGACAACGGCAACTTTTAACTTAGTAATTATTTTTCACGGTTTTCGCGGCTATAAAGAAGACCCCTTGCTAGAAAAGATAGCATCGAAGCTGGAAGCAGCTGGTTTAGCCACGCTCCGCTTTGACTTTGCCGGCTTAGGGCAGAGTGATGGCGACTTTAAGGACATGACTATTTTTAGTGAATTAATGGTTCAGTATAAAAACTTGTGTAAATGACTGAGAGACTTAGGAAGCTTTCCGCGATAGTTCCATTAACCGCAGGAAGAAGTATTCATCATCTGGATACCCATACCCTTTACGTCTCTCGGTCTTGAT
>SKER01001253.1_pt1 | contig 21569 bp, 17 predicted proteins | sample 4826961 | NCBI WGS metagenome assembly SKER01 (sample SAMN11008804, study PRJNA524170) | human gut metagenome | biome: Human fecal sample; material: Feces; isolation source: fecal sample from pouch patient p47 | host: Homo sapiens | place: Israel: Tel-Aviv | collected 2016-11-16 | reverse complement strand
ATCATATACATTATAATAAAAGGTGATGCCGTCTTTGTCCAGATAGAAGTTTTCCGTCGGGGCAATATCTCCGGTAGAGCCGTAACCCATATCCTCGAGTGCTTCGTGCGTTGTCACTTTCTTGTCCGCCATCAACTGATTCCACAGCAAGTCGGTCAGTGCTTCCTTATAATCACCAGTGAAAATATCATCCAGCTTCAGCGGACGCAGGTTTATCAGGTCCATATTCAGGAAAGTTGTCATGTAAATGCCGTGTGCGCCTCCGGTATATTCATTGTAGTTAATGCGATAGACCAACAGATTCTTATAATAAAGTTGCACGTGGCTTTCTATCCCTTTATAGTATGAGTACCATGCACCGATGGAGCCTTCACTCTCTTTGTTCTTTTCGTCTTCGGCATACATCGGTTCGAGGTCTGTGCGATATTCTTTTACGTAATGTTCGGTGTACTCCTTTACCACCTGCGCCGGTTTCTCTCCGATATATCCTTCACCGAAGCAGGCGGCTATAAAGTAGCTGTTCAGGCTGTCTTTCAGTTTATTGTCCGTCGACTTCACCGGATAGGCGAAATTGATGGTCAGATTACATGCCGGTTTTGCGGTATCTCCGAAGAGATGTGCTGTTTCGTTTACCTGTATACTGTCGAATTCCAGTGCACCGGTATTCTTGTTCATCTTGTCACCGCAAGAAAATAAAAAGCCACTTGTAGCAAGTATTATCGCAAGCAGGCTGACATATTGTTTTTTCATAAGGGGTTCTTCTTTAAATTCAACATTTATATAATCGTTCACTATCGACAAATATAGTTCATATTAGTGAATCGACAGCATAAAAAAAGAAAAAAGAATGTGGCAGGCTGGTTAAATCTGCTTATCTTTGCAACCGTTATGAAGAGATTCCGCTATATACTTGCCGTTATTCTTTCCCTCCTTATAGTATATGTAGGAGCGGGAGTCTCTGTTGCCCAATATTGTTGCAGTGGTTGTGAAACGGCCAATTGTTGCTGTGCCGACAAATGCGGCTTCTGTGGTAAGTTTGACTTTGAGTTCCATAAATCATGCCGGGGCGAGGGATGTACGGCGACCATCTATAAGCTTGATCTGGTAAAGCAGGTATTCGAATCCTCTGTTCCTGCTCCTGTCAGCTTGTTGCTTTGTGACCAGGTATCGGACTTGCTATGCGCTCTTTTCCGCGATGAGGTGTTGGATCCTCCTTATGTGATACCGCCACCCAAGACAAGTTCCCGGCATTATCTGGCTCTTTATTCTACTTTGCTTATTTAGTTTCTTCGATTTTTATTGTTTGGATTGCATCGCAGATTGCACTGGCTTTCACCGTTTAAGGATTGATTCCGTAGATTGTTGTAGCCGGGTAACTTGTGTCACCCTGTGCAGTCTGCGGTGAATCCTATCTGTTTCTTATTGAATATAAACCGAATAAAAAAGACAAACGAAGAAATTTAATGAAATACATGTTATTGACCGGACTGCTTCTCGGCAGTCTGACCGTACAGGCGCAAGTGAGCGGTACGGTGAAAGATCAGGCAGGCGAACCGATTATAGGCGCCAACGTTTTCTGGAAAAACATTTCCGGTGGGGTAGCCACTCGTGAGGACGGTACTTTTTCCATATCTAAACCCGACAAATCCAATCATCTGATCGTAAGTTTTATAGGTTACGAAAACGACACCATACAAGTGAACGATAAGAAAGCCGTTCTGGACGTGGTGCTGCGCGAAGGAATGGAACTGAGTGAAGTGCAGATTGTCAGCCGTAAGTTGAGTACGCTGAAGTTGCGCAGCAGTGTGATGAACGAAGAGATCATTACCAGCGACGAGCTCTGTCGTGCGGCATGTTGCAATCTCGGTGAAAGTTTTGTTACCAATCCGTCGGTAGACGTCAGCTATTCGGATGCTGCAACGGGAGCGAAACAGATCAAGTTGCTCGGGCTTTCCGGAACCTATGTGCAGATGCTGACCGAGAATATCCCGAACTATCGTGGTGCTGCTTCTCCTTATGGGTTGGGTTATGTGCCCGGTCCCTGGATGCATAGCATACAGGTTTCAAAGGGAATCTCGTCAGTAAAAAACGGTTACGAGGCCCTTACGGGGCAGATCAATGTTGAGTTTAAGAAGCCACAGTTGCCTGAGGCCGATTGGGTTTCGGCCAACCTCTTTGCCAGTACTACCAATCGTTATGAAGCGAATGCAGACGCCACCGTGAAACTGTCCAAGCGGTGGAGTACTTCATTGCTGGCGCATTACGAGAATGAAACAAAGGCACACGACGGCAATGATGACGGCTTTGCCGATATTCCCCGGATAGAGCAGTATAACTTCTGGAATCGTTGGGCATATATGGGGGATCATTATGTGTTTCAGGCAGGCATCAAGGCATTGGACGAAAGCAGAAAAGGCGGTCAGGTGAGTCATAGCGGCGTGCCGGCAGCCGATCGGTATGAAATAGACATCGACACCCGGCGCTACGAGGCCTTTACCAAGAATGCCTATATATTTAATAAGGAGAAGAATACCAATCTTGCACTGATTCTGTCCGGTACGTTGCACAATCAAGATGCACTTTATGGACGGAAGATCTATAACGTCGACCAATCCAACGCCTATGCTTCACTTATGTTCGAAACCGAATTTACGAAAGAGCACAATCTATCTGCAGGCTTCAGCTATAATTATGACGGATACGACCAGCATTACCGACTGACCAATAACGCTGAAACACCGTTGACGAAAGCTTTTGCACGTGAATCGGTGGGCGGGGCCTACGCACAGTATACCTTCAACCTGGATAATAAGTTCGTGTTGATGGCCGGACTTCGTGGCGACCATAGCAGTGAGTACGGATTCTTTGTGACTCCGCGTGCGCACATTAAGTACAACCCCAATGACTTTGTTCATTTCCGTCTTTCCGCCGGAAAGGGATATCGCACCAACCATGTGCTTGCCGAGAATAATTATCTGATGGCAAGCAGCCGCAAGGTGAGCATCGCCGATCATCTCGATCAGGAAGAGGCTTGGAATTATGGAGCAAGCATATCGGGATATATCCCGCTTTTCGGGAAGACGCTGAACCTGAACCTGGAATACTATTACACCGACTTCCTGAAACAGGTCGTTGTCGATATGGATACGAATCCGCACGAGGTGGCCTTTTACAATCTCGACGGACGCTCGTACTCGCAGGTATTTCAGGTGGAGGCCACTTATCCCTTCTTTCAGGGATTCTCGCTGACTGCCGCATATCGCTGGACAGACGCCAAGACTACCTATAATCATCAATTGATGGAGAAGCCCCTGACGGGAAAATATAAAGGCCTCGTCACTGCCTCTTATCAGACTCCGCTGGGTTTGTGGCAGTTTGATGCCACATGGCAGATGAACGGGGGAGGACGTATGCCCAATCCGTACACACTTGCCGACGGAACCTCTTCGTGGGATGCACGCTACAAAGGCTTCAGCCAACTCAGCGCCCAAGTGACACGCTACTTCCGCCGCTGGTCGATATACATCGGGGGCGAAAACCTGACTAATTTTAAACAGAAGAATCCGATTATCGATGCTGCCGATCCTTGGGGCGACCGTTTTGACTCGACCATGATATGGGGGCCGGTTCATGGAGCGAAAGGATATATCGGAGTCAGGTTCAATCTGGCGAGAGATTAAGAATAAAAAGTGACAGATCACAGAATTTATCAATACTAATACTTACATTTATGAAGACTAAAAAAATGATTGCTACCCTGGTGGTGGCTTTGCTCTCGGTGACGGCCGTTATGGCAAAAGACTTCCGTACTGTCGTTTTCAAAGTGGCACAGATGGAATGTGCCAACTGCGAACGAAAGGTGAAGAACAATATCAAGTTCGAGAAAGGGCTTAAAAACTTTACAACCGATCTTAAGGAACGAACTGTTACCATTACCTATGATGCCGAGAAGACAAATGTTGAAAAGCTGAAAGAAGGCTTTCGGAAATTTAAATACGAAGCTGTAGTCATAAAGGAGGCAAAGGAAACGGACAAGAAGTGAACATTGTTCTTTACCTCATTGTTTATTAGATAGTATATATAATAATAGATTATGAGTAATATAACAAAGAAAGCGTTTCCTGTACTGAATATGCACTGTGCAGGGTGCGCTAATAATGTGGAAAAAACAGTGAAGAAACTGGCCGGTGTGGTAGACGCATCGGTCAACTTCGCCACAAACACACTGTCCGTTTCGTACGAGGCCGACAAGCTGACCCCCGGAGAGATCCGTGCGGCTGTACTTGCCGCAGGTTATGACCTGATAGTGGAAGAGGCCCTGAAAGAGGAACGTCAGGAGGAGGCACAGGAGAAACACTACCGGCTGCTGAAACGGCAGGTTATCGGTGCATGGATCTTCGTTGTTCCCATGTTGCTGTTTTCTATGGTTCTGATGCATGTACCTTTCTCTAACGAGATCCAGTTGATGCTGGCTCTCCCTGTAATGATCTTTTTTGGTGGATCTTTCTACGTCAACGCCTGGCGGCAGGCACGTCTGGGGAGGAGTAACATGGATACGCTGGTGGCACTGAGTACCTCCATCGCATTCCTGTTCAGTGTCTTCAATACATTTTTCCCTGAGTTCTGGTATAGCCGCGGACTTGAGCCGCACGTCTATTACGAAGCCGCAGTAGTCATCATTGCCTTTGTACTGACCGGAAAGTTAATGGAAGAGCGTGCTAAGGGAAACACCTCTACCGCCATTCGTAAATTGATGGGACTTCAGCCCCGTGTGGCCCGAGTGCTTCGCGAAGGGATCGAAGAAGACATCCTGATAGACCAGTTGCAAACCGGCGATCTGGTGGTCGTACGTCCGGGCGAACAGATTCCCGTGGACGGACGTCTGTCTGAAGGAGAGTCTTATGTAGACGAAAGCATGATTAGCGGAGAGCCTATTCCTGTAGAGAAGAAGGTCGGTGACCGGGTACTGGCGGGAACCATCAACCAGAAGGGAGCTTTTGTAATCAAGGCGTCCGGTGTGGGAAGTGAGACGGTGCTGGCGCGCATCATCCGCATGGTTCAGGAAGCGCAGGGAAGTAAAGCTCCCGTACAGCGTATCGTAGACCGGGTGACGGGTATCTTCGCTCCGGTGGTGCTGTGCATTGCCGTGCTGACATTTGTCATCTGGCTGTTGGTGGGAGGAACCGATTATTTCTCACATGCCTTGCTTTCGGCTGTATCCGTACTGGTCATTGCCTGTCCGTGTGCTTTGGGACTTGCTACTCCTACCGCTCTGATGGTGGGTATCGGCAAAGCAGCCAGCAACCATATTCTGATAAAGGATGCTGTTGCCCTCGAGCAGATGCGTAAAGTCGATGTAGTGGTGCTCGACAAAACCGGGACATTGACCGAGGGACATCCCACTGTCTCCGGATGGCTTTGGGCCCAAGTACAGGAAGAGCATTTCAAGAATGTTCTGCTGGCAGCCGAGCTTAAATCCGAACATCCGCTTGCCGGAGCCATTGTCTCTTCTCTGCAAGAGGTGGAGAAGATAGTTCCTGCCCAGTTGGAGAGTTTTGAGAGTATCACCGGAAAAGGTATCAAGGTGGTATATCAGGGTGACACTTATTGGGTGGGCAGCCACAAATTGCTGAAAGATTTCAGTGCTTCTCTTTCTGACGTACTTGCCGAGATGATGGTGCAATACGAATCGGACGGGAACAGTATCGTTTACTTTGGCCGTGGAACAGAGGTACTTGCCGTTGTCGCCATTGCCGACCAGATAAAGCCGACTTCTGCCGAGGCGGTGAAGGAACTGAAACGTCAGGGCATCGACATTTGCATGCTGACCGGTGACGGACAGCGGACGGCACTTGCCGTATCGGGCAAATTGGGCATCGACCGCTTTGTGGCAGATGCCTTGCCGGATGATAAAGAAGAGTTTGTGCGTGAGCTCCAGATGCAGGGCAAAACGGTTGCTATGGTGGGTGACGGAATCAATGACTCACAGGCGTTGGCTTTGGCTGATGTCAGCATAGCGATGGGGAAAGGCACCGATATAGCCATGGATGTGGCGATGGTTACGTTGATGACATCGGATCTGCTGTTGCTGCCCCGTGCATTCGAACTCTCCAAGCAAACAGTAAAACTGATTCACCAGAATCTGTTTTGGGCGTTTATCTATAATCTGATAGGCATTCCCATTGCAGCCGGAATCTTGTTCCCTGTCAACGGGTTGCTGCTCAATCCGATGCTTGCCAGTGCAGCGATGGCATTTTCAAGTGTAAGTGTCGTGCTGAATTCACTGAGTCTGGCCAGAAAATAACAATTCCTTTCAAAACGAACTCACCACAGAGGGCACAGAGTAACACAGAGGATACAGAGGGCAGAGAGTACACAGAGCGTTCATGTTGGTCATCCATAATTTGAAGTTTGCTCTGTGTTACTCTCTGCCCTCTGTGGTAAAAAAGGGTTTTGAATGTCTTTCCCGGAGAAAGTCGTCAGCTGTTTCTGAATTCCAGCGGACTCATGCCTACATATCTCCTGAAATATTTTCCAAAGAACGAAGCACTGGGGAAGTTCAGTGAATAAGCGATTTCCTGGATAGTCATGTTGCTCGATTTGAGTTTGGCTTTCGCGTCGATGATAACCACGTAGGCTATGACGTCCAGTACGTTACGTCCGGTCACCTGCTTGACCGTAGTACTGAGGTGTTGCAGCGATATTCCCAACTTGTCCGCATAGAACTGGGCACGACGCTCCTCGGTGTAATGTTCCGTGACCAGTCCTACCAGTTCGCGGCAGATTTCTTCCTTACGGTTCGTATTGTGGTTTTTCGAGGAGTATCTCTGATAGATTAGTCCGACGGCAGTCAGGATCGATCTTAAAGACACCTCTGTCATTTCGGAGGGGAGAGATAATTTTTCGTCACACGTCACGCGTGCCAGCAAAGAAAAATAATCTATCAGATAGCTGGCTATATCCTCCTGCAACTCTACAATCGGACATTCGGTTATTTTGGAGAAGGAACTGACCATTGATTTTATCAGATTGATGCGTTCTACGCATTCCGATGAGAATCCCGCAAAGCATAAACGTACTTTTTCCGTGCGTTCGCGGAACTGGATAATGGTACCCGGTAACAGTGTGATCAAGTCGTTCGGTTTTATCTCGTAGTCAATCAGATTAATGGTTGCGGTCATCTTGCCTTCCGTACAAATAGCAAAGATGCCGGCTTTCAGCCTGCATGATTGTTTGTAGATATTTAATATATCTTCGGTTACATCATTCCATGCCAAAATCTCGCACGGAAGATCTACTTGTGGAAAGTCAAACTTCATATTACTTTCTTTTTTTGAATCACGCAAATATACACATTTTCTTTTATTTTTTTATCTTTGTCCTTATGAAAACAATTACAACCGATTGGGAACTTATTCCATATTCTGAGGCATGGAGCCGCCAGACGGAATGGTTCGATGCCCTTGTCCATGCGAAGCAGAACGGGGAGAGTTACGAGAACCGTATAATTTTTTGTGAACATCCGCACGTTTACACGCTGGGGCGTAGCGGGAAAGAAAATAATATGTTGCTGGGAGAGGAGCAACTGAAGACTATCGGTGCCACTCTCTATCATATCGATCGTGGGGGAGACATCACTTATCACGGTCCCGGGCAGTTGGTGTGCTATCCGATTCTCAATCTTGAAGAGTTCGGATTGGGATTGAAGGAGTATGTGCATTTATTGGAAGAAGCCGTCATCCGTGTCTGTGCGTCTTACGGTGTTGTGGCGGGGCGGTTGGAGAAGGCGACCGGTGTCTGGCTGGAGGGAGATACGTCCCGTGCCCGCAAGATATGTGCGATAGGGGTCAGGAGCAGCCATTATGTGACAATGCACGGATTGGCATTGAATGTCAATACCGATTTACGTTATTTCAGCTACATCCATCCTTGTGGTTTCATTGATAAGGGTGTGACCTCGCTTCAGCAAGAACTTGGCCGTAGCATCGATATGGCGGAGGTGAAAGAACGGTTGGGCCGGGAGTTGCTTGCTGCCCTTTTGTCAAAATGATAATCAAACCTCTCTGGATTGCTCTATTTCCGTCCAATGGATGCACTGAACGGATAAAATCGCCTTCCTTGCGGGTTGGCGATTTTGTTTTTGATATCAGATGTCTTTGCAGGCTGTCATAATGGCGATGTCGTGAAGCTATCGGAAAGAAAAGGTGCGTAATAAGAGCATGTGGCTCTCTTTCTGTTAGTTCGGACTTGTCTGCTTCGGGAGTACAACCAGAGAATAATCTTTTTCTTTTAACCTCCGAAACCCTAACAATAGATGTAAAGTAGGAAAACATATAGAGATAATTTGAAAAGACGTAAGCATATTCTGTAAATGCTTACGTCTTTCGGGCCGAATGCTTACTTCTTTTTGCTGAAATCCGGTTACTTTTCGGGTCAGACCCCGGCTCTCCGGCTACAAAAGTCCGGTTTTCCGGGAAGAAAAGTCCCGCTTTTCGACTTCCGCACTTCCGGTTGCTGTCTAAAAGCAGAAGGTGCTGTCATGAAATCCGCTAATTTCCTTTCATATTGACAAGAAAAAGAGGATATATCAAAACTCGTGTTCACCACAGGTAGGTTATGCAGATTATTTTTTCATTCTCAGCACTCTGATGCCGGTCAGTGATTTTCTGTCTTTCAACATTTGGCTCAGTGCGGTTTTGCCCACTACTACTTTACCCTCTTTGGATGAAGCATGCAGCAGGTGCAACTGCCCCTTGATGTAAATGGCAATGCCCATGTGGCTTACGTCCAGTCCCGGAGTATTGGTGGTCAGGGCGATGATGTCTCCGTTCTTGATCCAAGGCAGTCCGTCCGGTTCCAGTTTGTCTTTGGGCAGATAGTGTACCTCTTTGCCGCTCAAGGCTTTTTCATACTTTGCCATTTGGGCTACGTTCTCCGGAGAATTTTTCAACGATTTGTAGAGTTCCGGATGCGTACTCATGTACGAGAGCGACAGTTTTTGTTTGAAGGGGCTGTAGGCAGCCGTTACATCTTCGAGCAGGCCTTGGCGGACTGCATTGTTGATCCAGTCGGATATATAGTGCAGGCGGGAGGTGTATCCGTCTATTTTTCCGTCACGATAGCGGATGCGTTGCAAATTGCGGGCGAAATCGCCTTCCTGCATTTCGTCTCCTTGCTGCGGGCAGAGGGCCATTGCCAGTGCATATTCAACGAAAGTGGTACAATCCACTTCGTCACAATTGATAATAAGGTCTTCTGTGTCATCTACTTCCAGGGTGCCTGCCTTATAGGGGGTGTCGACAAACCCGAGTCCGTTACTCAGCACTAGGCTGCTCTCCTGTGCTGCAACTGTTCCGGCCAATAGGCTGGTACATAATAAAAGTGTGCGAATTGTTTTCATTTTTATAAAGATTGTTTTTGTAATACCTTCGTTGTATCTATTGGAACCTGACTCCGTCCCGCAACCATTTCTCTAATTCTTCCGTCCATTGGCGTTTATAGGCAAAACTATCATAGAACCCCCATCCGTGTCCGCCCGTGGGATAAATGTGGAGGGTGGCAGGCACCTTATGCTTTTGCAACGCCAGATAGTAATTCACGCCATTGGCGGGAGGCACTCCTTCGTCGTCCGAAGAGAGGGTGATGAAAGCCTGCGGAGTGTGATCCCTCACTTGCTGTTCGTTGGAGAACTTTCTGGTTAATTCCGGCGTTGCGTCCGGCCCGAGCAGATTGTGGCGTGATCCTCCGTGGGTGTCGCCGGATTCCATCGTGATTACCGGATAGAGTAATATCTGAAAGTCGGGTCGTGTGTCCTCACTGCTGTAATGCGTAGCAAGGGTAGATGCGAGATGACCGCCGGCCGAAGCTCCCATAATGCCCACCCGGTCTGTACGAATATTCCAGTCTTTGGCATGTTTCCGCACTATTCGTATCGCTTGTTCAGCATCCGACAAAGGCACCTCGCAGTGTCCGTTAGGCATCCGGTATTTTAGTACCACATAGGTGATGCCCAATGAATTGAACCATGGTGCCATGTCGTGTCCTTCATGATCCATGGCCAAGAGAGCGTAAGCACCGCCGGGACACATGATGATGGTCATGCCGTTAGGTGTCGCCGGACGATAGACGGTGATGGTGGGCTGTGTGACGTTAGTGAGCCGGTATGGAGCCGACATCACTTCTTCGCCTTTCAGCCCGTTATCATTGGGAGCGCCGTTGGGCCATAAAGGCAGCTCAACGGGCTTTTGTGCTGACAAGCCGGTAGCCATGAACAGAAGAATGGATGTGATTAATGTTTTCATTTTACTTTCATGGATGCTTTGATGAAATAGAGAATCAACAGGGCATAAGCTATCAGGGCCGCAAGTTGAGACAGAGTGTTGTTCAGCCACGCGTCATTTACCAGATTGATGCCTCCGAAGCGCATTGCCGCACTGACTACACCCATCAGGGCACCTCCGGCGATGAATCCGGATGCCAGTAATGTACCTTTCTCTCCCCGTTCCGTGTTGAGTGAAGCGTCTTTACTGCGGGTAGTCACATACCAGTTGATCGCACCGCCCACCACCAGCGGTATATTCAGTTCGAGAGGAATAAACATACCGAGTGCAAATGCCAGTGCGGGAACTTTCAGGAGTGTCAATACGATGGCCAGTACGGCACCGATGCCATAGAGCATCCACGGAGCGCCCACACCACTCATTAACGGCTCGATGACGGCAGCCATTGCGTTAGCCTGCGGGGCAGCCAGCTGACCGCTTGTGAATCCGTAAGTTTTGTTCAGGATAATCATTACACCGCCTACGGTAGCAGCCGAAACGATGGTTCCGAGGAACTTCCATGCTTCCTGCTTGGCCGGTGTGCTGCCGAGCCAGTATCCGATTTTCAAGTCTGTGATAAAACCTCCTGCCATGGAAAGTGCGGTACAGACCACACCACCCATTACCAATGAAGCCACCATGCCTGAAGGGCCTTTCAACCCGACAGCCACCATAACGACCGATGCCAGAATCAATGTCATCAGAGTCATGCCCGATACGGGATTAGTGCCCACGATAGCGATTGCATTGGCGGCTACCGTTGTGAACAGGAATGAAATTCCGGCCACCAGCAGGATAGCTACCAGTGTATGCACCAGGTTGCCTTGCATCACATCGAAATAGAAGAAAAGCACTACCAGAATCAGCGTGATAATGGAACCGATGGCAATGATTTTCATTGAGAGGTCGCGTTGGGTGCGGATAATGTTCTTTTCGGCATCACTCTTTCCGCCCATTTCCTTAGCCGCCAGTCCCACCGCACTGCGGATGATGCTCCATGATTTGATGATGCCGATGACACCTGCCATGGCAATGCCGCCGATACCGATGCTTTTGGCATAGTGGCTGAATATCTGTTCGGGACTCATAGAGCCTACCGTGGCGGTTATGTCCGGATTCCACTGATTCAGTACCGAATCACCGAAGAAGAGTGACATGCCCGGTACGATGATCCACCATACGGCCAGGGAGCCGAAGCAGATAATGGAAGCATATTTCAGTCCGACGATATATCCCAGGCCGAGTACGGCTGCGCCGGTGTTTACCTTGAAAACCAGTTTGGCTTTGTCGGCCAGCATTTCGCCTACTCCGCATACGCGGGTGGTGAAGGTTTCGTTCCACCAGCCGAAGGTAGCCACGATGAAATCGTACAGACCGCCGATCAATCCTGCCATCAGCAATGGCTTGGCCTGGCTGCCTCCTTTTTCACCCGACACCAGCACCTGTGTGGTGGCTGTCGCTTCGGGAAAAGGATACTTGCCATGCATGTCGCTTACAAAGTATTTGCGGAAAGGAATCAGGAACAAGATGCCCAGTACACCGCCCAGCAGTGAACTGATGAACACTTGCATAAAGGTGACCGACATATCCGGATATTTGGCTTGCAGGATATAGAGGGCAGGCAGTGTGAAGATGGCTCCTGCCACGATGACGCCTGAGCAGGCGCCGATGGATTGGATAATGACGTTTTCGCCGAGTGCGTTTTTGCGTTTGGCTGCGCCGGATACTCCGACTGCTATGATGGCGATGGGGATGGCAGCTTCGAATACTTGTCCTACTTTTAGTCCCAGATAGGCTGCGGCAGCCGAGAAAAGGATGGCCATGGCGATACCCCATGATACAGACCAGAGGTTTACCTCCGGATACGTTTTCTTTGGACTCATCAGCGGGTTGTACACTTCTCCCGGTTTCAGTTCCCGGAATGCGTTCTCGGGTAAGCCCGTAAACTTGTCTTCTTCTTGTTTCATAATTGTTTTTTGTAGTTTATGTATAGTTTATCAGATTTCCAAACGGTCGGTTTCTCAAAACAGCTTCAAAGTAAGCAAAAAAAAAGGAGAATCCCGAAAGATTCTCCTCATTGTTGTTATTAATTTTTGCTTATTTCGCGTCTTTGGCTGTCATGTCGCCTTCCACGAAAAGACGTATCATCTCCGTCTTGGCGTTTGTACGCAGGGTTATGGACTTTTTGAAGTGTCCCGGATATTTATCCGTTCCGTTGTAAGTCACCTTGATTGTACCTGTTTTTCCCGGCATGATAGGTTCCTGGGTATATTCGGGTACGGTACATCCGCAGGATGCTACAGCCTGATGAATGACTAACGGGGCATCGCCGATATTTGTGAACTTGAAAGTGCAACTCACAACAGGATTGTTTTCCGAGAACGTTCCGAAGTCGTGGGTTGTCTTATCAAACTTTATTTCTGCTTTTCCTTGAGCTTGGGCAAGTCCGATGCTCAGCACCATCATAGTGATAAAAAATAGTATTTTCTTCATTTTCTATTTCTTTTTATGGTTTTGTGAGTGGCAAAGGTAAGGTTTTTTTTGATAAATGATGTCGTATGACGGTGAAATTGTATTAAAAAGGCATCTGACAGAGAGGGTGTAGCTGTCCGGTATATAGGGTGTAGCCATGCGAGGCTTAGGGCTACACCCTGTGCACCGTATGGCTACACCTCTTTAGAATACGCCCGGAAACAAGAGGGTGAAGATACTGCCTTTCCCCGGTTCGGATGAAACGGTGATGGTGCCGCGGTGCAGATGCATGATCTGTCGTGAGATGGTCAGGCCGATGCCCGATCCGGTGGGTTTAGTCGTGAAGAACGGGATAAAGATGCGGTCGAGCACCTCTTGCTCGATTCCTGTCCCGTTGTCTTCTATCCTTATATAGGGGCGTTCTCCGGAACTTAATCCGGCTGAGATCCGGATGTCGGTCGCATCGTTCTCGCGGGCGTTTTTAATCAGGTTGATCAGCACTTGTTCAATCAGATCTTTGTCCGCCATCAGGCGTTGGCCCTTGGGCGGAAGTATCAGGTGCAGGTCATTCGGTTCTCTGTACATCAACCGTACCACACCTGTCAGTAATTCTTGTGATGTATATATCTTCAGCAGGGGTTGTGGCAGGTGAGACACTTCCCGGTAACTGTTGACAAACCGAATTAACCCGTCGCCCCGCCGGCGGATGGTTTGTAACATCCGGCGTATTTCGGCCCGCTCTTCTTCATTGCCGTCAAAGTCTTCTATCTGATGTTCCAGCAATTCGGACAAAGACGTGACCGGAGTGATGGAATTCATGATTTCGTGTGTCAGTACACGGATCAGTTTCTGCCAGGCTTCGGTTTCCTGGCTGTCTAATACCGAATGGATGTTTTTCATGCTGGCCACTGTGAGCGGTCGTCCCTGTATCACAAACTCCATTCCGGAAAGTGCCAGTTGGATGGTCTCTTCCTCTTTTTTCGCCTGCAGAATGGAGATGTCACCCGCTTTTAAGGAGTAAAGGCGGGCAGGCAGCTCGCTGTGAAAGTATTTCAGTTCATCGATACTTTTCAGATTGTGGTTGTCGAGCAGTCTTTTGGCGGCTTCATTCATCCACTCGATCCGTCCGGAAGGGGTATATACCAATACGGACATATCGATGTGGTTGGCCAGAGCCTGAAAATATTGTAGTTTGCTTTCTTTCTTCTGAAGGTTCTGTTTGTAGAAATCCAAGGCTTGGTTCATTTCGTTCAGAAGCTCTGCTGGCAGTGAACGGAGGCTTTCTTCGCTTTGCACGGGGGAGGAGAGGAACTCGGAATAGCGGACAGACCAGATGAACTGTGCCATGGCACGTGTGGAGCAGAGGATGTAGCGATAGATTCTGTAGGCTGTGTATAGCAAGAGGCATACGGATACCGGCAGGCTGATATAGAAACCGTGCATGCCTAACCACACGGTGGTGTAACAGCAGATCAAAAGGGCTGCTGTCAATATAAGGGGTTTCCTCGCCCATTTTTGTTTCATGTCGTGTAACTGTTTGAGGTTATAATCCGTGTTTCTCGATCCGCCTGTATAGCGATGTCCGGGTGATTCCCAGCATTTCTGAGGCTAACGTAATGTTGCCGGCACAAAGCCGGAGTACTTCGCTGATGGTTTCGCGCTCCTGGCGTTCAAGGTTGTATTTCTCTTTCTCCGAAACCTGTCCCTGAGGCGATGTGCGAAGCATGAAGTCGTCCGGCATCAACATTGGATTGCCTGAGAGGATGACCGCCCGTTCGATGGCATGTTCCAGCTCGCGTACATTCCCCGGCCAACGATAGAGTTGCATCAATCTGCGCGCTTCTTTCGAAATGCCCCGGACTTCTTTTTTATATTTTTTCCGATAGCGTTGTAAAAAGTGATCGGCAAGCAGGAAAAGGTCGTTGCCCCGTTCGTGTAAGGGAGGGATACGTATTTCGATCGTATTGATGCGGTAGAGAAGATCTTGCCGGAACAGCCCGTTATCGATGGCTGTATACAGGTCGGTATTCGTTGCGCATATCAGTCTCACGTCTACCGGATAAGAAGTGGTGGAACCCAGTCGCGAACTTTTGCGTTGTTCGATGACCGAAAGCAGCTTGGCCTGTAAAGGCAGGCTCAGGTTGCCAATTTCATTTAGGAACAGAGTACCTCCCGAGGCTACCTCCAGCCTTCCGGGTTTCTTTTTCCGCGCATCTGTAAAAGCACCTTTTTCGAATCCGAAGAGTTCGCTCTCAAACAGTGTTTCGGGGATGCTTCCCAAATCGATCGGGACGTATATTTCGCCTTTCCGGGGCGACTGTTCGTATACATAGCGTGCTATCAGATCTTTTCCTGTACCGTTTTCACCTAAAAGTAACAGGTTGGCGTCCGTATCGGCAAATTTCCGGATGGTCTGGAAAATAGCCTGCATGGCGGCCGATTCGCCGATGATTCGGGCCGGTTCCGGCGAGGGGGCGGTCAGAGCTTCTTTCTGCTCCTTCAGTGATTCTACTTCCGTACGGCTGAAGCTGAGTTGCAATGCCGCAGATACGGTTGCAATCATCTTATCGTTTTGCCAGGGCTTGGCGATGAAGTCGGTAGCGCCGAGCTTGATGGCCCGTACAGCCTTTTCGGTATCGGCATAAGCCGTGATGAAGATTACCACTGCTCCCGAATCCAGTTTCAGGATCTCTTCCAACCAGTGGAATCCTTCCCGTCCGCTGACAGCATCGTTCCTGAAATTCATGTCCAGCAAGATGACATCATAGTGTGTGCGTGACAGGATGGGGAGCAGTTCTCTCGGATCGGTCGTGATGCTGATTGATTCTGCAATGGGGCGTAACAGCATTTTCAGTGTGAAAAGGATGTCTTCATTATCATCGGCTATCAGTATTTTGCCTCGTTTCAGTGTCATAGTATAGTATGTTGATTGGCAGGACAAAGATAGAGAAAAAGTTTGGGTAATCTGTGTACGATATCGTACAAAAACTGCACGCTTTCGTACGAATTACAGATCGTCCGTTTTCGGTAACAGGTTGATAAATAATAGGATGTCTGTTTGGTATACTTCTTGCTTTTATTTAATAAATAGAATTTGCAAAGATGATCGGAAGTAAAATGAAAAGCACTTGGATGTTGGGACTGCTGCTCCTCCTGGGAAGCTGTCAGCAGAAAGGGCCGGCAAGTGGCCGGGTGGAGATGAAAGGAGAGTCGGATAGTTTGAGTGTCCGGCATGGGCAAGAGAATGCATTGTCGGTTTCGGATGAATATCCGGAAGGGTATGTTCCTGTTCCGGGCATTCGGTATCAGGCGAACTATCTTACCGGAAATCCGGAGCGTCTTGACGTGAGGGCTGCATTGCGGAATGTCCGTCCGCTGAAGTTGAGTCAATTGGGCAGTCAGCTTGATTTCATGGTATTTAAAGATGTGAAAGGAGGCATCTTCCGCCTGATACCGATTGAAGAGGGCTGTTTGGGAGTGGGGATTGGTGGCATCTGGCTGCTGGATGGGAACCTGAAAATGATTCGGATGTTGTTTCGCAATGATGTGGATATTACGGAAGAAAATGGATTTACCAACTTTCAGACGAAGCGTTACATCAATCCGGATTATTATGAAAAGACTTCCCGGACGTTGATCGGCGTGCTGTATGATCAGAGGGATAAAAAGAATCCCAAATCCTTTGTCAGGCTTTCTCTGAAAGATTTGTTAAGCGCATCCCGGCCTCTGACACCGGACGATATCCATAAACGTGCAGGCATTTCCGGAAATTATCTGTTAGGAATGGCAGACGGGTATGCTACCTGGACCCGATTTACGAACGACGTTTATACCTTCAATTTGCGGGGTGATACACTTTGTCATTTTACTATCGGAGAGAAAGTAAACTATCCTCCCCGCGGTAACGGTTCATATCGTTCGGGAGAACAAGCGACTGTTTATCATTATAAGGGCTGTCCCATGATCATTATGCCTTATGGGAATACGGTTTATCGTATGAAAGACGCCTCTACCCTGGAACCGGTTTATGAACTCGATTTCGGCACGTTGCATCGGGCTACGGGAGAAGAGGTGGTTGGCGGTGCCGATGTGGACAATGCCTATTTCCTGTCGGATTGGGTGGAGACCGACAGCTACGTATTCATGCATGTAGAAAAAGGATATGACTGTCCCTATGCGCGCGACAAGAAGCAAGTAATGCTTTATTCGCTGATATATGACAAACGGTCTAAAGCGTTTTTCTCCTTACCGCAGGCTGAAGAAACGGTTCATCCCTGTCCGGAGCCTGATCTTCCTGACGGCATTCCGTTTTGGCCCCGGAAAGGTTTTTCTGAGAAGCAGCTTGCTACATTTACAACCGGGTGGAAATTAAGTAAATCTTCTCCTGAAGTATTCAAGCGGATACCTGCTTTACAGGGTACCGAGAAAGAGACTACGTCACTTATAATCACTCTAAAATGAACGATACACGATGCTGAAACACTACTTCCGCCAACTCGGCTTATAAAACGGAATATGGATAGTTTCAGAGCCCGGTTAAATCCGGTCCGGGATTGTTTTGAGATCTGTTCTCGATAAAACTCGTATCAAATTCATTCAAGGAAAATTTAAACAGGCTTTTTAAAAAGGGGAGTGAAAGGTAATGATTAAAAGATATTATTATTGGGGGAATTTACTTTTGATGGGAGGACTGTGCCTGTCGGCTTGTGGTAATAAAAATCCGGGGGTGAGTAAGGAGGAGCTGCGAAGGGAGTTTGCTAAAAGTGCAACTCCGGCGGCCGGCGTGGAAGACTCGCTTGCCGGATGGGGAGATAACGATTCTCTACAGCTATTTCCGGAAGACTATCAGGCCCCTTCCGGAATTAAATATGATTCTCACATCACAGATCATGGAATGATTGTTTTGAACGTGGAGTCTGCATTGCGAAACGTTCGCCCGATGAAACTGACTGATCTCGGGCAGCAGGTGCAATACAGGATCATGGAAGCCAATGATGATTGGACATCCCTGATTGCTGCCGGTGATGATTTTCTGATACCTGATGAAGAGGGTGTGTGGCTGTTGGATAAGGACCTGAGGAAGAAACGACTGCTTATTCGATCGGATTTACAGGTGATACACACGCCGGGCGGTGGCGTCGGAATAGGAGGGGGACACTTGATGCAGAACTTTTATTATGATTCTGAAAGGTAACAATTACGCTTTACGTGCTATAATACAGATAAACGGAGGTCTTATCTGGTAGTCGCCTCTTTGGCCGGACTGATGGCTTCTTCTCAGCCGGCGGAGCTTAAGACATTCCGAAACAGACTGCCTATAGGAAACAGCTATCTGTTTTCAATGCCCGGAGGATACGGAATGGCGGTAAGACATTCGGATGAACTTTATACATTCGGGATGAAGGGGGATACTCTCTGTCACTTTGTTTTGGGAAATTCCGAACGTTATAAACCTCGTCTTTTTGAGGCTGAACGGGACATTGTGTATCATGTGGGAGGAAGAACACTGTTTTATCATGCATACGGCAATAAGATCTACAGGGTGAAGGATGCCTCGACACTGGAGGTCGTTTATAAACTTGATTTCGGTTCATTATCCCGCATTACAGGGGCCGACGTGGCCAGAGGGGGCAATGTGAGGAGTTCATATTTTGTAACTTCGTGTATGGAGACGGATCATTTCCTCTTTTTGAATGTCGATAAAGGGTACGATAGTGAAAATGCCCGTAGGAAGGGGGAAGTGCAACTTTATTCTTTGGTCTATGACAAGCGGAACGGAGAGTTTTTTTCTTTGCCGGAAGTTATCGGTGGGGGACATCCGGAATCACCGCTGATAGCTGCCGGTCTACAAGGAGATTTACCTTTCTGGCCCAACTTGAATCTGAATGGGGATCCTGCTTTTGTTGTCGGAAAAGCTGTTTTGGAAAAATACTATCCGATACAGCTGAGGGGAAATGACAAGCTTGGAGAGTTTAATGAAACCGATCTGATTTTGATGACCGTTAAATAAGTTGACCGCTATGATGATAAACCATTATTTTAAAGTTGCTCTTCGTCTGATCAAACGGAGCTTTCTGTTTTCAAGCATTCATATACTTGGATTTGTATGGGGGATGGCAGCGGCTTTCCTTATCTACTTGTGGGTGATAGATGAATTTACTTTTGAAGATCACAATCCGGATGCAGATAGAATCTTCAGGGTGATTGAAGCGAATTGCTCCGAAAGCGGAGAGGTGACTGAAAATCCTTATACTTCGAAACTTCTGGCAGATGCTTTCCGTAAAGAGTTTCCGCAGGTGGAAGAAGCCACTTATCTTGGGAATGTCGATATGACTTCTTTGAGGTCGGGTGATAAATTTTTGTCACTCAATTGGATGCGTGTGGATACGGCCTTTTTTGATGTTTTCCATTTTCCTGTGGTAGAGGGAGATCCCGGCAGGCTGAAATCGGGATTCAATCACATCGTTTTGTCTGAGACGCTGGCTAAAAAGTTTTTTGGGAATGAACCGGCGGTGGGGAAAGAAGTAATGTATAACAGAGGAATGGATGGCGAGTCGGTATTGAGGATCGTAGGGGTGGTGAAAGTACCCCGTAAAAGCCATATTCAGTTTGATGCGATTGTAGGGCAGTCTTTTTTTGACAAGATAGATGTCAACATCGTGCGGATGTCTTCTCTTTGGGATGTTCGGGATGCGATGGTGTATGTGAAAATGCGTCCCGGGACATCTGTGTCCGACTCCGACCGGGTGCGGATGAGTCGTATACTGAGTAAACACACACATACGGAACGTCTGCTCCGTTTCCAACCGCTCAGGGACATTCATTTAAAGACCGATTTTGCTGATATTTCCGTTAAGAATCATGGTAGTATGGCCTCCATCTATCTGTTTATAATCTTGGCCGTATTGATTATATTTATGGGAGCGTTCAATTTCACCACTTTGTCGACTGCACGTGCCGCATTACGATATAAAGAGATCGGAGTGCGTAAGGTGACGGGGGCCAAGCGGAAAACGCTGATCGTTCAGTTTCTTTCTGAAAGTTTGGTGCAAGCATTCATTTCGTTGATATTGGCGCTGGCCTTGACCGAACTGCTGTTGCCGGTCTTTAATCGGATAATGGATAAGGACATCACGTTGCATGCAAGTTGGAGTGTGTTAGTCTACGTTGTTTTGGGCATTATCGGTGTGGGATGCCTTTCGGGCAGCTATCCGGCATTCTATCTTTCGGCGGTTAACCCTTTGATTGCTTTTAAAGGAGGACAGAAGAACGGGAAAAAGGGGGGCTTGATACGGGGGCTGCTCTGTGTGCAGTTTGTCATAGCAATCACGTTGTTGCTGTGTACCGGTATTGTGTTTAAACAACTGAACTATTTGCAAAACAAGGACCTGGGATTGGAAAAAGAAAATGTTGTTTCCATTTATACAGGTCTGTGGTATAATGTGGACGGGTTCAAGCAGGAAATATTAAAGAATCCGAATGTACGCAGTATCTCGATGGGAGCTGAAATTACTGATTATCTGGAAGGGGACAAAAGTCAGGGGGATGTATTGAGGTGGACTGACGAAAGAGGAGAGACTGACTCTTTACGAATGATGTGTATTTGGGCGGATGGTGATTTTGTGAATACATTCGGATTAAAACTTCTGAAAGGAGAGGGGTTGAAGGCGGATGGAGGAGCCTACTTCAGTGGCACGTACGATTTTCCGGTGATTATTAATGAAGCGGCCCGGAAGGCTATGAAGGTAGCAGATCCGATAGGTATGGAGATAAGCGGAGGGTTTGGAGTAGGCACAAATAAAAAACGGATTGTAGGAGTGGTACAGGATTTCAATTTCCAGTCGTTGCGACAGAAGATAAAGCCGGCATATTTGATGTATAGTCCCGAATGTTTGGGGAATATACATATCAAAATAGCTCCGGAACATAAACAGGAAACCTTGAACTTCATACAAAAGAAGTTTGAGGAGATGGCCCCCTTTTTCATAAAGGAGTTTAAATATAAGTTTTTCTCAGATGCTTTAAACCGGAACTATGAACAAGAGAGACAACAGAGCCGGATGTTACTTGCGTTTACGATCCTTGCCGTTGTGATTGCCATGATGGGAGTCTTCGGATTGGTAACGCTGTCCACCCGGCAGCGAACGAAGGAAATAGGGATTCGAAAAGTGAATGGAGCACATTCCGGTGGGATCGTAAAAATGTTCTGTCTGGAATATCTGAAATGGGTGGGCATTGCTTTCGTGCCGGCTTGTCCGTTGGGTTATCTTTTTATGTATCACTGGCTGGATGAGTTTGCTTACCGGACTACTATGAGCTGGTGGCTGTTTTTGGGAGGCGGACTGATTATTGCGGGGATTACGCTATTGACCGTTATCGGACAAACCTGGCGGACGGCTTCACAGAATCCGGTGAGATCATTGAGATATGAATAATAAATAGTTGGAGATTATGATAAAAGCAATTGGATTGACTAAGATATTCCGTACAGAGAGTGTACAGACTATTGCATTGAATGAAATCAGTATCGATATATCGGAAGGCGAATTTGTAGCTATAATGGGACCCTCAGGATGTGGCAAATCGACCTTGCTGAATATACTGGGACTATTGGACAATCCGACTTCCGGTGAGTTGTGGTTCATCGGTAAAGAAGTTTCCCGCTACTCGGAAAATGATCGTACAGACATGCGGAACGGCAATATCGGCTTTGTATTTCAGAGCTTTAACCTGATAGATGAACTGACTGTATTTGAGAATGTAGAATTACCGTTGCTA
>SKER01001248.1_pt1 | contig 21601 bp, 6 predicted proteins | sample 4826961 | NCBI WGS metagenome assembly SKER01 (sample SAMN11008804, study PRJNA524170) | human gut metagenome | biome: Human fecal sample; material: Feces; isolation source: fecal sample from pouch patient p47 | host: Homo sapiens | place: Israel: Tel-Aviv | collected 2016-11-16 | reverse complement strand
GCTCTAAAGACGAAGTACCAGTTAAGGTAACTGTAGTTGATCCACGTACAGATGCGGATAAGAACACGCCAACAGCAAAAGATCAAACCGTTAACGTAGGCGAAACACCAGACGCTAAAGGTTCAATTGGCAACGTTTCAGATCTACCAAATGGCTCAACATTTGATTACAAGACACCAGTTGATACAACAACAGCTGGTGAAAAAGACGCTACTGTTGTCGTAACATACCCAGATGGCTCTAAAGACGAAGTACCAGTTAAGGTAACTGTAGTTGATCCACGTACAGATGCGGATAAGAACACGCCAACAGCAAAAGATCAAACCGTTAACGTAGGCGAAACACCAGACGCTAAAGGTTCAATCGGCAATGTTTCCGACCTACCAAGTGGAACAACCTTTGAATACAAGACACCAGTAGATACAACAACAGCAGGTGAGAAGGACGCAACAGTCGTTGTGACTTACCCAGATGGCTCTAAAGACGAAGTACCAGTTAAGGTAACAGTCGTAGATCCACGTACGGATGCGGATAAGAACACACCAACTGCTAAGGATCAAACCGTTAACGTAGGCGAAACACCAGACGCTAAAGGCTCAATTGGAAACGTTTCAGATCTACCAAATGGCACAACATTTGAGTACAAGACACCAGTTGATACAACAACAGCAGGTGAAAAAGACGCTACTGTTGTCGTAACATACCCAGACGGTTCTAAAGACGAAGTTCCAGTTAAGGTAACTGTTAAAGATCCACGTACGGATGCGGATAAGAACACACCAACAACTAAGGATCAAACCGTTAACATCGGCGAAACACCAGACGCTAAAGGGTCAATTGGCAACGTTTCAGATCTACCAAATGGCACAACATTTGAATACAAGACCCCAGTTGATACCACAACTGCAGGTGAGAAAGATGCCACTGTTGTAGTGACATACCCAGATGGCTCTAAGGATGAGGTTCCAGTTAAGGTAACTGTTAAAGACCCACGCACCGATGCAGATAAGAATACACCAACAGCTAAGGATCAAACCGTTAACATCGGCGAAACACCAGATGCTAAAGGTTCAATTGGCAATGTTTCAGATCTACCAAATGGCACAACATTTGAGTACAAGACACCAGTTGATACAACAACAGCAGGTGAGAAGGACGCAACAGTCGTTGTGACTTACCCAGATGGCTCTAAGGATGAGGTTCCAGTTAAGGTAACAGTCAAAGATCCACGCACAGATGCGGATAAGAACAATCCAACTGCGAAAGATCAAACGGTTAAACCGGGCGATCAACCAAACGCTAAGGATTCCATTGGCAACGTCGGTGACCTTCCAGAAGGCACTAAGTTCGAGTACAAGACACCTGTTGATACAACAACAGAAGGCGAAAAAGACGCTACTGTAGTGGTTACTTACCCAGACGGTTCTAAGGATGAAGTACCAGTTAAGGTTACTGTAGCCGCAAATCCAACTCAAGCTGATGTAAATACTCCTGTAGCTAAGGATCAAACCGTTAACGTAGGTGAAACACCAGACGCTAAAGGTTCAATCGGCAATGTCTCAGACCTACCAAGTGGCACAACATTTGAGTACAAGACACCAGTAGATACAACAACACCAGGTGAGAAAGACGCAACAGTTGTAGTAACTTACCCAGATGGCTCTAAGGACGAAGTACCAGTTAAAGTGACAGTCGTAGATCCACGTACGGATGCGGATAAGAACGATCCAACTGCTAAAGATCAAACGGTTAACGTAGGCGAAACACCAGACGCTAAAGGTTCAATTGGCAATGTTTCCGACCTACCAAGCGGCACAACATTTGAGTACAAGACACCAGTAGATACAACAACAGCAGGTGAAAAAGACGCAACAGTAGTTGTGACTTACCCAGATGGCTCTAAAGACGAAGTCCCAGTTAAGGTAACAGTAGTTGATCCACGTACAGACGCCGATAAGAACACGCCAACACCTAAGGACCAAACGGTCAATGTTGGTGAAACACCGAAAGCTCAAGATTCAATCGGTAATGTTGGTGATCTTCCAAGTGGTACGAAATTCGAATTCAAGACACCAGTAGACACAACAACACCAGGCGATAAAGGAACAACAGTAGTTGTGACCTACCCAGATGGTTCAATCGATGAAGTCCCAGTCACTATCAAGGTTGTAGATCCACGTACGGATGCGGATAAGAACACACCAACACCTAAGGATCAAACGGTTAATGTTGGTGAAACACCAAAAGCACAAGATTCAATAGGCAATGTTGGTGATCTTCCAGAAGGAACTAAGTTCGAATTCAAGACTCCAGTTGATACAACAACTCCTGGCGATAAAGGAACAACAGTAGTTGTGACTTATCCAGATGGTTCAATTGATGAAGTGCCAGTCACTATCAAAGTTGTAGACCCTCGTACAGATGCGGACAAGAACACACCAACACCTAAGGATCAAACGGTTAACGTTGGTGAAACACCAAAAGCTCAAGATTCAATCGGCAATGTTGGTGATCTTCCAGAAGGAACTAAGTTTGAGTTCAAGACTCCAGTGGATACAACAACACCAGGCGATAAAGGAACAACAGTAGTTGTGACCTACCCAGATGGTTCAATCGATGAAGTCCCAGTCACTATCAAGGTTGTAGATCCTCGTACAGATGCGGATAAGAACACACCAACGCCTAAGGATCAAACTGTTAATGTAGGTGAAACACCAAAAGCACAAGATTCAATTGGCAACGTTGGTGATCTTCCAGAAGGAACTAAGTTCGAATTCAAGACTCCAGTGGATACAACAACACCAGGTGATAAAGAAACAACAGTCGTTGTTACTTACCCAGATGGCTCTAAGGATGAAGTGCCAGTCACAGTTAAGGTTGTAGACCCACGTACTGATGCAGACAAGAACACACCAACACCAAAAGACCAAACAGTCAATGTTGGTGAAACACCAAAAGCTCAAGATTCAATCGGCAATGTTGGTGACCTTCCAGAAGGAACTAAGTTTGAGTTCAAGACTCCAGTGGATACAACAACACCAGGTGATAAAGAAACAACTGTCGTTGTTACTTATCCAGATGGCTCTAAGGATGAAGTGCCAGTCACAGTTAAGGTTGTAGACCCTCGTACAGGTGCGGACAAGAACACACCAGCAACAACTACTCAAGCGCCTAAGGCAGCTCCAGCTCCTATGATGCATAAACAAACCCCAGCATCATCTGCAGCGCCTACTGATTCAGAAATGTCATCAGTTTCAACTGCTACTAAGAAACAAGCATTACCTGAAACAGGTGAAAACACATCATTAGTAGCTACCCTCTTTGGTGGTTTGATGACAATTGCTGGACTTGGTTTGGCAGGAAAACGCAAAAAAGAAGACTAAAATAGTTAATAGGTTAAATCCCTCAACATAGTTAGTTAGACTATTTCAGTTTTCGAAAAAAAGAGACTCATCCCGAAAGGTAAGTTCCGTAAGGAATTGTCTTAGATTAAAAAAACGGCATAGTCGTGAAATATCGGCTATGCCGTTTTTTTCGGTACTTGGGATTTGAATGTCACCGATGAAGTTGAATATGATTTTCAGCTTCTTGGTATCACTTGACCAGAACTTTTAATTCTGATGCTTTCAATAAAGGTTCTTATGATTTCTTCATCCAGTGTCTTGATATCGGTGTATTTTTTCACAAGTTCAAGGGAACTATCGACATTGGCTGATTTTTCTTTTGGCTCGTTGATGATTGATTCCAGAATAACCCCACACTCTTGAGGTTCATTCTGTTCTGATTCATAAGTTGCAGACATTTTCGCAAAACGCCTGTCACTGATTTTTCCTTCTACATTGTTTTCAAAAAATTTCTGAATAAAGGAATCAAGCTTATTCATTCTGATGATAGCTTGTTCATATTCTTTCTTGCTTTCTTTGATTTCACGCTCTGCAACTTTAGCATTTGTTTTAGTAATGAGTTCTAAAATTCAGCTTCATCCTCTTTGGCAAATGTAGTGACTTGTTGAATGGAATATAAGAGTGCAGCTTCAATATCCACATTCTTGATTTTGGGTAATTCGTATACCTTGTTCTTTTTTGTGATAATTTACGCATACCATGTATTCTGGATCGTGTGCCCAACCTTTGCTCCGCAATCTACACAGAATACCGATTCCGTCATAGTGTTTCATCGTAGATACTACAGATGCAAAGTCAGAAAATGTATCAGGATTATCCACATATGCGTGATTTCCGATCTTGGGCTTGTATGGAATCTTGATGATTCTGGATTTTCTCTACTCTTTTCTTTTCTTTTCTTTTCTCCAATCACACCAAGGTGCATATTCCTTCAGATACGCTGGTATATTTTCTAAATTTATAGTTTTTAATTCCTCTTTCTGTTTTGTCTTCATTAGTGAGAGGACAATAGTTCCTCTTTTAAGTACCGATTTTCAAAATTTCTTTTCTAACTTCCTAAGAGGATTTGCTGACATAAATTCCGGCAGAAAACAAAAAATCCTCCAAGCACAATATCTTGGAGGGCTGGGTAATAGAAAAAATCATATTTATTTGATACAATAACGCTATATTAATGAGTGAGAAACGACAAGGAGATGCGTATGGGTTTTCCTGAAGTAATAAAAAGGCTTAGACAACGTTCATTCCTCACACAGCAGGATTTCGCCGAGAAAATTGGTGTGGCTTTTTCTACTGTGAATCGTTGGGAATCTGGACGTGCTAAGCCAAACTTGAAAGCAATGAAAAGTATTAATGCGTTTTGCATAGAGAATAATCTTCCTTACGAAACAATCGAGGAAGCATGGCTTGATTATAAAATAGAAAATAAAGGAACAACACTATCATGACAGGTACAGAGCTGAAACAATTAAAAGATACCCTATGGCATTCTGCCGATGTTCTTCGTGCGAGTGCTCATTTAGCCGCAAATAAATATGGGCAACCTATTCTTGGACTTATTTTCCTTAGATATGCAGATATCTTATACAAACAGCATAAGGAAGATATTGAGGAAGAGTATAATCGTCTTAAAGGCGGACGTATGGAAAAGTCCATCAAAGAAATCTCTATCGAGAAGTGTGGATTCTATCTTCCGGAATGTGCTTATTATGATTTCATCAATGATGCACCGGACGATGCAAACAAAGCTACCCTTGTAAAGAAAGCCATGGAAGCCATTGAAGATGAGAATCCTAAAATGGATGGTGTACTTCCAAAAGAAGTATACTCTCAGTTAGTACCGGAAGAAGAACCGGAGCTTCTTTCTACTATTGTTCGTATATTTAAGGATATCCCCGAAAACAGCACTATCGACATCTTTGGTGAAATCTATGAATATTTCTTAGGTAACTTTGCACTTGCAGAAGGTAAGGATGGCGGAACATTCTATACTCCCGCAACTGTTGTTAGATACATGGTTGAAGTATTAAACCCTCAGCCTGGTGAAAAGAAGTTTTTAGACCCTGCTTGTGGTTCTGGTGGTATGTTCGTACAGGCTGCAAGATACATGCATAATCACAACGCTAGTGAAAGTGAGCAGATGAAGTTCCGTTGCTATGGTGTTGAAAAGGAACCTGATACAGTAAAACTAGCAAAGATGAATCTGCTCCTTAATAATATCCGTGGTGATATTACACAAGCTAACTCATTTTATTCTGATCCATATAATGCAGTTGGACAGTTTGACTATGTAATGGCAAATCCACCCTTTAATGTGGATGAGGTTGTGGTTGAGAAAGTTTCTGATGATGCACGTTTCAATACATATGGAGTGCCAAGAAAGAAGAGTAAATCAACAAAGAAGAAATCTGACAAGAAAGAAACTGTGCCTAACGCAAACTATTTGTGGATTGGCTACTTTGCTACTGCTTTAAATGAGAATGGTAAAGCAGCACTTGTTATGGCCAATTCTGCATCTGATGCATCCGGTTCAGAATACGATATTAGAAAGAAAATGATTGAAGAAGGTATCATCTCACAGATGGTAGCCCTTCCATCTAATATGTTCTCATCAGTTACGCTTCCTGCAACTCTTTGGTTTTTTGATAAACAAAAGCTAAACACTGATAAGAAAAATGAAATCTTATTTATTGATGCCAGAAATGTGTTCACACAGGTTGACAGAGCACACAGAAAATTCTCTGATGAGCAGATTAAGAATCTTGGCGTTATCACAAAGCTTTATCATGGCGATACACAGGCACTGGTAGATTTGATTGATGAGTATAAAGCAGAACTTGCAAATGCTCCAGAAGCTTCTGATGATAAGGAAGTTCTTATAAAATCATATTGGCAGTCACAAATTGACTGGTTAACGGAAAGATTCCCAGATGGTGTATATGCTGATGTCATCGGTCTTTGTAAGGCAGCACCTATGGACGGTGAAGACGGAATTATCGACCAAGACTACTCCCTTAATGCAGGACGTTATGTCGGTGTAGTGATTGAGGATGATGGCTTAACACAGGATGAATTCAAAGAAGAAATGTTATCTTTGAGTGCTGAGTTCACTGCATTAAGTGCTGAGGCAAAGAAACTTGAAGAACTCATCGCAAATAATCTGAAAGGGTTACTGGGTGAGTGATATGAAAAATAAAGTTTATAGATTAGATGAGCTGTGTGACATAAAATCCGGAAAAAGAATTCCAAAGGAAATGGATTTCGTTACATTTGAGACGGAGCATCCATATATACGTGCACGAGATATAAAAGAAGGAAAAATTAATACAGATGATTTGATTTATTTGGAAGATGATGTGTTCCAGAAGATCAAAAGATACATCATAAATAGTGGTGACATAGCAATTACAATTGTCGGTGCATCTGTAGGTGATACTGGATATGCATCCAAGAATGTTGATGGATACAATTTAACAGAAAATGCTGTTAGACTAACAAACTATAAAAATAATGTTGATTCGAAGTTTTTACATTATGTTCTTGCACAAAAGCAATATCATGACTACATGCAACTGATTGCTGGAGCTGCTGCCCAACCGAAATTGGGTATATATAAAGTAAAACGAATAAAAGTTGAATTACCTGATCTAAAAAAGCAGAAAAGAATAGCTGATATTCTTTCAACCTATGACAATCTCATTGAAAACAATAATAAACGTATCCGCAGCTTAGAACAAATGGCTGAGAATCTCTATAAGGAATGGTTTGTAAGATTTCGTTTTCCGGGATATGAGGATGTAGAGTTTGAAAATGGAATTCCTAAATCCTGGGAAATAAAACGATTGTTTGAATTTGGAAAAATAGAAACAGGAAAAACACCGTCAAAGGAACGAGACCAAAATTACGGTGGAGATATAATGTTTATTAAGACTCCAGATATGCATGATAATATATATGTCATTTCGACGGATGAATTTTTATCTATAGAAGGACATTTAACACAGCCAAAAAAACTATTGCCAGAGAATTCAATCATGGTTAGTTGCATTGGTACTGCTGGTGTTGTTGCAATTAATGATAGACCTGCGCACACTAATCAGCAGATCAATTCTATTATTTTAAGTAAATCAGAATATCTTGAATGGCTATATTTCGTTTGTAAAAATTTAAAAGAAATAATAGAAATGTTCGGAGCAACGGGTTCTACAATGACAAACCTTAGTAAGGGCAAATTTGAAAAATTAAAAGTAGTTACCCCACCAGAAAAGCTGATTTTAGAATATCATGAACTCACAAAGAATCTCTTTGTTGAAGTCAGAGTCTTATTACATAAAAATGACCTCTTAGCAAAGCAAAGAGATATGCTGTTACCACGCTTGATGAGCGGAAAACTTGAAGTTTAGGGAGGTGTTAATATGAGTAATTTTATATCTGAAGATGATATAGAACAGGCTATACTTTCAAAATTAAAAACTGAACCGTTTAAATATGACATCCTCGTTTGCGATGCAGATCCAAGCAAGCGTGATGATTTGAATGATGGTACAGGAAGAAGTTCTAAGAAAGAATGTGTTCTTCCCGATGTTATGCTGTCTTCCCTTAAACGTATCAATCCATTTATCGAAGAAGACAAAATTAAGGAAGTAGTAAAAAACTTAAGGCTGGATTATACAGGTACGGATATTGTAGATACTAACTATAAATTATATAGACAAATCCGTAATAATATAAAAATCACAGTTCGTAGAAACGGCAAGGAAGATTTTGATTTTGTAAAATTGATAGACTTTGAACATCCGGAGAATAATACTTTCACAGCCGTATCTCAGATGTGGATTCAGGGGAAGGTCTATTACAGAAGACCGGATATCCTTATCTTTGTCAATGGTATGCCTCTTGTGTTTATTGAACTGAAAAATAGCATTGTTAAGATTGAAGAAGCCTACAACAAGAATCTGAAAGATTACATGCGAGATATTCCGAATCTCTTTGCATTTAATCAGATTTGTGTGCTTTCAAATGGTTTGGAGACAAAGCTTGGTGCATTTAATGCGACCTATGACTATTTCTTTGAATGGCTCAAAATTGATAGTGAAAAGGAAAAACTGGACAGAGAAGCCATTCTTGCTGCGGAGAATGTTAAGGATAGCTCTGTCAGATATTTTGTTGATGGTTTTCTTAACAAAGATAGACTGATTGACTATATTGAAAACTTCATTCTCTTTGAAAATCAGAGAATAAAGATTATCGCTAAGAACCATCAGTACTTAGGTGTAAACAATTTAATGGAATCAGTAGAGAACAGAAAAGAGCTTAATGGTAAGCTTGGTGTGTTCTGGCATACACAGGGTTCAGGCAAGTCCTATTCTATGGTTATGTTTGCCCGTAAGGTTAAACGCAAAGTGGCTGGTAATTTTTCATTCCTTATTATCACAGACCGTGAAGATTTGGATACTCAGATTCATAAGAATTTTATGCGCACTGAGGTTATTGGCTCTAAAGAAGAATGTCAACCTAAGGATAGCAAACAATTGCGTGATTTCCTAACTACCAATAAGGCTTTTATCTTTACTTTGATTCAAAAGTTCAGATACGATAAAACAAAGAAATATCCAGTGCTTTCTACTCGTGATGATATTATTGTTCTTGTTGATGAAGCACACAGGACGCAGTATAAGGATTTGGCAGAGAACATGAGAACTGCACTTCCAAATGCTAACTTTGTTGCATTCACAGGAACACCCCTGCTTGGTACAAAACGTCTTACAAATCAATGGTTTGGAGATTATGTATCAGAGTATAATTTTGCACAGTCTGTTGAAGACGGCTCTACGGTACCTTTATTCTATTCTAGACGAGTTCCGGAAGTTGGACTTGAGAATGATTTCCTTGACGATGACGTTGTGGACATTATCGAAGAGGAAAATCTTAACGAAGATGAAACTCGTCTCTTAGAGAATGCATCATCACGTATCCTTGAAGTTATCAAGAGAGATGACCGCTTAGATAAAGTGGCACAGGATATTGCCTACCACTTCCCAAGACGTGGATTTCTTGGAAAAGGTATGGTTGTATCTGTCGATAAATATACTGCTGTCAAAATGTATGACAAGGTTCAGCATTACTGGGCTATAGAAAAGCAGAATATCATGAAAGAGCGAAACACTGCTTCTACCAAAGAAAAACGTGATCGGCTCACTCGTATTCTTGCTTATATGAATAAGGTTGAAATGGCTGTTATCATTTCAGAGGAAAATGATGAAGAAGCCAAGTTTGCAAAGCAAGGGTTAAAGATATCTGAGCATCGTGCAAAGATGAAAGAAATCACACCGGATGGCAGAGATATCGAGGATAGATTTAAAGACCCAGATGACTCCTTGCAACTTGTTTTCGTTTGTGCAATGTGGTTGACTGGGTTTGATGTAAAGAACTTATCTACACTTTATCTTGATAAGCCAATGAAAGGCCACACGCTGATGCAGGCGATTGCTCGTGCCAACAGAGTGTATCCCGGAAAACCTGCCGGAATTATCGTAGATTATGTAAATGTCTTTAAATACATGAAGAAGGCATTAACAGAATATGCCACTGGTGATGACGGAACAGAATTCCCTGCAAAGGATATTGACCAATTAATCAGCTATATTAACGCTACAGTCGATGAAGCAGATTCTTTCCTATTATCTTTAGATATTAATTTGGAAAAGATAATTGCTGATTCTAATATCCTTGATAAGTTGGATGCATTACGAAGTGCCTATGACACTATCGTTGCAAAAGATGATGATAAAGAGAAATTTAAGGTTATTCTCAATACTTTAACGAATCTCTATGAAGCATCAAAGCCGGAAATCTTTGAGAAGAATTGGAGCAACGATAAGTTTTCACCACTTGTGTATCTGCATGGTCTTTTCTACAACACGATTGATGATGAGAAGGTTGCCCGCGCAAGACAGAAAATGAATCAGATATTGGATGGTAGTGTTACTGCAAGTCAGGATTTCGTTAATTATGTACGTAAGGAACCTGCACAGTACATGATAAAAGGAACAAAGGCTATTGATCTTTCTAAAGTTGATGTTGAGCAATTGAGAAAAGAAATCAAGGTTGCTAAGTATAAAGCTATTGAGATTAACGACTTGAAGGAATACATTGAGCAAGCACTCGAACAGATGCTTAGTAGAAACTGCACGAGAACAAAATTCTCCGAACGTTTCAAGCGAATTATCGACTCCTATAATGCAGGTGGCACTGAAAATGAGGAGTATTACGAGCAACTTGTGAAACTCCTTGAGGAACTTCGTCAAGAGGATGGTCGTGCAAATAAAGAAGGCCTTACTGAAGAGGAACTAGAGATCTACGATTTGCTTATTGCCGGAAAGAAATTAACACAGGCTGAGGAACAGAAGGTCAAATTATCTGCTAAGAATCTTCATAAGAAATTGGTAGATAATCGTAGCAGTCTTCTAGTAGTCGATTGGTACAAGGATGAACAGCCACGGGCTAAGTTAAAATATGAGGTAGAACTATCGCTGAACGATGATTTGCCTGAAAGCTATGATAAAGCAGCATTTGATTCCAAGGTATCTCTGCTCATAAACCACTTCGTGGATATGGCAGTACAAGGAAATGGTTGGATTGGTGCTGCACAATAACACATAAGAAAAATGACCACGCCGGAGTAAATCAATACTCTAGTGTGGTCATTCTGTTTTTTTAAGTTCTGTTTGAAGGCTCCGATAACTATTGATTTTGTTTAGTCCCTATCGGAAGATATCAAAAAGAGTGGGTCTCTTTTGTGTCTATTGAAAGATGATTTTACTTACATTAAAATATTAGATAAAAAGTTAAATAAGAGAGGTTGGACCAATAGCTTTTGCTTTTGGATTATTAGTGGTTTGAATTTCAAGAGAACATTCTTACAAATATTAGATTCTATGTAATCATTTATATGAAAAGGTTCTAGATATTTTCATGAAAGAAAAGTATGGTCGCTAAACAATTGCTTATATTGATTAAAAATTAGAGAAGATACTTGCCTAAAGATTAAAAAAAGGATATGATAGACCTCGGAAGAAGGTTAATAAATGCATAAAGTGCGTGTTTATTCGATAACGTCTTTGTTTTTGACGTGCCTTTGGGGTACAACGATTAACAAATAGGAAGTTTATGAATGAAACAAGCAAATCATGTTTTTGAAAAAGTGACAAAATACGCTATTCGTAAATTGTCAGTAGGTGTAGGGCCAGTTGCTATCGGGACATTCTTGTTAGCAGGTGGTCTTTTCGTGTCTAAACCAGTTTCGGCAGACCAGGTTACTTCGGATGCATCGGTACACATGGCCTATGTCACAGAAAATGAATTAACAGCTGAAGAGCAGAAGCAAGTGGTACATGCTATTCCTAAGGAATATCAAAATGAGGACACTTTTTATCTGGTTTATAAACGTAAGGGAGACAGTCAAGCTACTCTTCCTCAGACAGGAAGTTCTGACTGGGCAGCGACAGGTTTGGGATTGGCAACAGCGACTATGGCTGTGTTGCTATTTTCAAAAAAACATCGTAAAAAAATTATTGGCTTGGTCTTGATTGGGGCCGCAGGGCAAAGTCTCCTTGTGCCGATAGAGGTTCTTGCCTTGCAAAACAAGGAGTTGCAGGCCTATAATCAAACTCTTGCGGTTTCAAATAAAGAAGATTTGGCTAAGGGTGTTATTGCCATTGATGGTTATGAGTATGTGGGTTATCTGCGTTACTCTGCTAAGCCGGAGCTTGAACAACCTTTGGAGAATACTTTGCAAGGGCTTGAGTCTTCAATAAAAGAAGATAATACAGTTAGTCAGGGGACAGCTGATAGGGATAGTAAGGGAATCAGTTGGAAAAAAGGTACGCAAGAATCAGGTCATGAAGGCGAGGCAGCTGTTCAACCTGCTAACCCAGAGTACACTGGTCCAATCAGTGCCAATGGTACACAAGAGGTCGGTCATGAGGGTGAAGCTTTGGTTCAACCTGTTGCCCCTGAATATACGGGACCAATCAGTGCTAATGGTACCCAAGAAGTTGGTCACGAAGGCGAAGCTGCTGTTCAACCTGTCGCTCCAGAGTACACAGGTTCAATCAGTAGCGATACTACAAGTGCTAATGGAACGCAGGAAGTTGGTCACGAGGGTGAAGCATGGGTCCAACCAGCTAATCCAGAGTACACAGGACCAATCAGTGCTAACGGCACTCAAGAAATCGGTCACGAAGGTGAGGCAGTGGTTCAACCAGCTAACCCAGATTACACTGGACCGATCAGTGCTAACGGTACCCAAGAAGTTGGGCACGAGGGTGAAGCGTTGGTTCAACCTACAAATCCAGAGTACACAGGCAAACTGGAAGCTAAGGGTACACAAGAACCAGGCCATGAAGGCGAAGCAGCTGTTCAACCTGCTAATCCAGACTATACTGGTAAACTGGAAGCCAAGGGTACACAAGAATCCGGTCATGAAGGCGAAGCAGCTGTTCAACCAGCTAATCCAGACTATACTGGCAAACTGGAAGCCAAGGGTACCCAAGAATCAGGTCACGAAGGTGAGGCGGCTGTCCAACCCGAGAATCCTATTCATACCCCAGTTGTCGGTAGTATCACAGAGACTGAAACGCAAGCCATCGATTATCCTATCGAAGTTATCACTGATGATAGCAAGTATGTGGATGAAGAGGTTGTCGAGCAAGAAGGTCAAAAAGGTAGCCAAGAAATCCAGAAAATTTACCAAACCATTGATGGTGTCAAGGTTGGTGAGCCAACTATTGTGTCAGGTAAGGTTATTGAGGTGCCACAACCTAGAAAACTTCGTCGTGGCAGCAAGCCCCTAGATGGAACAACGACGGAAGAGTCTATTGTAGAGCTTCCATTTAAAGAGATTGTCCAAGAAGATGATAGTCTTGAAAAGGGCACTCTAAAGGTTGTTCAAGAAGGTCAAAAAGGTCAAAACAAAATCACCAAAGTCTATAAGACCTACAAAGGGAATAAGACGTCTGAGGCACCAACTGTTACTGAAATCGTGCTAGTTCCTGTTCAAGATCGTATCGTTCACAAAGGGATCAAGGTGTCTGAAAAACCAGTACTTACGCTGACACAGATTGATAAGGATGACTTGGGTCGAAGTGCTAAGCTTAGCTACAACTTGACGAATCCAGGTTCAGCAGCTATCACGACTATTAAAGCAGTCCTCAAGCAGGATGGACAGGTTGTTCAAACGCTTGATATTCCTAGCACGACCTTGACTGCTGACCTAACAAACTTAGACTATTACAAGCCATATACCCTCACAACAACCATGACCTATGATCGTGGCAATGGTGAGGAGAATCAGGTTTTGGCAGACCAAACTCTCCAACTGGATCTCAAGAAGGTTGAGCTTAAAGATTTTGCACGTACAGATTTGATTAAGTATGACAATCAAACAGAAGTGGATGAGACTCGTCTGGCAGCTGTACCTCAGGATCTCACGAATTACTACTTGAAGATGACTTCTGCGGATCAGAAGACCACTTACTTGGCAGTAAAAGCCATCGAAGAAACAACGGTTGAAGGCAAGGCGGTTTATAAGGTAACTGCAGCAGCGGACAATTTGGTTCAACGTGATGCCCAAAACCATTTTGCTCAAACCTATAGCTATTACATTGAGAAACCTCAGGCTAGCCAAGCCAATGTTTACTACGATTTTGCTGAGTTGGTCAATGCCATTCAGGCTAATCCTTCAGGTGAATTTAGGCTGGGTCAAAGTATGAGTGCTCGTCACGTCGTTCCAAACGGTAAATCATACATTACGACCGAATTTACTGGTAAGTTGCTCAGTGATGGTGACAAACGCTATGCCATCTATGATTTAGAGCATCCATTGTTTAATGTCATCAATGGCGGAACGATCAAGAATATCAACTTTGAAAATGTAGACATCAATCGCTCTGGTCAAAATCAAATCGCGACGGTTGGATTTAACCTTAAAAACAAAGGTCTGATTGAAGATGTTAAGGTGGCTGGTTCAGTGACTGGTAACAATGACGTTGCAGGTATTGTCAATAAAATTGATGAAGATGGCAAGGTTGAAAATGTTGCCTTTATCGGTAAAATCAACTCTGTCGGTAATAACTCGACAGTGGGTGGGATTGCTGGTTCAAACTACATGGGATTCGTCAACAGAGCCTATGTCGATGCGACCATTACAGCTCAAAATGCCAACGCAAGTATGTTGGTGCCATTTGTCACTTACATGCTCAACAGTTGGAAATCAGGAACGAAGGCTAAGGTAACCAATTCAGTAGCTAAAGGTGTTCTTGATGTTACAAACACAAGAAATGTCGGTGGTATTGTCGCTAAGACATGGCCTTACGGTGCTGTTCAAGACAATGTGACCTATGCCAAGGTTATCAAGGGCCAAGAAATCTTTGCTTCGAATGATGTTAATGATGAAGATGGTGGTCCATACATCAAAGATCTCTTTGGTGTTGTTGGTTACAGCTCGGCCGAAGATGGTACTGGTAAAGATACTAAGAGTCCGAATAAGCTCAAACATTTGACCAAGGAAGAAGCTGACAAGCGTGTTGAAGGTTACAACATCACAGCTGATACATTTGTTAGCGAGCCTTACGCGTTGAATACGCTTAACAATGTTTCTAGTCAAGCTGATTTTGCCAATATTCAAGACTATAAGCCAGAATACAAGCAAGCTTACAAGAATATTGAGAAATTCCAGCCATTCTATAACAAGGATTATATTGTCTATCAAGCAAATAAACTGGCTAAAGACCACAACTTGAATACCAAAGATGTGCTCTCAGTGACACCAATGAAAGACAGTAATTTTGTTACAGACCTAAGCGATGCTAACAAGATTATTGTTCACTATGCTGATGGAAGCAAAGACTACTTCAAGCTTTCAGAGAGTGCAGAAGGTTTGAGCAATGTTAAAGAGTACACTGTTACTGATTTGGGTATCAAGTACACTCCGAATATCGTTCAAAAAGACCACTCAAGTCTTATCAATGGTATTGTTGATATTCTTAAGCCGATTGAGTTGCAGTCTGATCCGATTTACCAAAAACTTGGTCGTACCGGTCCAAACAAGGTCAATGCTATCAAGAACCTCTTCTTGGAAGAAAGTTTTGACGCTGTTAAGGCTAATTTAACTAACCTGGTGACTAAGCTGGTTCAAAATGAAGACCACCAACTTAACCAATCACCAGCTGCCCAACAAATGATTCTTGACAAGGTTGAGAAAAATAAAGCGGCCCTCTTGTTAGGTTTGACTTACTTGAATCGCTACTATGGTGTGAAGTTTGATGATGTTAACATCAAGGAAATCATGCTCTTCAAACCAGATTTCTATGGTAAAAATGTGGATGTCCTTGACCGTTTGATTGAGATTGGCTCTAAGGAAAATTATATCAGTGGTTCAAGAACCTACGATGCTTTTGGTGAAGTTCTCGCCAAAAGTACCCTTTCTAGTGATCTGACCGACTTCCTTAATTACAACCGAAAACTCTTTACCACTATCGACAATATGAATGATTGGTTCATCGATGCTGCTAAGGATAAGGTCTACGTTGTTGAGAAGGCATCTCAAAATGAAGGTGTCGGTGAGCACAAGTATCGTGTTTATGATAACCTTAGTCGTGGTCTCCACCGCAAGATGATTTTGCCATTGTTGAACCTTGATAAGACAGAGATGTTCTTGATTTCTACCTATGACACCATGTCTTATGGTACGGCTAACAAGTACAATACAACCTTAGAAAAGTTGAAACCTGAGATTGATCTAGCCGCTCAACGTCAAATCAACTATCTTGATTTCTGGCAAAGATTGGCTGCGGATAATGTCAAAAACAAATTGTTCAAAGACATTGTCAATCCAGTCTGGGAAGGTTTCTATGTCTGGGGTCATGGTTGGCCAGGTTGGCCAGAGCGCTACGGCCAATTCAAGAACAGTACAGAAGTCTATGCGCCAATCCGTGAAATCTATGGACCAGTCGGTGAGTACTATGGTGATAACGGAGCCATGGCCGGTGCCTATGCTGCCATCTACGACAATCCATACGATAATCGTGCCAAGGTTACCTTCGTCATGTCTAACATGATTAGTGAGTACGGTGCTTCGGCCTTCACTCATGAAACAACTCATATCAATGACCGTATTGCCTACTTTGGAGGCTTTGGCCGTCGTGAAGGAACAGATGTTGAAGCTTATGCCCAAGGGATGTTGCAATCACCAGCTACTCAGGGCCATCAAGGTGAATACGGGGCCTTGGGACTTAACATGGCCTTTGAAAGAGAAAACGACGGTAATCAGTGGTACAACACTAATCCAAACAAGTTGAAGTCGCGTGAAGCCATCGACCGTTACATGAAGGGCTACAATGACACCCTCATGCTTCTTGACTCCCTTGAAGGGGAAGCGGTCCTCAGCCAAGGAAATCAAGAGCTCAATAACGCATGGTTCAAAAAGGTAGATAAACAGCTACGAGGTAATAGTAAAAACCAATACGACAAGGTGCGTGCTCTAAGTGATAGCGAAAAAGCTATTAGCTTGACTTCTATTGATGACCTTGTGGATAATAACTTCATGACCAATCGTGGACCAGGAAATGGTGTTTATAAACCTGAGGATTTCTCTTCTGCCTATGTCAATGTGCCTATGATGTCTGCCATCTATGGTGGTAATACCAGTGAGGGCTCTCCAGGTGCTATGTCCTTCAAGCATAATACTTTCAGACTCTGGGGTTACTACGGCTATGAAAAAGGCTTCCTAGGTTATGCGACTAACAAGTATAAACAAGAAGCTAAAGCGGCTGGTAAGAACACCCTTGGTGATGACTTTATCATTAGCAAGATTTCTGATGGTCAATTCAACACCCTGGAAGACTTCAAGAAGGCCTACTTCAAAGAAGTGAAAGAAAAAGCGTCTCATGGTTTGACGACAGTTACTATTGATGGTACATCAGTAAGCTCTTACGATGATTTGTTGGCCATGTTTAAAGCGGCAGTAGCCAAAGATGCTGCAAGTCTTAAAACAGATAATAACGGTAATAAATCGGTGTCAACAAGCCATACGACTAAACTCAAAGAAGCTGTCTATAAGAAACTCCTACAAGAGACAGATAGTTTCACAAGTTCTATTTTCAAATAATAGATGAAAAAATCCCTTTTGGTAAATGCCAAAGGGATTTTTGAGTTTGTTCGAAAAAGGAGTAGTAAGGAGTCTCTATGTCAGTATTGGCAAGGGGTTGAGAGAACTGTGAGTTGAGTCGTTAAAAAATTTTTCTTTTTGAAGGGAGAGTATTTTGTATTTTAATAAATATCACCAAAACAAAAAAATAAGGTTAGGGTGATGAACGTTTTTAATGAAAAATGGTTTGATATGAAAGTATTTTGAAAATTATAGAACTAACAAAACAGAGGATTGTGGTAAATAAAAGCACGAACGTTTTGAAGTTTCAAAGGACTTAGATAAAAGTTTTAAATTAATTTTTTCTAATAAAAGTTAAACTTTTACACAATTATTAGTATATATTTGACAATTTAATAATTATAGTATAAAATGGAAACTGTATATAAAGTAATTTGGATATTGAGGAAATTTATTATTATGAGAGATATGTTTAATAAACGCCAACGTTTTTCATTAAGAAAATACAGCTTTGGTGTAGCCTCTGTCCTTTTGGGAGTTTCAATCTTCTCAAATGCACAGGGTGCCCAAGCTGATGAAACGGTAGCACCAACTACCGCAGGTATGGAAACAACTGCTGAGCCAGATGTAGTCGTGGAGCAATCAACACCAACGACAGCATCAGTAGCGCCAGCAACAACAGAAAACGCACCAAGCTCAGTCTCTACTGTGGCCTTGGCTAGTGAACAGCCACAATCAGCAGCTCAAGAAAGCCAGGCAACTTCAACAACTAGTCAAACAGCAGCTAGTTCAGAAGCAGCTTCTCAGGCTGCATCGCAAGCGAGCTCTGAATCTGCAGCAGCGACTGCTTCATCTGTAGCGACTAGTGCACAAGCTCTTAGCTCAACAGCAGTAGCCGAAGTTCCTGTTACTGGTCAAGTATCAGCACAAACAAGTGCAGCCGCTTCAGTTGCGACTGCAGCAGAAACTGCCAGCGCAGAGTCTACAACCAATGCTGTAAATAGCGTCCTTAAAGTAGCGACTAGTGAGTTGGCCGTGACAAGCAGTGAATTGAATGCTGCTGAAGCAAGCCTTAACTCTGAAAATCTCATCAACGCTATGGGACTTGCGGTATCAAACCGTAGCCTTCGTACAGCTGATGCAGTTGCTGTTTTGACAAATGCTGGAGCAAGCTCAACAAACCCTGATTTGACAAACCTAGGCTACAAACTTGCCTATTTGCCAGAACGTCAACAATACTTTGTTAACATTGATTACATCAACAATCTTAGAGTTGGTCGTGATAATCGTGGGGTTATGAGACCTTATGACTACATTACAAATGGTAACTACATGGTTGTCGTAAACTATGCCAACCTTGGTATTATTGACTACGTGGATGAAGCAGGAAACAAGATTCCTGGATCTTCAACCTACCGTATCAATAACTCAACTGAAACAATCACAGCAAACGGTAAGACTTACAATAAAATCTACGATGCTGGTGTAACAGAACTTCCACCAGTACCAGCAGGATACCGCATCAAATATGCCTCTGCTGACAAATCTAAAGCTAATGCTTATGTAGATGTTTTGAAGTCAGAACGTCAATACGACTATAATAACGGTATTGCAACAATCCGCTCAGAACGTGCTTGGGACCGTAACCAAAGCCGTGTCGTTGACCTTGTGCAATTTGCTAATGGTTCACAAGGATTGGATGCTTCAATTGATGCTAATGGTGGTGGTCAATACCTAGCTCCAGGTTACCGTTACCACATTATCGTTGAAAAAGACACTAAAGATGTCACAAAAGCAACAAGTCAAACAGTAACTTACACTGGTGCTGATACGAAGACACCAGCTGCTAACACTCAAAATGACTTTAGCTTCAACGGTAAAGAAGATCCTACAACTAATACGACAACTTGGACTGAAACGACTCACACTTATGGAACAGTCAAAACTCCAGTTGTTACTGGTTACTATGCCGATAAAGCCGTAGCAGGTGGCAAGACAGTAACTCCAGATGCACCAAATGCGACAGACACAGTGACATACAAAGCCTTTGGTAAATTTATCGCTGTGGATGAAAATGGCAATCCAATTCCAGGTGTATCAACAACTGCCTACACTAACGATCCTAATGATGCGACTAAGATGATTGCCATCGACAAGACGCTTCCAAGTATTCCTGGCTACACAGTTAAGGTTATCCCTGCGTCACCATCAAATCCAGGTGAAGATACTCGTGTCGTTTACGTAGCAATCGTTAACGATGTAACTAAGGCGACGAAACAAACAGTTACATTCCAAGGTGCTGGCGATAAAACTCCAGCTGCAGATGTGAAATCTGACTATACCTTTGCAGGTAAGGATAACCAAGCGACTGGTAAGGTGACTTGGAATGAAACTAGCCACACTTACGGTACAGTTAAGGTTCCTGTTGTGAATGGCTACTTTGCGAATAAAGCCGTAGCAGGTGGTAAGACAGTAACACCAGATGCTCCAGAAGCAACTGATACCGTAACTTATAAGGCCTTTGGTAAATTTGTCATTGTCGATGAAAATGGGAACCCAATTCCAGGTGTGTCAGATACTGCCTACATCAATGATCCTAACGATCCAACTAAGATGATTGCAGTTGACAAGAACTTGCCAACTATCCCAGGTTACACTGCTAAGGTAGTACCTGCAACACCAGGTGACTTGTCTAGCAATACTAAGGTTGTTTACGTTAAGAATGATCAAAAAGCAAGTGTTGTTTACCGTGATGAAACAAGTGGTTCAACCCTTGAAACAGTTGCCTTGGCTGGTAAGTCTGGTGAAGCGGTTAACTATTCAACAGCTGAACGTATCAAACACTATCAAGGCCTTGGTTATGTCCTCGTAACAGATGGTTACCCAGCTGGTGCAAGCTTTGACTTGGATAGCACAGTTGACCAAGCTTGGACAGTAAGCTTCAAACGTGTAGCACTTGACTTTAATCCAGACAATGCTCACGAACCAGGAACACCAATCTATCCTAACCAACCAAACGGTCCAAAATGGCCAGCTAAGGATGCTTACCTTAAAGATGTGACATACACTGTTCACTATGCAAGCAAAGATAGCAATGCTAAATTGCCAGCAGACAGTGTTCAAAAAGCACAATGGAAACGTTCATTGACGCTTGACTCTGTAACAGGTGATATTCTTACTGCAGGTGAATGGAAGGCAGATAAGACTAAGTTTGATCTCGTGATTACACCAATGGTTAAGGGTTACTTCGCCGATAAAGGCCGTGTGGCTTCTCAAGATGTCACTATGGACAGCAAGGTTGAGACTGTAACTTACACGAAATTTGGTAAGATTATTGCCGTTGACGAAAAAGGTAATCCAATCCCAGGTGTTGAAGCTGTTACTTACACAAATGATCCTAACGATCCAACTAAGGCTGCCATGACCCTTGTTCCTGAAGTGAAAGGTTACAAGGCTGATAAGACTGGTGTGACACCAAGCAACCCAGGTGAAGATACAAAGGTTGTTTACAAGGTTGTTAACGCAGAACCTGCTAAACCAGCAGTTAACAAAGAAGTTGGTACTATCGTCGTTATCTACCGTGATGAGTATGGTAACCAAATCAAGATGCCGCTTGTAATCACTAACTCTGTTGGTTCAGAGGTTGATGTTCATGGTGACCGCTACATCTACCGTAACGGTGTGAAATACGAATTGATCCGTCAAGAAGGTAAATCAACAGACAAGATGACTGAAGGTCAAACAGTTGTTACTTACATCTACCGTAAAGTCGAAGATGGCTCAACACCATCAAACGGTAATGGCGGACAATCTGGAAACTCAACATCTAAAGCTGTCAAAGCAACTTCAAACGGATCTAAGGGTTCTAAAGGTTCTGGATCTGGTTCAGCGGCTGATGGCGCATCAGATGGTAAAGGTTCAGATAAGAAGAAATCTGGAAACAAAGATGGTAAGAAGGCAGATGGTTCTGATAAAGCTAAAGAAGGCGACGAACAATTGCCAGTAACAGGTGAGTCAGATAACAACCTCG
>SKER01001241.1_pt1 | contig 21739 bp, 19 predicted proteins | sample 4826961 | NCBI WGS metagenome assembly SKER01 (sample SAMN11008804, study PRJNA524170) | human gut metagenome | biome: Human fecal sample; material: Feces; isolation source: fecal sample from pouch patient p47 | host: Homo sapiens | place: Israel: Tel-Aviv | collected 2016-11-16 | reverse complement strand
TAGTTCCGATAACAGTAGCTCCCTCAACAACTGGAGTACCTACTACAGTTTTATCACCACCGACAAGAACAACTTCGTTAAAAGTTACTTCTGATCCTGCTTCAGCGTTGATTTTTTCAACGTAGATTGCTTGACCTACTTCAACTTTAACTTGTTTTCCACCAGTTTTGATGATTGCGTATGTGCTCATGATGCACCTCCTATTAAAATTTTTAATATATCTGAGGTTTCCCTCTGTGAAGACTCGCCTAGTACTGCGGGGACGAACCCACTTACAAAAACAGTAGTCGTGCGGTTGCACAGGACGTGCATTTAGTCAACGTTACAATTCTATCATTTTTCCCCGATAATGACAAGAGAAAAAGTTTTTTTGATTACCCTTATTCTGCCAATTTAAGTTTAATCACCTAATACGCCATCTAGTCCACTCTTACACCATGCTTACCTAGGAAAGTCTTAGCCAAATCTTGCTCAATCTTATCTAAAGAAAGACTCCTATCAGTTATTAAAATCTGATACCGCTCCGTTCCTTCAAAATAGAAATGGTTCAAAGACTGATAGCCATTATTTTCATAAAAAGCCAGACGTTTTAGTCGTTGAGTACGGTTAGAAGCATCCTCTTCATCCATAGGCTCAATCGTAAGCACACATGGTCGTCTTCCTGCTTCTTCCCTACTTGTGCTAAAATTTGACTACCGTAACCCTGCGACTGTTTACTTTCCTCAACCGCAAGAAAGAGTAAGTAGACCAGGTTATTAGTACAGATTGCATAGGTAAAACCAATAAAAACTTCCTGATCAAAATAAACCAAGAATGATTGCCCATTTTTCAAACTATTCCAAGACAATTGCCGGAGTGGGAGTCTCTCCTCCACAGGAAAAGCCGCTTCATAAAGTGAAGCGACCTTCCTGAATGTTGGTGTCAGAGGACAAATGTTACGAACCTCTAGTGTTATTTCCCTAACCAATAACCTTCTTATAATCTTCTGGTGTCGCCACATGAGCATGCTCACGTTGACGATCAAGCAAATGACTAAGGAAGTCACGGTTCCCCAAGGCTTCTTTAAGTGTTTGTTTAAATTGCCCAGCATTCATAGGTGAGAAAATATTGCTTGGTGCAGTATAATCTGGACCATGGCTTGTGTTCGTAAAAGCTAGGATAAGCAAGTTATTTTCAAAGGCAGCACGTGTCGCCGACAGGATTTCATTTTGGTGGTTAATATCCAAATAGAAATCAGCCTGTTGATAGAGACGCTTAACCTGCTCCGTTGTAATATTCGGATAAAGGCTAACATTACTATATTTAGCTAAATCCATCAGGCGGCTTGACATTTCAGTGATTGCCCCAATATGGTAGTGCATGGTAGGTACTTCACTAACAATGCTTTCCAAGTGTTCAATCTGATCTGAGTTAGTCAAGATAAGTGCTTGATTTTGGAAATTATTCTGACGGGCAAATGGATACATGAAGCCAAGGAAAGCCACACGAGAAGCCTGCTCGGAACTAATCAGTTTTAGAAGATTTGTGTAAGCTGTGTATTCTTGCACAACAATCTTAGTTTGACGGTGATTGCTATCAAGAAGGAGACGCATGTTCCCAGGAACAGTGTCAGTGATAGGCTCTTGCCAGAAGAGGACATCTTGACCAGTATTTGGAAGATTCATAGCTGTCAAGAAAGGTGTTGATAAGGAGTTATAAAGGATACGCCGCAAATCATAACCAGCTTCTTTAAGATAAAAGACTATAAACTCTGATTTATTTTTGAAAATGTAGACCTTATCTTTCCAATTCAAGATAACGTCTTTGGTCAAATGGTTAACGACGATAACTTCCTTGTTGTCTGGAGTGAAATAACTAGTAATGGTCGCTTCTTGCTTAATATTGTAAGTTGTTTGTGAGAAACGATACCCCTTGTTATTGTAGTGATCAGTCACGCGCAAGCGACCCGACTCATCATACCAATCCACAGCTTTAACTAGACGCTGATGAGCAGGATGCGCATAGTGAATATGGCCACGTTTCTTATCAAAACGGAAGATTTCCGCGTTGCTATTTGTTCCTAAAATTTCCCAATAATCAGGCACGGGTACTTGATTAAAGTAAAGTGCAGAACCCTGAACCTTATCAAAGCCTGTGAAAAAAAGGTAAGGTGAGGTCACATCGCTAGGTAGAAAGCCATTATCTGAAAGACAAACTGTTGTATTCACATAGCCAGCGACAATCAGCGAGTAATGGAGATCCCAACTACCTTGACTATAGTCTTCAAATAAATTAATCATGATCAGTCATCTCCCTTACTAAGTTAAGCCACTTCTGCTCGATTTCCTCTGTCAAAAAGCCTTTAGCGATATCATAAGAGACTTGATGAATATGATCTAAATCTGAACGATTGAAGAAAGCTACAATTTTCTCTGCCAAGGCTGCTACAATAGCAGGCTCATCATCTTTTTCAAATCGAGGGATTAAGTAACCATTTTCATTATCCTTGATAAACGTTTGGTTTCCATAACGGACATCAAAACCAATCATACCAAGGCCCGAACCAACAGCTTCTAGGAGTGTCAAGCCAAAACCTTCACTCTTAGAACCTGATAGGTAAAGTTCGTAATCCTTGTAGACTTCTATTAAATCCTGGTGACCCTTGAGATGGATGTAATCCTGAGCTTGATTTTCCTCGATGATTGCCTTAAGCTTGGCTTCTTCAGCACCTGTACCAAAGATATCAAAGTTAACTTGTGGCAGACTTTCTTTAGCCTTGACAACAGCCTTAACCAGCCAATCCACGTGCTTTTCATTGGCCAAACGTGAAGCTGTGATGATTGAGAATGGTTTACGCTCTCCTTCAGGCTCTCTCAGTTTATCCACACTTCCCACAGGAATCGTTACGATATGAGGTTTAAATGGTGTATATTTGTTGAACTGATCTAGCATAATGCTACGTTGACACTCTGTCGCTGTGATGAAGAAATCAACCTTATCTGCATTGCTGAATTGGTACTCATAGAAGTTATTCCAAAGAATAGTCTTGTCTGTCACAGCATTTTCACTAAAGTGCTCTGCATGGACAACAACTCCAAGCTTAGCTGGTTTAGTATTACGGAAAACAGCCTGTCCTGTACCAGTTGCACGGTCCAAAATGACAATGTCTTGATCGGTTAGACCTAGTTGAGACATAAAGTAGGCAATAAACTCCTGCTTGGAAGACAGAATCTTATCTGGGAAACGGAAGACACTATCCTTACCATCAACAATTTCATCGTAAGCAATACTGCCATCTTCATTGAAGAAACGGCGTTGATAGAGGTGGGCCTTATTATCTACCGGTGTGTAGTACTCTGTAAACATCTTAGTATATGAATAAAAGTCTTTACGAATTAGGCAACCACGCGATACTTTTTCCACACGATGGACAATATCTTCACCCTCTTTACGCAAATAAGCGGCGTAAAAAATATCTTCCTTGGTACAAAAGAGTTTAACCACTTTGCCATTAATCTCACGACGCGTAATGTCATAAGGAATTTCCTTTTCCAAATCCTTGACAGTATAGGTCGTTGGGGCAATCTTAAGGTCTGTAAAATAGCTGTAAAGCCAGATGATATCTTCATCTGAAAATCCCATGTTACGGACCAAATCAGAAAGATTGTCCTGCAAGAACATATCCATAAAGACAAACTTAGCCTTAATACCTGTGTTTTTGAAAATTGTAGAACGGTAGGCCTGGGCATACTCAACACCACTTGATGCCCAACCGATTCCTAAATTGATGTTATAAACAGTCATGCAGTTTCCTTTCTAGGTAAAAGTTCAACATCGACATTTCTTTTTCGATATAGCTAACTCTAATGATACCTGGGCGATAACAAACTGTCTCTATATACTCTTAGACTAAAGTAAGTCTTCAATAAGTGTATCCACTTCGTCTTGCGCTTCTTCAATAGGTGTGATTTCAGTCACCATGATTCCTGCAACCGCACGTTCAACTAAGCCTTCAACATCCATACGACCTTCATATCGTTCAACATTCTTGATTTTTGGATTAGTTTTTGGACGGTCAGGTGCAAAAATGGTACAGCAATCCTCAAAAGGTTGGATGGAGATATCAAATGTGTCGATTTTTTGTGCCAAATCAATGATTTCCAACTTGTCCATAGTAACAACTGGGCGAATCACGGGCGTGCAGGTTACAGCATTGATAGCCTGCATAGACTCCATAGTCTGACTGGCAACCTGTCCAAGACTCTCACCATTGATGATCACGAGACCACAGCGTTCTTCACGAATTCGGTCTGTAATACGCATCATAAAGCGACGTGTCAGGGTCATCAAATAAGCCTCTGGTGCTTTTTCTTTGATTTCCTCTTGAATCTCAGTAAATGGTACTTCTATGAACTGAATATTACCACCAAACTTGGTCAACTTACGGGTCAAATCTTGAGCCTTTTTAAGTGCACCTGGACTTGTATAAGGTGGGCTTGCAAAGTGAACAGCCTCGATATCCACACCACGTTTAAGGGCTAAATAACCTGCAACAGGCGAATCAATCCCACCTGAAAGCATAAGCATTCCTTTACCAGCAGTCCCTACAGGTAATCCACCTGCTCCCTTAATTTCTTCATGAGAAATATAAGCGGCCTCAGCACGAATTTCTACCTTCAGATTAACATCTGGCCCCTTCATCTGTGCCTTAATGTCAGGAAATGCATCAATTACAGCATTTCCTAAAGTAAGGTTGAGCTCGCGACTATCTAAAACAAAGTCGTGATCACTACGTTTGGCAGTCACCTTAAAGGTAAGGCCGTCACGATAGAGGCCAGTCATAATGTCTTGAACAGCTTTTTTCAATACTTCGACATCTTTTTCAAATTTGTAAACAGGGCTAAAGGCCTGAATCCCGAAAATCTGCTTCAAAGACTCTGCGACTGGTTCGTAGTCTGTGCCATTGAGATAGATGTGTCCACGGTCTCGATCAAAAGTCACTTTAACTTCTGGATAGATAGATAACACATCTTTGATGTTATTTCTAAGTTTATTGATAAAACGCATACGGTTTTTGCCCTTAGTTGACAATTCACCGTAGCGAACCATAATTTCTGAATACGTTAATGCCATTCCTTTTCCTTTTATACTTGAATTTAGTTTTCTTTTTTTATCGATTAAATCTTGCTATCTTACTTTTTGCGTCTTAGCATAGACCTGCTTGAAAATCGTGAGAAACTGTTCTACTTGTCCCATATCATTATCATCATCAAGACTAATACGAACAGCCGTTTGGGCTAACTTGGTTGGAATACCCATAGAAATGAGGGTCCCCGCTGGCTTACCTGCCTTGGATGAACATGCCGAGGTCGTTGAAATATAGATTTGATGCTCTTCAAAAGCATGGACAACCACCTCACCACGAACTCCCTTAATTCCAAAGGTCAAAATATTAGGAGCAAAGTCTTCACCCTCGCCTGAGAAAATAGTAATGTCCTCATACTTAGCCAATTCATCAAAGATAATCTTTTTCATCTTAGCAATTTTGGGAAGAGAAAATTCCTCTTTATCAGTGACTAAGCGCAAGGCCTTAGCCATACTCGCAATTCCTGCTACATTTTCAGTCGTTGAACGAAGGTCTTTTTCTTGACCACCACCTGTTAAGAACGGCGTAATCTTTTTGCCAGCTTTCTTGTAGACAAAACCGACACCTCGAACGGCATGAAACTTATGACCAGAAAAAGTTGCAAAGTCAACACGGTCTGTTAAATAAGCTGATACAGGAATCTTCCCAATAGCCTGAACTGCATCCACATGGAAAGATATGGTAGGCTCATTAGCTAGAAGAGCTGAAATTTCTTGGATGGGTTGGATTGAGCCGATTTCGTTATTAACGGCCATAACCGAAACCAAGATAGTGTCAGGGCGTAATAGTCCAGCAAGAGCTTCCACATCTACGAAACCTTGTGCATTAACGGGTATATAGGACACTTCAAAACCATGCTCTGAAAGCCATTTAGCAGATTCTTTTACCGCAGGGTGTTCAATATCGGAAACGATGATATGTTTGCCATAAGGCTCTTTTTCGAAGGCCACACCCTTGATAACCCAATTGTCTCCTTCGGTTCCACCAGACGTAAAGAAAATCTCATCGGCTGATTTTCCAATGAGGTCCGCAACTTGCTTACGAGAAGCCTCCAAAATACGTGTCGCAGATGTTCCTAATTGGTGTAAACTGGATGGATTCCCAAAAATTTTCGTGGACACTTCCTGATAGGTTCTAAGTGCCTCTGGATAGGGCATGGTTGTGGCTGAATTATCAAAATAAATCATGTTTTTTCCTCAAATAATAGTTACTCCCTATTATAGCATAATTTTTTTAGCATTTTTTGAGAGAAAATCATATAATAGAGAGTACGAAATATTTTTAAGGAGAGAATCATGTCTGAAAATTACTCACGTCGTAACCATTCATCAAAAGAAGAAAAAAAATCTGCACCAAAGGTGACCAAACACGTTACAAAAGGCTTCACTGTCTTCCAAAAAGTACTCACTGTTATCGGGACAATCTTGTCAATCATTGTCGCTTCCATCACTATCATGAATTTCACATCATCTAAAAAAAAGGACACTTCTGATTCATCATCCAATCAGTCAACTGTGGTCATTAAAGAAGGCAACAATAAGACCCAAGAATCAAATGTCGCCTCATCTAGCCATGGCAATGCAACTGACTCAGAAACAGAGACAAGCAGCCAAGCTGGTAATAACACCTATTCTTCATCAGCAGATACAACAACTGGTGGAAATACAACTACTTCTTCATCCATAGCCACTGCAGACAAAACAACTGGTGGAAATACAACTACTTCTTCATCCGCAGCCACTGAAGACAAAACAACTGGTGAAAATACAACTGGTGGAAATACAACTGGCAATACGACAACTGGTGACGCCACAACTGGTGGCGCTGTTTCCAACTAAAACAAAGAAAAGGTTAGGAAACCCCTGACTTTTTTCTATAATCCTATGAACTATACAGAAACTCTAAATTTCATCCACTCCTTCAAAGGCAATGGACGTCGCCCCCAACTTAAACGTATGCGCTGGCTCCTGAAACAAGCTGGAAATCCTCAAATGCACTATCCAACAGTCCATATTGTCGGAACCAATGGTAAAGGCTCAACGACTAGCTACCTACAAAATATCCTAACAAAATCAGGCTATCAGGTCGGGACCTTTACCTCCCCTTATATTACTCGCTTTAACGAACGTATTAGTATCAACGGCACAGAGATTCCAGACAAGGATCTGATTAACATTGTTGAGAAAGCTCGAGTTCTTCTCAATGATTTAGAAAATAACACTGATTTGGGTCGACCAACGGAATTCGAATTGGTCACCTTACTCATGTTTCTCTACTTCGACCTTAAACAGGTTGATATTGCTATCATTGAAGCAGGGATTGGGGGACAGCTTGATTCAACCAATGTGCTTTCGCCGGAGCTTATCATCTGCACTTCAATTAGCTTTGATCACACTGAAACTTTGGGCGATAGCCTAATAGATATTGCTAGACATAAAGCGGGCGTCATGCGAGAAAACACTCCTATATTACTCGGTCGCGTTTCTGAAGAAGTTTCACATCTCTTCAAACAAAAATCCCAGGAACTTCAGGCTCCTATAGCAAACATTGATCGAGAAATCCAGCTTCTTTCCACAGACAATCAAACTCTTCGAGTTATTTATAGTGATTGGGAGAGCCCAGATCTTAATCTCCCCATGCTAGGAAAACATCAGGAAAATAATACTGGCCTAGCTGTCACTGCTGCCCATCTCTTGACTCAAAGATTTCCTAAGATTACCAATCAAAGCATTCAAGATGGTATTTGTGACACACACTGGCCTGGTCGTAGTGAGTGGATTGGAAACAACATTTACCTAGATGGTGCCCATAATCCTCAAGGAATTGCCAGCCTAAAACAGGTATTAAAAGATAACTTTTCCAACCGTCGAATTCACATCCTCTTTGCAGGACTTCGACGAAAACCTTTGACTGACTTACTTGATGAGCTTAAAGAGTATCATATAACAGTAACCTCCTTCAATTTCTTTGAGGCACTGCCCTTGGATGATTACCCTCAACACTTAGAACGCTCAACTGACTACAGAGACTGGTTAACCCAATCTGAGTCTGCAAATTCTGATAATTTATTTGTCGTCACTGGATCCCTTTACTTTATTTCAGAAGTCAGGAACTACCTAATCAATGAAAAAAAGGCCTAAAGGCCTTTTTTCGTTAAGACAAGCCAAAGTGACACAAAAGATATAGGTTACCATTTAGCCACAAAAAAGTCTATCCATTTAAGTAGACAGACTTCACCTATTTATCTCATTGTTACAAACTCTTCTGAACCGGTTGGATGAATGGCAACCGTATTATCAAAATCAGCCTTAGTTGCTCCCATCTTAATAGCCACAGAGAATCCTTGAATCATCTCATCGACACCATACCCAATACCGTGAAGACCGATGATTTTTTCATCCTCACCTAGCGTTACTAATTTCATGGTTGACAGCTGACGATTATCCCCAAGAGCCGTATACATTGGAGTGAAACTAGATTTATAGACCTTGATATTCTCTGCACCATATTTAGCAATTGCCTTTTCCTCAGTCAACCCAATAGCACCAATGGCCGGATGACTAAAGACCACAGTAGCTACATCTGTGTAATCAAGCTTAGCATCAACTTTATTATTGAAAAGTCGCTCTGACAATTGTCGACCAGCCTTCACTGCAACTGGAGTCAAATCAAGTTTACCAGTCACATCTCCAAGAGCATAGATACCAGGAACAGATGTGTTTTCAAACTCGTCTGAATAAATGTTACCTCGTTCAGTCAACTTAACGCCTGTCTTTTCAATACCAAAGCCAGAAGTATTCGCTGCACGTCCGACAGCCCAGATAAGGCAATCAACTGTAATAGTTTCTTCATTGTCAAAGCTAATAGTCAGAGAATCGTCTGCATTTTTCACTACCTCTGTTGCATTAGCATGCATATGAAGTGTAGGGCCAGACTTAGCCATCTCATCAACTAAAACATCGATAATGTCTTTATCAAAGGTACGCAATGGGCGATCCTTACGAACAAATAGGTGAGTATCACTGCCAAGAGCATTGAGAACGCCGGCAACTTCGACTGCGATATAGCCAGCACCAATAACAGCTGTACGTTTTGGCACCTCATCTAGCTCAAAGAAACCATCTGAGGTAATTCCGTATTCACTGCCTGGAATATTTGGATAAAGGGGATGACCACCTGTTGCAATTAGGATATGTGGTGCTGTATAAAGCTCGCCCGCTACTTCAACCGTATGAGGGTCAACAAATCTTGCATACTCATAGACACGTTCAACACCATTGCTATCAAAACCGCGCTCAAAAGAACCATGGATACGATCGATATAAGCCTGACGATTGGCCTTAAGCGTCGCAAAATCAAAGTTATTAATCGTCACATCAAAGCCATACTCGCCCGCATAACGGTGAAGAGTCTCAGCAACCTGAGCACCATACCACATGACCTTTTTAGGCACACAACCTACATTGACACAAGTACCACCGACCTCTTTCCCTTCAAAGAGAATAACCTTAGCTCCGTGCATAGCAGCACGATTGGCACTGGCAATTCCACCAGAGCCACCACCAATAACAATATAATCGTATTCTTTTACCATAATTTACCTCTTATATTTCTTTATACAGAGCATTAGCTACTAGATAAACCATTTCAGCCTATACTGTATCATAAAATAGGTACCCTGACAAAAATCTGCTACGACACAAAAAAACAATCCCGTCACAACGAGATTGTTTGGTCATATCTTATTTATCAAGTGGTTTGCGGAGGAATCCAAAGAGGATACCTGATACCACAGCACCAATCAAGATGAAGAGAAGGTAAAGGAGGGCATTTGAAGTGAGGGCAATAACGAAGATACCTCCGTGTGGTGCCATCAATTTAATCCCTGCCATACCTACACCTACAAGAGAACCTGTAAGAGCTGAACCAACGATAAAGCTTGGAATAGCGCGTACTGGGGCAGCTGCACCAAATGGGATTGCACCTTCAGTGATGAATAAGAGCCCCATAACGATGTTTGTCAAACTAGAGTTGCATTCTTCTTCAGTAAATTTATCTTTAAACAAGAGTGTTGCTACAAAGACTGCCGATGGAGGAACCCATACCAGCGGCCATAACTGCAGCCATAACAATGGAACCACCTGAAGTGACTGATACAGCAAGAGTACCTGTACCAAAGACGTAAGCTGCTTTGTTGACTGGTCCACCCATATCAACTGCCATCATACCTCCAACAAGGAGACCAAGGAGAACTGCTGAGCTTCCTGATAATCCTGACAAGAAGTTGTTAAGACCATTATTGATTGCTGCCATTAGGATATTGACTGCTAACATCAAGAAACCTGTAGCAAATACACCAATAAGTGGTAAGAGCAAGATAGATCGGATTCCTTCCAGAGCACGTGGAATACCTGCCAAGAGTTTGCGAAGAACAAGGATAACACCACCTGCAAGGAAACCACCAACAAGAGCTCCAAGGAAACCTGAAGATACACCGGCAAGTGAAAGGGTTGCTTTACCACCTGCAGCAAACGGAACTCCACCAAAGGCAGCACCACTTGAAGCGATAGCACCAGCTACGAAACCTGAAACCAAACCTGGTTTCTCAGCGATAGAGTAAGCAATGTAACCTGCAAGCACTGGAAGCATAAAGCCAAAGGCAGCGCCACCAATTGCTTTGAATTGAGCAGCAATTTCGTGGTAAGAACCAAGTTGTGACAATTGATCTTTAGGAACACCCATGATTTGGTCAAGCAAGAAGGCAAGCGCAATCATGATACCACCACCGATAACGAATGGAAGCATTTGTGATACCCCACTCATTAAGTGTTTATAGAAGGCACCACCGAGGCTCAATTTCTCTGTTGATTCTTGAGCAGCTCCGGCATTTTCAGCGTGGAAAACTTCAGCTTTACCGTCCAAGATGTTTTGGATTAATTCTTGAGGTTGACGAATAGCTGCAGCAACTGGTTTAGAAATCAATTTCTTACCATTAAAGCGTGCTGTTTCAACTGCCTTGTCCGCTGCAATGATAACACCAACAGCCTTGTTGATTTCTTCAGCGGTCAATGGTGTTCCAACACCTGAGGCACCGTTAGTTTCAACACGAACATTGACACCCATTTTTTTCACCTGTTTTAATCAATGATTCTTCAGCCATGTAAGTGTGAGCAATACCGGTCGTACAAGCTGTTACTGCTACAATAAGTGGTTTGTCGCTTGAAGCTGCTTCTTTAACAGCTTGTGCTTCCTTAGCTTCCTCAGCTTGCGCTTCTTCTTCGCCAATATTAAACGCTTCAATCACTTCATCCGCAGATGTTACCTGACGCAAGCGGTCTGCAAAACCATCTTGCATGAGGTATTTTGACAATTCAGCAAGTGCAGCCAAGTGAATGTCATTTGCCCCCTCTGGAGCTGCAATCATAAAGAAGAGGTCGGTAGGTTGACCATCAAGTGATTCGTAATCCACACCTTTATTAGATTTAGCAAAAAGTACAGTTGCTTCTTTTACTGCAGCATTTTTACTGTGTGGCATAGCAATTCCATCACCCAAACCAGTTGATGTTTGTGCTTCACGAGCCATAATGCCTGATTTGAAAACATCAAAGTCAGTCACGACACCATTATCAACCAAGCTGTTAATCATTTCATCAATAGCAGCTTCCTTTGTAGTTGCTTGAAGGTCGAGCAACATGACTTTTTTGTTCAGTAAGTCCTGAATTTTCATAGTTTTTCTACCTCTACTTTATTATATGTTTCTTTAATAAATTCAATTGTCGCCAAATCATCTGAGAAAGCTGTAGATGTTCCACATGCTACCCCCCACTTGAGAGCCTCAATTGGGTCCCCTGATTTGACAAATTCACCAGTGAAACCAGCAACCATTGAGTCACCTGCACCAACAGAGTTCTTCACTTTTCCCTTGATTGGTTTGGCAAAGTATGCAGCCTCTGGTGTGACAAGCAGAGCTCCATCACCTGCCATTGAAATAATAACGTTTTGCGCCCCCTTAGCAAGAATTTCACGCGCATATTTTCCAACATCAGTCAAACCATTAAGTTTAACATTGAAAATGGCTTCAAGTTCATGGTTATTTGGCTTAACCAAGAGCGGTTGGTAGACCAATGAATCAAGCAAGGTTTGTCCTTCAAAGTCACAAACCACCTGTGCCCCAGTTTCACGAACCAGTGGAATCAATTTGTTATAGACCTTGTTTCCAAGATTGCTTGGTGCAGATCCAGCAAAAACAACCACATCATCAGCACTTACACTTGAAAGGATAGCTTCAAGCTCAGCTAACTGATAATCATTGATGACAGGTCCAGTACCGTTAATTTCAGTTTCTTGGTCAGCCTTGATTTTAACATTGATACGTGTATCTTGGTCGACAGCTACAAACTTAGTTTTAATACCTTCAGCATCCAAACTGTCTGTAACAAAACGTCCTGTAAAACCACCGATGAAGCCCGTAGCAGTATTGTCAATTCCTAAACGTTGTAGAATACGGCTGACATTAATACCCTTACCGCCAGCGAATTTATCATCACTCTCCATACGGTTAACTTCACCAATCTCTACCTTGTCGATACGAACAATGAAGTCGATTGATGGGTTTAGTGTTACAGTATAAATCATACTTCAATAACCCTCGTTTTCTCTTTTAACTCTTTAAGGAGCCCTTCTTCCGAAGCATTTGTGATTATGGTTACTTTCTCAACCTCGGCTACCTTAGCATAGGTAATCTGACCAAGTTTAGAGGCATCAGCTAGAACATAGGCTTTTTTCGCATTAGCTATCACTGTTCGTTTAATAACCGCCTCTTCCATATCTGGCGTTGTGAAATAATTGGCATCAACTCCATTAGCACCAATGAAAGCACAATCAAAATTCAGTTGTCTGATTTGTTCCAGAGCTGTACTTCCAATAGAGGCATCTGTTGAATGTTTAACCTTACCACCAATAATCCTAGTACTAATACCGAGATCTACCAGCTTAACAGCATGATGGATAGAATTAGTCACAACCGTCACCTGACGATTGCTCAAATGTGGAATCAAAAGTTCATTCGTTGTACTAGCCTCAAGAAAAACGACATCACCTTCCTTAATCAAATCGGCAGCATAGCCAGCTAATTGAGCCTTTTCTTGAACATTTCTGATAGCTTTTTGGCTATTGGCAATTTCTTCCTTTAGACCATGAATACTTTCAGCACCACCATGAACACGTTTAAGTTTGCCATCTGCCGCTAACTCATCCAAGTCACGACGAATTGTCGACTCAGACGTATCACTTAATAAAACTGTCAGGTTTTCCAAAGTGACAAAACCATCTTGTTTCAACTGAGACAAGATAATCTGCTTACGTTCAGACTTTAGCATAATCTCTCCTTCTGTAATCGTTTACAAAATCTATTATACTAAATTTCTAATAGCTGTCAATAAAAAACATCAAAAAAAATCAAAATATTTCATTATAAAACGCTAACCTATCAAAATGAAGCAATTTGATAAGAAAGTTCATATATTTTTAACAGGGTAAATCTTTTCACTTTTACTACAAAATAAAAAAAGCCTTTCGGCTTTCTTAGCTTATTTGGCTCTATAATTTCTGTAGTGGGTAAAACCTGCTAAGAAGTTATGGAGCTTTTGAGTATACAAAAAGTCCCATCTGACTTAAAATTTAAAGCGACGAAACCATAAATAGAAAGAATCATATAAGACAATTCTATCATACTACAGAATTAATCGGAATTAAAGACAAAAATATCACTTTAACTAAAGTTTTTCAACACGAGACACATATTGATGTTCAAGCTACACTTGATTACACTCCTCCTAAGTGTTGTCATTGTCAAGGAAAACAAATCAAATACGACTTTTAAAAGCCTTATAAGATTCCTTTTATTGAGATTGGTGGACTCCCTAGTCTTATTCGTTTGAAGAAGAGAAGATTTCAATGTAAAGACTGCCATAAAGTGACGGTTTCTGAGACCTCCCTTGTTCAGAAGAACTGTCAAATCTCTGAATTAGTGAAGCAGAAAACAGCTCAACTCTTGCTTAATCGAGAAGCTTTGACGCACATCACTGAAAAACTTGCCATCTCGACCTCAACTGTGTATCGTAAGCTTAAACAATTTCAGTTCAAGGATGACCATTCTACCTTACCTGAAGTACTGTCTTGGGATGAATTCTCTTATCAAAAGGGAAAGCTAGCCTTTATTGCTCAGGATTATGAGACTAAGAAAATTATCACTATTCTTGATAACAGACGACAAACAACCATTCGTAGTCACTTTTTCAAATACTCTAAAGAAGCTCGAGAAGGGGTGAAAATTGTTACTATGGATATGTCTGGTAATTACATCCCTTTAATCAAAACTATTTTTCCCAATGCTAAAATTGTTCTTGACCGTTTTCACATTGTCCAACATATGAACAGAACGCTAAAACAGACACGCATTCAAATAATGAAATAATTTGAGAAGAAGTCTCTTGAATATCGTGTTCTAAAATATTACTGGAAACTCATTCAAAAGGATAGTCGAAAACTATTACTTGACGCCTTTTATTCGAGGACTTTCAGGGAAACCTTAACACCTAAAGAGTGTTTAGACAAGATTTTTAAACACGACAATTTTTTGGATTAATTCAGGAAGCTTTACCTCAACTCAATCACTCATTTAAAACAACTCTAACAACTTTAAAAAACGTATTTACATCGCTTTGAACAGCAAAAAAGCGAGAACATCATTTGTTCTCGCTAGAGCTTAACTTTGCCATCCACTACAGTTAACAAAGAGCCTCTTATTTGGCATAGTCAACCGCACGGAATTCACGAATGACAGTAACCTTAATATTTCCTGGGTAATCCAAGTTTTTCTCAATTTGTTCACGTATCTTGTGAGACAAGATCGTAACTTCATCATCTGAGATTTTATTTGGATGAACCATAATACGAATTTCACGACCAGCTTGAAGGGCGAAGCTTGTTTGAACACCGTCAAAGCTTGATGCAATCTCTTCCAAATCACGAAGGCGTTTGACATAATTCTCAACGGATTCATTACGAGCTCCTGGGCGAGCCGAACTCAAAGCATCTGCTGCAGCTACAATAACTGCAATCACACTCTCAGGTTCCACATCTCCATGGTGGCTGGCAATGGCATTAACCACGACTGGATGCTCTTTATACTTACGTGCAAACTCAGTACCAATCTCAACGTGACTACCTTCGACCTCTTTGTCAATAGCTTTCCCCATATCATGAAGAAAACCAGCACGACGAGCTAGAGCCACATTCTCACCCAATTCACTGGCCATAATACCTGCTAGTTTACCAACTTCAACTGAGTGACGAAGTACGTTTTGACCATATGAAGTACGGAACTGCAATCGTCCCATAATCTTGATTAGATCAGGGTGGAGATTCATAGCCCCAATTTCGTAAGCTGCCTCTTCACCATATTCGCGGATACGGTTATCCATTTCCTTACGACTCTTCTCAACCAACTCCTCAATACGAGCTGGATGGATACGTCCATCCTTAATCAAGGCTTCGAGAGTCATGCGAGCAATCTCACGACGGACTGGATCAAAACCAGAAAGAACAACCACTTCTGGAGTATCATCGATGATAACATCAATACCTGTTAAGCTTTCAAGGGTACGAATGTTACGCCCCTCACGGCCAATGATACGACCTTTCATATTATCATCTGGGAGGTGAACAGTGGTTACGGTTTGTTCAGTAACATAGTCCCCAGACAAACGTTGCATAGCTTGCGCCAACAAGTTTTTGGCCTTCTTATCAACAGTATCTTTGATCTGTGCTTCTGCATCTTTGATACGTGTTGCAATCTCATGAGTAAGATTATTCTCAGTCTCTGTTAAGATTACCTCACGCGCCTCTGCAATGGTCATTTGACCAATACGTTCAAGTTCAGCTTGCTTCTCAGCCTCCAACTGAGCCACATTCTCTTCACGCTCATTAAGATGTTTAGATTTGTCAGCAAGACTCTGCTCTTTTTTCTCGAGGGCGAGTTCTTTACTTGATAGATTTTCATCCTTACGATCAAGGCTGGTTGCACGTTCTGTTAAACGATTCTCCATTTGTTTAAGCTCTTGACGTTCAGATTTGAATTCTTCTTCAATATCTTCTCGATATTTTCTAGCTTTCTCTTTTGCCTCTAACAAGAGCTCTTTACGTTGAGCCTTACTTTCGCGTTCAGCAGTTACACGTAGATGATCTGCATCATGTTCTGCCTGACTACGAAGATTCACAGCGTCTTGTTCTGCCTTTAGCAAGATAGTTTCTGCTTGTTCCTTAGCTTTGCTAAGTTTGATAGAAATTGCTAAATATCCAACGACTAAACCAATGAGTGCAAAGACAACTAAAATTATCATGTTTATCATGTCTTTACCTCAACTTTTCTAAGGTTTCCCTAAAGAAAACCGCCTTCTAGTTTATCATATTTATAGCTTTTTCTCAAATGAATACCTAGACCTTTTCCACAGGATTGTATTAGAGTGATAACAAAGCGATTTTGTGAGCTATTTTAGTAATTCATACCCCCATAAGTTGCCGTTTGCTTACCCCAAAAGTTAGCAAAAAGGAAAGCAAAAAATACCCGTTAGGGTATCAATCACTTTACGAGTTTAGCAGGCAAGAAAATAGCACCAGCAAGGTGCTTTTTTAGTTGTCCTCGCCTAGCTCCTTTATTATATGGCTCTATAATTTCTGTAGTGGGTAAAACTACTGTAGAGATTATAGAGGGTTCTGTTGCAAAGTTCCAAAATGAACAATACTAGTCTAACACTAGCTATAGTTTATGCAGGTATTCCTAATAATATCTTCATTTCCGTGCAGACTGAAGACCCGAAGAGAGTGCCTTCTTTTCGGGTCTTCTTATATAATCCTCGAATGGCTTCCATGCCTTTAATCGTGGTTGAGGCTGTTCGTAAGCTTCGATAAAATTTGTTTCGTCTCTTGATAGGACGATGATCTTATTCAATGAGGTTATTTAGATATTTCACCGTGCGATGTTCTGTTCGCTGGTAAAACCCGTGTGCCTGTAATTTTTTGAAGACACTGGCAATAGAGGGAGCTTTATCGGTCACCAGAACCCTTGGTTCATCGAACTATTTAACTAATCTCTTGAGAAAGGCGTAAGCTGCTTGTGTATCTCGCTTTTTCCGTAACCATATATCCAGAGTGAGACCATCTGCATCAATGGAGCGATAAAGATAATGCCATTTTCCTTTGATTTTAATATAGGTTTTGTCCATTTTCCACGAATAAATGGACTGTTTGTTTTTCCTCTTCCAAATGTTGTAAAGTAGTTTCCCATATTCCTGTACCCAACGATAGACAGTGGTGTGAGACACGTTAATACCACGGTTGTACAGAATTTCTTGGACGTCACGATAACTCAGGTTGTACCGAAGATAGTAGCCTACAGCGACAATAATCACATCTTTCTGAAATTGTTTGCCTTTAAAATGGTTCATCTTCGTTACTCCTCCTAGTTCCTATTAAACTCAATTTACCCTATAATGGATCTGAGGGGAAACTTTGCAACAGAACCATCTTTTGTAAAAAGCCTTTTTTCTGTTCTTTCAACAAATCTAACTTACGCTGATGAAGAGTGATAGTGTTGTCTAATTGTTAAAGAACATCCCTATTTTATTTTGTCAGTGGTACTAGGGATACTAATATCTGTATCTAAAATGTTTTTATTATATAGCCGTTTAATCGTACTTCCTTCTAATCCTTGCCACTTCACAATCGAATAAAACTGCTTTAAAAACTTATTATCCAAGCGATTATCATGCTTTAACCAAACTATATTGCTATCTTGAAAATATTCATCTTCCCCTTGATATACAACAGTTCTACCTATGCTTCCAGAAGCAGATATTAAAATATCCCCTATTTCTGGATATGGATATTTTAATTTATATTTCTCAAATAAATACTAGAACTTTAAACTGATTTTGTGGTATCATAACTCTATAGAATAGGGAGGTATTACCATGCCAAAAGACGTTACTGTTGAAAGTTTTGAACTTGATCACACCATTGTAAAAGCACCTTATGTCCGTCTTATTTCAGAGGAAGTTGGACCTAAAGGAGATATCATCACAAACTTTGATATCCGTTTGATTCAACCTAATGAAAATAGTATTGATACAGGTGGTCTTCATACTATCGAACACCTACTCGCTAAACTGATCCGTCAACGTATCGATGGCCTTATTGATTGCTCACCATTTGGTTGCCGTACAGGTTTCCATATGATCATGTGGGGAAAACAAGATCCTACGGAAATTGCCAAAGTTATCAAATCTAGTCTTGAAGCTATTGCAAACGAAATTACTTGGGAAGATGTTCCAGGAACTACTATTGAATCTTGTGGTAACTATAAGGATCACAGCCTTCATTCAGCTAAGGAATGGGCTAAACTTATCCTTGAACAAGGCATCTCAGACCAAGCCTTCGAACGTCATACCGTCTAAAAAACATTGGGATATAATTCCCAATGTTTTTTAATATTTTCTAAAACGTTGATAACGCGCTTCAAGTAAGTCTTCTGTTGATAATTGGCTTAATTCTGCCAACTCGTCTACGATGGCTGTCTTAATCGCTTCAATAATTTCACTAGTAAAATAGCCACGCTCTGGGATAACCTTATCAACGATTCCCATGTTAAGCAACTCGCCTGATGTAATCTTCATCAACTCTGCCGCCTCTTCTGAACGTGAGCCGTCTTTCCAGAGGATAGTTGCAAATCCTTCAGGACTCAAGATAGAATAGATGGTATTTTCAAGCATCCAAACCTTATCGGCTACTGCCAAGGCAAGAGCTCCTCCCGAACCACCTTCACCAATGATAATGGCAATAATTGGCACCTTAAGATCGCTCATTTCCATAAGGTTACGAGCAATAGCCTCACCCTGTCCACGTTCCTCTGCTCCGACACCAGGATAAGCACCTGCAGTATTGATAAAGGTAACAACTGGACGACCAAACTTTTCAGCCTGTTTCATAAGGCGAAGAGCCTTACGATAGCCCTCCGGATGAGGTTGACCAAAGTTACGATTGAGATTATCTTGTAGGTTTTTACCTTTTTGGATACCCACCACTGTAACGGCTTGGCCATTTAAGCGACCAATACCGCCGATAACGGCACCGTCATCACGGAAATTACGGTCACCATGAAGTTCGATGAAATCATCAAAGATTTCTTTAGCAAAGTCCAAGGCCGTTAAACGGCCTTGATCACGTGCTTCTTTTAAAATACGTGCTACGTCGCTCATTGAACACCTCCATGGAATGATAAGAGCGTGGCAATAGTATCAGCCAACTCTGTACGTTTGACAATGGCATCAACAAAACCATGTTCCTGAAGGAACTCGGCCTTTTGGAAATCATCTGGCAAAGTTTCACGAACTGTATTTTCAATGACACGACGACCTGCAAAGCCAATCAAAGTTTGTGGCTCAGCCAAGATGATATCGCCTTGCATGGCAAAACTTGCTGTAACCCCGCCAGTGGTTGGATCTGTCAAGACAGTCAAGTACAGCAAGCCAGCGTTTGAATGACATTTTACAGCAGCTGAAATCTTAGCCATTTGCATCAAACTCATGATTCCCTCTTGCATACGGGCACCACCAGAAGCTGTAAAAATAACTACTGGAAGTTTTTCCAAAATCGCATACTCAAAGAGTTTTGTGATTTTTTCACCAACAACGGTTCCCATTGAAGCCATGATAAAGTTGGAATCCATGATAGCCAAGGCTGTTTTTTGTCCCTTTATAGTTGCAACACCCGTCACAACTGCTTCATCAAGACCTGTTTTTTCCTTGGTGGCAGCTAGCTTCTCCATATAACCTGGGAAATTTAATGGATTTTCAGTTTTAATACCTGTAAATAATTCTTGGAAAGATCCCTCGTCAACCGTTAAATCAAGACGTTCTTTTGCGGAAATACGGAAGGTATAAGAACAGTTTGGACAGATTTTAGCTTGTCCCAAGTCCTTTTGATAAATAGCTTGCTTACAGCCAGGACATTTGGCAAAAAGATCATCTGGTACTTCTGGCACTGGGTGATCAACCCCATTACGTACATAACGGTTAGGATTGATACGGATATACTTTTCTTTTCGATCAAATAATCCCATAAACTCTATCCCTCACGATTCTGATATTCTGGTAGGAAAGTTTCCATCAAGAATGATGTGTCATAATCCCCAGCGATAACGCTACGGTCTGAAATCAAATCTAACTGGAAGTCAGCATTTGTCACAACTCCATCGATTTCAAACTCGTAAAGAGCACGTTGCATCTTCATGAGTGCCTCAAATCGATTTTCTCCATGAACAATGATTTTTGCAATCATTGAATCATAGTAAGGTGGAATGGTATAGCCTGGATAGACAGCACTGTCCACACGAAGACCAACACCACCACTAGGTAGGTAGAGATTGCTAATTTTCCCTGGGCTTGGTGCAAAGTTGAACTTAGGATTTTCCGCATTGATACGACACTCAATGGCATGTCCCTTGATTTCAATATCATCTTGAGACACAGATAATTTTTCACCTGCAGCAATACGGATTTGTTCTTTAACAATATCCACACCACTTACAAATTCAGTAACTGGGTGCTCAACTTGAACACGAGTATTCATTTCCATAAAGTAAAACTGACCTGATTTTTCATCAAGAAGAAACTCGATAGTACCCGCATTTTCATAATTAACAGCCTTAGCAGCACGGACAGCCGCAGACCCAATTTCATCACGAAGTGTCTTACCAATGGCAACAGAAGGTGATTCTTCCAAGACCTTTTGGTTATTACGTTGAAGAGAACAGTCACGCTCACCTAGGTGAACAATATTACCATAGCTATCTCCCAAAATTTGAACCTCAATATGACGAGCTGGGTAAATAACTTTCTCAATATACATTGCCCCATTACCAAAGGATACTTTAGCTTCCTGTGACGCAGATTCGAAGGCAGGAGCCAACTCTTCTTTAGTGTTGACCTTACGAATTCCTTTACCGCCACCACCTGCAGAAGCCTTAAGCATCACTGGGTAACCTAGACGATTGGCAACTTCTAAAGCCTCTTCAGCCGTAAAGACTTCACCATCTGAACCAGGGATTACAGGGACATTAGCCCTAATCATTTCAGCGCGAGCATTGATTTTATCACCCATTTTGTCCATAATCTCACCTGAAGGACCAATAAACTTGATGTTCATTTCCTCACAGAGAGTAGCAAATTTAGAGTTTTCACTCAAGAAACCAAACCCTGGATGAATAGCTTGAGCCTCAGTTACAATAGCTGCTGACAAGACACGGTTCATATTCAAATAAGAATCAGTTGATTTTGCCGGACCAATACAGATAGCTTCATCAGCAAGCATAGTATGGAGAGAATCCTTATCCGCCTCAGAATAGATAGCGACCGTTTGGATACCCAATTCACGCGCTGCACGGATAATACGCACTGCAATTTCACCACGATTGGCAATCAATAATTTTTTAAACATAAAACAAGATAACATCAGACATCTTTATGATAGTCTGTGTTGATTTCCTTTCTATGTGAT
>SKER01001240.1_pt1 | contig 21854 bp, 26 predicted proteins | sample 4826961 | NCBI WGS metagenome assembly SKER01 (sample SAMN11008804, study PRJNA524170) | human gut metagenome | biome: Human fecal sample; material: Feces; isolation source: fecal sample from pouch patient p47 | host: Homo sapiens | place: Israel: Tel-Aviv | collected 2016-11-16 | reverse complement strand
AAACATCACTGCTTCAAAAATTAGGCGGCGATTGGTATACAGACGCTGTGACTGATTTTGCAAACAAAGACAATTACGACATCATGCTTAAAAGTTTAATCGTTAATGATGATGAGATGGTGGCCAGCAATCGCATGTCGTTTGCTGAAACAAAGGCTTTTATCTCAAAAACAAGTCTGCGTTTTAGAAAGCCGTACATGAAACGGACAGAGGAATTTGCTAAAAACTTCGTTTTGGCACGCACGACTAACCAAAAAGAATATCTAAAGGATAAGACAGGTGAACGCCGTTTCTTGCCGGTTATGGTAAATGCCGAGAACCAAAAGAAACATCCGATGGAAATCGAACCAGAAACAATTAAACAAATCTGGGGTGAAGCCGTCACGATTTTTAAAAATGATGCAAGTTTGATGTTTGACGAAGAAACTGAAAAAGAATTAAACGTTTATCGTGAACGATTCATGTATCGTGATGAAGTCGAACAACAAGTCTTGGAATACTTAGATATGCCAATTCCTAGCGATTGGGAAAACATGTCTGCTCAAAAGCAACATCAATACACACAAGCTTATTTTGACAACAGCCATGGTTTTGATGCTGGTGATGCTCAATTGACAAAAGTTTCAACACGAGAAATGATGTATAACTTGTTTATGAGAAGTTCGAACGACAGAAAGCTGTCAACAAAAATCAATATGGTCATGGATAATCATCCTGAATGGGAGAAGAAAGTTTTTAAACAGAACAAAAAAACAACAAAAGGATTTGTTAGAAAACGATAGGTAACTTTTATGATTTTATCGGTAACCATCGGTAACCTTTTAAGTTAAAAGTTACCCATAGTTACCTAAAGTTACCGATAAAAATAGGGATAGGTAACCACGGAAAGCCTTGATACTATTGGGTTTATACTATATTGGTTACCTAGTTACCTATATTTTATTAAAAAGTATTATAAAAATAGTAAATATATATAGAAACGTTGATATTAAAGGATTCTTGCAAATATAAGTGCAAGAAAATAATAGAAAAGTGTTTTTTATCGGTAACTCGGTAACCTTTACTATTTTTGAGGTAAAAATATGAGCAAATGGTCAAACAATATAGCAACTAAACATTGTGTGATTTGGTACGAACATCATGAGGAAACGCCGTTGGACGTGCTAGAGGATTTCGTTAATTGGACTAAGACCAGACATTTGAGAAGTTACATTAAAATTGCAGAGATGCTGCATGTCACAAGAAATGAAGCAAAGAGATTATTGGATTTAGCGGCATTGCCAGACGATGTGACTATTAAACGGATGAAGAAATTGATGGAGGGATAAGAGATGAAAGGAATTAAGTTAGTAGATGTAGATACGTCAGATGCACGCACAGAGCAAACTGGAACGTGTGAATTAGCTTGTGAGGTGGAATATGAATAAACAAGAAGCAATTGAAAAGTTGAAATCAAGAGTAAAGTCTCATTGGCTAGATGAAGAGATTTACGGAGATAATTGTATTAAGAGTGTAGAATTGGGTATGGCTATTGATATTGTCAATCAGATTGACGAACCAGAAAAGCCTGTGGTTCCGCGATTTGTGGCGGAATGGTATGAAAAAAATAAAGATGACCTCGAATATAACTTATACAAGCTTTGTACAGACTTCCGTGAACAAAAACTGCGTGAAGATTTCCACGGATGGTTTAATGATGACAATAACAAATCTATAGAAACATTAGTGTTGATGCATAAATTTGGCTATGAGGTCGAGAAAGAAAAGCTGTATACGGTTGAGCTACCGAGTCCTAACTGCCCAACAGACGACCATTATATACTTTCTAGACTTAAAAATGGGAAAATTATTGTCAACAGGTATTGTATAGAACAATGGGAAAAATTTGGAGACTGTCAACTAACCGAAGCAGAAATCAAGCAAGATTTCGAATGGGCATGGCAATTTGCGAAAGAGGTGGAAAATGACTAATTTATGGGAAGAAACAATGAGAATGTTAGTGGCTCACGGAAAAACATTTGAAAACGTCGAATATGTTCAAGGCTCAAATTTTGGAATTACAAAAGAAAATTTTGAAAAAGTCGCAAAGAAGTCTAAATACTATTCAGGTTTTGGCGCTGCGGAAGTGGCAGAGGATTTAGTTGTTGTTGGCGATAATTGGTGGATTGAACGTCACGAATACGACGGTAGCGAATGGTGGGAATATAAAGAAAAGCCAAAGCAAATTAGCGAAATTAAAGAAGTTAGTCATCTTGCTGGCGGTATGTGGGACAAACTAGCTGAACTAAATGAAACAGAGGTGGAAGATGAATAAACAAGAATTTCAACAAACGATAAAAAATATGAAACCGCCAAAGTTCTTTACTGCTATAACTCTTAACGAGGCTTATGAAGCGGGCTTCGAAGAAGCAAAAGGCAACGCTCTATGTAATTCTTGCTTCCTTAATGAGCCAGAAAAACCTGTATTGCCACAATTTGTAGCTGATTGGATAGAGTGGTGTAAAAGAAATAAAGTATCTTTGCTTGGAGCAATGAGCCCAATAGATGAACTAGGTACAGCTATCTGTGATGATAAGAAAGTGGAATCATTGGAGGCTTCTAAATGGGCAACACAAAACCAAGAAACATTTGCGAAAGCGTGGCTTTTCGGCTATGAAGTTGAGAAAGAGAAGTTGTATACAGTCGAAATGCCTAATCCGAATTCAGATGATCATTTAGTACTTAGAAAAAACATTAAAGGAAAAGTCTGCGTCAGTCTTCTACATCGCGAATACTGGCGAGGATACGAAAGTACACAACTAACAGAAGCAGAAATCAAACAAGATTTTGATTGGGCGTGGCAGTTTGCGAAAGAGGTGGATGAATGAAACCAAAATTTAGAGCGTGGGATGTCCACGAAAAAAAGATGTTCACTAATGACCAGCTTATTATCTGGAACGGTAATGTTTACGCAAATGACAATCCTGAGTTGAACGTAAATAATTTAAAAGGCTGGAGCATTGATGAGAAATACCTCATGCAGTCAACGAGACTTAAAGACATTCATGGCAAAGAGATTTATGAGGGAGACATCGTGAAGTTCACACTAACAGATGGGGTCAACTATGTTGTTGACGAAGATGGTGTTGTCACTTTCAAGCTAGGCGCTTTCTACGTAGTTAATGGCTTAGTTGAATACCTCATCAGCGATATTAATACTAATGAAGTTGAAGTCATTTGAAATGAGTTTGAAATTGAGGCAATGTAACCTGTAATGGTATCTAGCGCCGTTCGATTCGGCGCACGGGTATAAGGCTAGGAAGAAAAAAATAAAAATAGAAAGCAGGCCTAAGACGAGCGCTACCTAGCCGGTGCTCTGAGGACTTTAAATTATTTTAGATCCATGGAAAATGGCTCATTAAAGCTTCGAGTTTCTCTCTAAATTCTCTCGAAGTATTTTCCAGAAGATTTCGCGGATACTCTTGGGAACAGTATTCTGCAAAAGGGCTGCAGGTGGTTCGAATCCATTTGCAGTCGTTAAACCAGAAATTAAAAAACGGAAATAGAGGTGGTTAAAGCACTCCTTCTTACAAATGTTTTAACTACTTTAAATTACTACAAAAATTAGTACAGCTGGCAGGGTTCATCTGGTTTACTTGTTGGCAAACATAGCGAAATTTAAAAATAGAAAAGAGGTATCTTAATACATTTTCTTTAAACGTGTGACGGGTTTATCGCTAGGCTTGAAACACAAAAAAGCCCTGCTTACGCAAGAACTTTGTGGTATGAATTCGTTAACATTATTATACCACGAAGGAGCTAGAAATGAGCAAGGCATCACAATTACTTGACGAACTAAAAAACCTAGACACAGACATCCAAAGCAGAATCGACGAGGTAAGAACGCTAGAAGCTGGATTGCTATCTAGTCCTAAATGGTCTACTGACAAAGTAAAAGGCGGAAAGCCAACGAAAGTCGATGATGTATATGCACAGCTTATTGTTTTAAAAGAGTCTATTGAGCATGACACGAATGACATTATCAATCGCAAACTTGAATTAAGTAGATTAATCAATAAAGTTTCTAATCCAAAAGAACGCGCTATTCTTCGCATGACGTACATTTTAAAACAGTATCCAGAAGACGTGATGGAACATTTAAAAATTAGTCAATCAACATATTATCGTTTGCGTAAGCATGCGATGGAAGAAATAGATGTTTTTTTGGGTGCATAGTAAAAAATGGGAATAAACGGCATGAACAAAGGTATTATGGGCGTGCACGGTGTTATGAATGTGCTATTATGGTATTGTCAAATAATAAAGAAAAGGGGTTCGACATGAGCCTCTTTTTTAATCACGTATTTTTATCGCAAAGAGGTATAATAACAGTAACTCTATTAAGAAAGCGAGAAATTATGTTAAAGATTTTTAAGTTTGATAAAGAAGTATATTCTGGCGCAGAAATCAGAGAACGTGTTGATTATTATGATAATGAATCGAACAGGATTTTTGAGTTATCAAGAACCAATTCAAGAGGAGCTGTAAGTGCATTAAAAACACTAAAAGATGAAATTGAAGCAGAACATCATTACTTTGAGAAAATGCTATTTCAAACAATTGTTAGTAGCTTTGAAGATGACAATGCACTCGTTGTTAATACTTATATCGAATTTATTTCTGATATTGCTACACATTTGCACGACACAAACAATAGCAAGTATTTATCTGATAACATTGATGGATTTCATCAAGCGTTAGCTTACACAGCCATCAAAGGTTTATTGGATAATGAAAAAACTTACGGTCATCATCAAGCAGCTAACGTTGAACGAGATTTGCGAGCTATTGGTTCGGGTAGCCAAGAATATACTTTCTTATCACGGACTCATATGTTTCTAATACATCCAAGCAACAAATCTTATAATGAAATGTTAAAAATTTGGAAACAAACTGACGGAAATTTATTTGATGAAGAAACGTTAAAAGGTTATATCAACAAAAAGTTGATAGATAAATTTAAATAGCAACGAGCACCGAATTGGTGCTTTTTTTATTACCAGAAAGGAGGTGATGGAAAATCACTAAATTAACATTAAAACAGCAGAGATTTGTAGACGAGTACATCATCTCTGGGAATGCAACTGATGCAGCTATAAAAGCTGGATATGCTAAGAAAGCTGCTTATCAGTCTGGGGCGGAGAACCTCAAAAAACCTCAAATAAAAGAAGCTATAAAACAAAGACTTGCTGAATTAGAAAAACAAAAAATCGCAACAGCTGATGAAGTTTTGCAAGTGTTTACAAGTATTTTAAGGCAAGAGCTTACTGAAGAGGTGACGGAGCTCGACCAGACTACTGGCGAATTCGTGACGATTGAGAAGAAGCCGTCGATTGCCGAGGTGATTAAAGCGGGCAGCGAGCTTATGAAACGCTATCCAACTAAACTTGAACTTCAAAAACTTAAACTTGAAATTGAAAAACTCAAATCTCAAGTTGGTGAAGATGAGGGACAAGATGAAAAAATCGCTGGTTTCCTTGAAAAAGTTAAGGAGATTGTGACAGATGACAGTTGATTTAAGCAGTCTGTACACGCCTAAGCAGCTTTCCGTGCTTAAATACATCTGGACGCACGACTGGTTCATTTGTGGGCTACACGGCGCTAAGCGAGCAGGCAAGACAGTAGTCAATAATGACACATTTATCTCTGAATTGAAACGCGTCCGCAAAATCGCCGACAAACTCGGCATTGATGAACCAATGTACATTTTAGCTGGAACATCTAGCACATCTATTCAAAACAACATCTTGCAAGAGCTATACAACAAGTATGGTTTTGAACCAAAATACGACAAACACGGTTCGTTTACATTTTGTGGTGTTAAGGTCGTGCAGGTGTATACTGGCTCTATTTCTGGGCTCAAACGTGCTCGTGGTTTCACAGCGTTTGGCGCTTATGTCAACGAGGCGTCGCTTGCTAACGAAGTTGTGTTCAAGGAAATCATCTCTCGTTGTTCTGGTGAAGGCGCCCGCATTGTTTGGGACAGTAACCCAGATAATCCAAATCACTGGTTAAGGCGTGATTACATTGGCAAGAATGATGGCAAGATTATCGATTTTAGCTTTAAGCTTGACGATAATACGTTTTTAAGTCCTCGCTATATAGCCTCTATTAAAGCTGCTACGCCGTCTGGCAAGTTCTATGATAGAGACATAGACGGTAAGTGGACAGTGGCAGAAGGCGCTATATATAGCGATTATGACGCAAATATTCATGAAGTCGACGAGTTACCTCAAATGGTTCGCTATTTTGGCGGTGTCGACTTTGGTTACGACCACTTTGGTTCGATTGTAATTGTCGGTGAAACGTCTGACGGAAAACAATATTTGCTCGATGGTGTTTCCGAACAATATAGAGAGATTTCTTGGTGGACGGATAGAGCTAACGAGTTCAAGACTAAATACGGTAACATCACTTTTTGGTGTGACTCAGCTCGACCAGAACATGTTGTGCATTTACAAAATGCTAGGCTTGACGCAAGGAATGCGAACAAAAACGTTATAGCTGGTATTGAAGCGGTTGCTAAGCGTTTTAAAGAAAAAACATTGTTTATCAAGCGAGGTGTGATTCCTCGCTTTTTTGATGAAATTTATCAATACAAGTGGAAACCAAACAGCACGAAAGACGAACCGTTAAAGGAATACGATGACGTACTGGATTCACTTCGGTACGCTATTTATTCGGATGAAGTAATGAAGAAACAACGAAACAAAGGAAACCAGTTCGATACACTTCGAGCTGGTTTTGGCTTGTAGAAAGGAATTTAAATGGCTTATACAGAAACATTCGTTGACAGTACAGGTGAAACACATACGTTAAAACCTCGCTTTCATCGACAAGCAAGGATGCGCTATCGAGCGGAAAGTTTAGAGGAATTGTTTGCAGAGGATTTTAAACTTTTAAAGCAATATATTAATCATCACCAAACAGTGCAGCGTCCACGTATTCAAGAGCTGCTTGATTACGCAGAGGGAAACAATCACACAATTCTGGAATCTGAACGACGTAAAGACCAAGACATGGCAGACACGCGCGCTGTTCATAATTTTGGCGAGTATATTGCAACGTTTAAACAAGGCTATCTTGTCGGGAACCCTATTCAAGTTTCTTATGATGATTCAGACAATGAAAGTGTTGCCGAATTCTTAGACGAGATTTCAAAAGACAATAGTTTCCATCAACTGAACCGCTCACTTGTCCTTGACCTATCCAAAACAGGTCGTGCTTATGATTTAGTTTATCGCACGCAAGAAGACGAAACAAAAGCAGTTAAGCTAGATCCGACGTCGACTTTTGTTATTTACGACATGACAAAAGAGGAGAACAGTCTTGTTGGTGTTAGATATTACGACAAAAACCAATTTTCAGATGGTCAAAAGATTATCGAGGTGTACACACCAGATGAAGTTTTAATCATTGACTCATCTAAAGATTTCAAAGTTGTCGATAGAGCACCTCACTTTTTCGGAACAGTGCCGTTGACTGAATACCTAAACAGTTCAAATGGCATGGGTGATTATGAGTCTGTATTATCTTTAATTGACTTGTATGACGCTTCACAGTCAGACACAGCTAATTATATGCAAGACTTGTCAGACGCGATTCTGGCTATCATAGGACGTGTTAGCTTTCCATCTGACTGCGACACCGCCGAGAAACAAATCGCGTTCATGCGTAAAATGCGCAAAGCTCGCTTGCTGAACCTTGAACCGCCAGTAGACTCCAACGGCACTGAAGGTAGTGTTGACGCTAAATATTTGTACAAGAAATACGATGTTAATGGCACTGAAGCTTACAAAAACCGTGTCATTGATGACATCCATAAAATCACAAATACGCCAGATTTAAGCGATGATAATTTTTCTGGAACACAGTCTGGTGAAGCGATGAAATGGAAAATTTTTGGTTTTGATCAGAAACGTGTCGATATGCAAGCACTGTTTGAAAAATCGCTAAAACGTCGTTACAAGTTAATTGCTCGAATCAGCGAGACTTTGAAAGAAATTCAAGATTTTGATTTGTCGAAAGTTCGCGTGACATTCGTTCCGAATTTGCCAGCGGATACTTCAAGCGTCGTTGCAAACGCTAAAAGCTTGTATGGCGTCGTTAGTGACGAAACAGTATACAGCATGCTGCAGTCAGCGACTGGTGTCGACGCTAAAACGGAAATGGAACGAATTCGAAATCAACAAGAAAATTCAAGCTTGCTGTCGGTTCAGTTAGAGAAAAATAGTCGTTTGTCCGACAATGATTTAAATGGAGGAGACGATGGTAAACGAGTACTGGAAGAAGAGGATTAAGGCAGAACAGCTAGCTAAAATCGAGCGTGACGCGTCTTTGGGCGATGAATTTAAACGTCTGTACAATTATCATTACAAAGAAATTGAAAAGGAAATACAAGCCTTTTACAACCGCTACGCAGACAAGAACGCTTTGCCAATTGAAGAAGTGCGAAAACGGGTCGATGAAATGGACGTTAAGGCGTTCGAAGAGAAAGCTAAACGTTATGTAGCCGAGAAGAACTTCTCGCAAGAAGCCAACAGAGAGCTTGGGATTTACAATCTCAAAATGAAAACAAATCGACTAGAGTTGCTGCAACGTCAGCTTGATTTAGAATTAATTGCTTTAGGCAACGATGAACAGAAACGCACTAAAGAGTTCATCACAGAAGATTATATGCACGAAATCAAAACGCAAGCTGGATTGCTTGGTAAGTCAGTACTGACCAAAAGCGAAATCGCGCAAACAGCTAAAACGCTGCTTAATACACCTTTCAAAGGCGCAACATGGTCAGAGAACATTTGGAAACGTCAAAACGCTTTGAGACAAGTTGTTGCAAAAATGACGGAAGATTACATTTTGAAAGGGAAAAATCCAACGACGTTCATCGGTCAGCTTAGACAAGAATTTGATGTTTCTGCTAGTCAAGCCAAACGTCTGGCAGTGACAGAGGGCGCGAGAGTGTCGACAGAAGCGCAAAAACAATCGTTGACCGCAAACGGTTATGACGAGTATGAATACATAGCAGAACCAAGCGCTTGTCCGCATTGCGCTGCTCTAAGCGGGAAGATTTACAAAGTCAAGGACATGATGCCTGGCGAAAACGCAGCACCTATGCACCCACATTGTAGATGTTCGGTCGCTGCTCATTACTCAAAACCAAAAGAAGAATACGAGGCTATGCTTGATAATTCAAGGAATACGCCACTAGGAGAGAATAGATGACTTGTGATATTGAAGATTTTCATGAAGAAAACAGAAAACGCATTGAGAAAAATAAACGCGAACTGGTGATTTTAAAAGCACGTTTAGCAAATTTAAGCGAGTACGCTGAACTGTTAGAACGAAAAATAGGAAGTTTACAAGCAGATTTACGTAAGGCTTTCTTACTTATCTGGTTAATGCTTATTTTGCTCTTTGGCGTTCTTTGCTTGTGAGGTTGATATGGTTAGTTTACTTGCGATTATTTTTAGCATGCTGCTACTGACAGTTTTAGCAATACCGCTTTACCTGATCGTGGTAATTCCTATTTGGTTCGTTGTAGGAATTGTTAAAGGCATTAAAAAGGTTTTAAAGAAAGATGAATAAAAGTCGTATTTGTTGCGGCTTTTTTTATTTTGGGGAACATAGCAAAGGGGTTAATGCGGCAGACTTTTAATCTGCAGGCGCAGGTTCGAATCCTGCTTTCCTCGTTGACTTGGCTAGTCGTTAAATAAGCCAAATAAACATCACTAGCGTGGCTTGTTTAAGTCCCGAATAGAATTACATTCAAGAGAGACTAGAGAACGTGAGACGTCCGTTCTCGTGGCTCTATGAATGCGCTGGAAATTTAGGGCTGCACGAGACTAGCATGGGAGGAAAAAATAATGGAAAAACAACAACTTATGGCGCTCAACGCACGTAACTTGCAATTCTTTGCTGAAATGGGCGGTTCAGAAGGCGGAGCAGACACAGGCGGAAACGATAGCGGTTTAAATAATGAAACAGGAAATAATGACGCGCACGAAACAGAACCAGCGTTTGAAGGGCCAAAAACACAATCAGAACTTGACAGTATTATCAACAAGTCAAACCAAAAAGCTTTAGACAATTACAAAAAAGGTGAAGCACAACGCATTCAAGACGCGATTGCCCAAGCTCTTAAAAAAGAAAAAGACTACTCACAATTATCTGAAGAGGAACGTGCTAAACGTGAATTTGAAGACAGTAAGAAAGCTTTCGCTGAAGAAAAAGCTAAATTTGAGCATGATAAATTGGTCGTACAAGTCGAGAAAGATTTGGTTTCTAAAGGTATGCCAGCTGAATTCGCAGAATTGTTTGCTCTAGATACTGCTGAAAACTCTTTGAAAAAAGTTGGAGAGTTCGAAGCAGTCTTCAATCAAGCGGTAGCTGAAGCTGTTAAGGTTTCCTTACGCCAAAAAGCGCCAGGCATTGGTGCTTCAAGCGTAAAACAAACAAATTACGGTGCTAGCTTGGCCCAACACGCTAATGCTAGCGGCACGAAACTATTTTAAAAGGAGGGGCATGATATGCCAAAAACATTTTTCGGTAATACTGAAATTCTTCATAACACACCTTACGAAGCAATTTCAGTTTTAGTTGACAAAAAAACAACAGGAACAGTAGTTGAGAACGGTCGAACTGTTCTAAAAGCGGGAGAGATTCTCTCTGGGGACGGTGCTTCAGTTTTTGCAGACCGCACTAAAAAAGTGAAAGTCGAAACTAATCCGTCTGATGCAACATATGTTGACGGAATCTTGCTTTATGATGTTGACGTCACAGACAAAGATGCAGTTGCTTCACTTGTTTATCGCGGTACTTTGCGAGAAGACAAAATCGGTGCAGGTACAGTAGACGCTAACGTTAAAGCGAAACTACCTCATATTCAATTCGTGAAAGGAGCTTAATAATATGCCATTAATTTATGATACAGTAACAGCCTCAAATCTTGCGGGATATTGGAACGCACGTCAACAAGAAGTTGATTCAACTATTGGGGAAAAATTTTTCCCAGCTCGCAAACAGCTTGGTCTTAAACTTGCACTTGTAAAAGGTTCTGCAGGTCTTCCAGTTGTTTTGAAACCATCTGCTTTTGACACTAAAGCAACACTTCGCGAACGCATGAACGTCACTCTTGACGAACAAGAAATGCCATTCTTTAAAGAATCATTGCTTGTTAAAGAACAAGATCGTCAACAATTGAATGTTATCGCTCAGACTGGTAACCAAGCGCTTGTCGACACAATTGTTTCTGGTATTTTTGACGACAATGCAGCATTACTAGCTGGTGCTCACGCGCGACTCGAAGCTATGCGCATGCAAGTTCTTGCCACTGGTAAAATCGGCGTTATCTCTAACGGCGTAGCGCAAGACTTTGATTATCATGTAGATCCAGCGCACAAAGGAACAACCAAAACAGCTTGGACAGACCTAGCAACATCAACACCGCTTGCAGATATTGAAGCTGCAGTCAGCGCTTTGGCAGAACTTGGTTCAACTGCAGAAGTGATTATTCTTAACTCAAAAACTTTGAGTCAAATTAAAAACGCAAAAAGTACTCTAGCTTTGATTAAACCGACTGCACCAGACGCAGCAGCGGTTAAAAAATCAGAGCTTTTTGATTATCTTGAAAGTGAACTTGGTTTGACAGTGGTTGTTAAAAACCAAACTTACAAAGACGCTGACGGCGTTGTTAAAAAATACTACCCAGACGGGCACATCACTCTTGCGCCTAACGCAGAACTTGGTGAAACAGTCTTTGGTACTACACCAGAAGAAAGCGACCTTCTTGGTGGTAGCGTAACAAACGCTAAAGTCGAAATCGTCGACACTGGTATTGCAGTAACAACAACTACTAAAACAGACCCAGTAAACGTTGAAACTAAAGTCTCAATGATTGCACTTCCATCATTTAAAAACCTCGATGACGTTTACATGCTGACAACAGTGCCAGCACTCTAATTGTGAGGTGATAACATGGCAAAAGTTATCGCAGGTTTTCGAGACAAACTCACTGACGTAATCTACCCAGCAGGGTCTGAATACGTTGGTGAACGTGTCGAAGAGTTAACAAAGGCAGGTTTTTTGAAAAAAGAAACCAAAGCTAAACCTAAAAAGAAAGCTGAATAGAGGTGCTTATGGCTGATTTTGAAGACACAGTTTTGAACAATGTTAAAGAGGACTTAGATATAAGTGACGATGTGCAAGACAGAGTATTAAAACGATTGATTTCAAAAGTCTGTGACCATTTCAAATTGGCTTACAGTACTGATGTTATCGAAGATAAATTTAGTTTTATTATCGAAGATTGCACAATTAAACGTTTCAACCGCAGAGGAGCTGAAGGAGCTAGCTCTGAAACGATTGAAGGACATTCAGTATCTTATGAAGACATCAAATACGAGTTCTTGCCTTATGATGACCTTTTACAAAAGGAATTCTCGACAGGTAAGGCGAAGAACGGAAAGGTGTTTGTATTATGAGAGAGGCAAATAGAGCAACGCTTGTTTTAAAGGGGAGCAAGCCAGCTTACAACCCAGAAACAGGCAAAGTGGACAACGGGACGGCACAAGAAGTTGTCGTTCCTTGTTTTGTGTCTGAAATGGGACTGGAACTTAAAAATCAACTTTTGAACAATAAACTAAATGTTGACGCTTGGATTATGCGAGTTAATAAGCCGATTGCTGGCTCTGTAGAGAGCGTAAAGCTACACGAAAAGAAATACTACATCATCAATCGCAAAACGTTTTACAAGCGACGTGAGGCTATCTATTTGAGTGAGGTTAATCACGAATGAGTGTTACTTTTAGCGGTGATAAAGAGCTATTAAATGCTCTTGAAAAAATGGCTCGCACAGAGGTTTACAAAGAGGTTGTTAAGAAAAATGGTGCAGCACTTCAAAGGACAGCTCAACGCAAAGCTGTGTTTAAAAAAGGGTATTCGACTGGAGCGACTAAGCGTTCCATCAAGCTTGATTTAGCAAGTAATGGCTTGCGTGCGGTAGTTAAAGCTAATACCGACTATTCTGGCTACCTTGAAGTCGGAACTCGAAAAATGGAAGCTCAACCATTTATGCAACCAGCTTTTAACGAAATACAACCAAAATTTATTGACGATTTAAGGAGAGCAGGCATTGTCAAATAAACAACCAGACCAAGAAATACACGACGAATTAATTAAACGGTCTATTGCTCTAGGTTTGCTAGCATTTCCATTTCTGCCAGACGATAACGAGCCTTATCCGTTCATGGTCGTGGCTTATACGCAGATTATCCCACAGCCAACCAAGACTAGACTGATTGGTGAAGTCGCAGTTCAGTGTGATGTTTGGGGGACTGCAGATGACAGGAAACTTGTTTCTGATTGGGTTGGCAAACTTATGGAAGAGTTCAGCAACATTAAAAAAATAGGCAATAGGCAATGGTTTATGGAATATGAAAGTTCCAGCCAAATTATCAAAGACGATTCAACTCCAGAACTGCTATATCACGGCATTTTGGATTTGAAATTTAAATTTATTTAAAGGAGGAATATACAAACATGGCCAATCGTGGTAAAGATAAAATCTTGATGTTCCGAAAATTAGGGGATAAAAAAGCAGCGGCTAAGCTAGCTTTGCAAACAGAACACAAATGGAAATACGAGCGCAAGAGCGATTCAACCGCTACTAAAGACGGCTCAATCATTTCAGACAAAGGATTGGAAGTCAATCTTTCAATCGAAGCGGTGGCGACACGAGACGAACTAAACTTGATGTTGAAAGATTCAGTAGTCAACGGCTACAAGCTCGAAGTATGGGAAATTGACCTCGCAGGCGTTAAGCAAGGGAATAAATACCCAGCGCTTTATGCTCAAGGTTCGCTTAACTCTTGGGAAGTGCCAGCAAACGTCGAAGAACTTGAAGCAGTCTCAACAGAAATGGCAATTGAAGGGAAACCAGTTGACGGTTATGCGACACTTTCAGATGCGCAAATTGCAGAAATCAATTACGCATTTACTGACACTATTGAAATCGTTGGCAAATAATTATTAGGAGTTAGGGGCTAAACAGCCCCTTATTTTTTAGGTAAGGAGTACAAATATAATGAAATCACTTGAAATCAATGGTAAAGAATATGATTTGCATTTTGGTATTGACTTTATCCGTGAAATGGATAAACGTTACCAAATCACAAACGAGGCAGGGGCTACTTTTGGCATGGGTTTGTCTAGCGCTGTCATTTACATTCAAGACAAGAACCCAGTTATTTTAGCAGATATTATTTTGTCAGCAACACATACATTGAAACAGATTCCACGCTTGGCAGATATTGAGGCATGGCTCGAAAGTCAAGAAGACTTGGATAAAGTGTTTGATGATTTTTTATCAGCATTAGCAACTGCACCGTTGACGAAATCAAAAGTCAAAGAGATGTTAACAGCGGTAGCGGAAGCTTAAGCAACAAAACAACGTTAGCAAATAGCAGCAAGGAAGTATACGAAGACATACTTGCCTCTGCTATTGGTTTATACGGCGTTAGCTCACTAACTGAAGCCAAACGCATGACCATCGAAGAGTTTAACGTGCGCAAGCGGGGCTACTTAATGCGACGATTGGATAGAGAGCGTGAGTTATATTTGCAAGCCTACCTGAACAGATTAATCAAAGCCACGGATAAGAGTGGCAAGCAATACGTGTATGCCAAGTTTGAAGATTTTTACAACGAGGCAAAACAACGAAATGCCGTGCTCGGAAACGGTCACGGAAACGTGGTAAATAGTGATTTAGTAGCAATCGCTAAACGCCGTCAAAAATATCTAAAAAAGGAGGTAGCAGATAATGGCAAGTAACTCTTATACTGTCGAGGCAGTTCTTAAAGCGGACACGTCCAATTTTACAAGCAACTTAGACAGAGCCAGTAGTGTTTTTAATACGTTCGCTAACAGTGCCAAAGGAAAGCTAGGAGCTATCGGTGATAACTTCGAAAAAGTCGGAAACTCGATGACCAAGAAACTAACCGTGCCGATAATGGCAGGGCTAGGCGCTTCGGTTAAGACGTTTACAACTTTCGATGATTCAATGCGCAAGGTCGCAGCGACGTCTGGCATAGCGGCTGATTCATCTAGTAAAGCTTACATGCAAATGCGCAAGCAAGCGCAAGATTTAGGAGCTACCACGCGCTACAGTGCCTCTGAAGTTGCCGAGGGTATGAATTACATGGCAATGGCAGGTTGGAGCGCTGAACAAACTATGGCAGGTATTCCAGCGGTTCTTGATTTAGCAGCTGCTTCTGGTGAAAACCTTGGTGTCACATCCGACATCGTAACTGATGCAATGACTGCGTTTGGTATGCAAGCCGAACAAGCAGGAGAGTTCGCTGATATTTTAGCAGCAGCAAGTTCAAACGCTAACACTAACGTTTCTATGATGGGGGACACATTCAAGTATGTAGCTCCAGTTGCTGGTTCACTTGGATTCAACGCGAAAGACACCGCTATTGCTATTGGTTTAATGGCTAACAGTGGTATTAAAGGGTCTCAAGCTGGTACTGCATTGCGTGCAGGTTTGGTTAACTTAGTCCACCCTTCAGAAGCTGCGCAAAAAGCTATGGATTCATTAGGAATTTCCGTGACTGACAGTGAAGGTAACATGAAGAGTTTCCGAACTATCATGGGCGATTTACGTGAAAAAATGGGTGGTCTTTCAGAAAGCCAAAAAGCCTCAGCTGCAGCGACCATCTTCGGTAAGGAAGCCATGTCTGGTTGGTTAGCAATTATCAACTCATCAGACAAAGATTTTAACAAGCTAACTAATGCTATTGATAATTCTCAAGGTGCCACTAAACGAATGGTTAATACCATGGAGGGTGGCATAGGTGGTTCATTCCGTAACTTAAAATCTGCCGTTGAAGGTCTTGGTATTGCGTTAGGCGAACGCTTAGCACCATACATTCAAAAAGCTGCTAAGTACATCACTGATTTAGCTCAAAAGTTTAAGGCTTTATCCCCAGCTCAGCAAGACACGATCATTAAAATCGCCTTGGTTGTCGCTGCGATTGGGCCTTTGCTAATTGCTATTGGTAAAGTCTTTAAGGCTATAAAAACTGTAATTACAGTAGTTCAGTTATTGGCTAGCCCATTCGGTATCGCTGTAGTTGCTATTACTGCTGCAGTAGCGGCATTCATTTACTTTTACACACATTCTGAAAAATTCAGAACAACCGTTAACAACGCTATTAAAGGTGCAATCAAAGCGTGGAATAGTCTAAAAGCTGCGTGGAGCACAGCGAGGGAATGGGTGAGCGGTGTTTGGAACGGAATGAGAGATGCTGTCAGCAATGCAATCGAACGTATTAAAGCTACGTGGAGTGGCATTAAAGAAAACTTTACAAACGCTTGGAACGGCATTACTGAATGGTTCTCTAATCTCTGGAACGGAATTAAACAGGCGCCGTCAAATGCTGTGGAGAGCATTAAAAATATGTGGTCTAACGTCAGAGAATTCTTTGCAAATCTTTGGAACGGAATCACGCAAATTTTTAGCACAGTTTGGCAAACGATTCAGGCTACTGTATTACCTATTATTCAACCGTTTATCGACATCATGCTTAATTACTGGCGAAACTTATCAACGGCATTCTCTCAAATCTGGGACGGTGTTAAGCAAGTTTTCCAAGGCGCGTGGGAAATGATTAAAGCTATCGTCATGGGCCCAGTGTTAATTATTTGTGATTTAATCACAGGTAATTTTAGCAAGGTTGGTTCAGACTTGCAGTTGATTTGGCAAAGTATCACAGCAGGCGTAAGCATGGCGTGGAATGGCCTTCTCGGAATCCTTTCAGGAATTTGGAACGCTATTCTTGCTGCAGGCCAAGTAACATGGCAAATGCTGTCAACGGCTGTAGTAACCATCGTTAATGGTCTTGTTTCTGGCGTTGTTGGCCTGTGGAACGGTCTACAAAGTTCTGTAGTTTCGATTGCTAACGCGATTAAAAACGGAGCTGTTTCTGCTTGGAACGGTTTAACTAGCGGCGTTTCTAGTCTTGTTTCTAGCCTTGTCGGTACAGTTACTGGCTTATGGAATGGATTACGCAGCAGTGTCATAAGCATAGCTCGAGGGCTTGTTTCTGGCGCAGTTAGTGCGTTTAACGGACTAGTTAGTGGTGTTAGCTCGATTGTTAGCTCTGTTCGAGGCGTTTTAAATGGTCTTGCTAACATCAATTTGGCTGGTGCAGGTCAAGCTATTATGAATGGCTTTTTGGGCGGTTTAAAATCGGCTTGGGGCGCTGTTCAAAACTTTGTCGGTGGTATGGCAGATTGGATTCGTGCTCACAAAGGGCCTATTAGCTATGACCGAGTACTTTTAAGACCAGCAGGTCAAGCTATTATGCAAGGTTTGAATGAAGGCTTAAACGGTATGTTTGGACAAGTTCAAAATACTGTGCGAAATGTAACAGCAATCTTCGAGGACTTCAATCCTACTCAGACGGTTACGCTTGGTGTCGAAAGTAACACGAAGGCAATCACTGACAATGTTCAAGATTTCCAATCACAGTTGCGTAGCAATATTGCTGATTTTAACGCGCAGATCGCTGACATGATGACTGATAAATACAGCTATCAGTTTGAATATGGTAAGTACTCAAACAACATCGAAGTCACTTACAAGAACCAAGAGGGCGAAAAACTGGAAGTTATCAAAGAAGCTTTAGCTACTGTTCGTAGCGCTGTGTCTCGTGACACTGTTCTTAACATCGACGGACGAGAGTTTGCAAGGGCGACTGGAGATGACATCAATGGTTACTTAGCTAACAAACAAAATATTGAAAATTTAGTGAGGGGGCTTAAATAATGCCATTTACATATAACGGCGTTGATTTAACGCCTTTTTTAAGTTTTATAAAAGCAAAACGCACGATTGGTAACGAGCGCAAGTTGACAACAGAGGACATCCTCGGGACTGGGGAAGAGCTACAAGAGGTCACTTTCGGTGCGAAAACTATCGAGGTGACCGTTTCACTTGCGTCTCGTGAAATCGCTGGTAGTCGTTTTATTGACACGACAGAGTATTTGACCGTTGGTTCCGAAGAATTAAATGAACTTCGAGACCAGATTGCGAGAGTTTTAAATACTAGAGAAACACACGAGCTAGTGTTGCCAGACGAGCCAAATCGCTATTACAATGCTATTCCAACTGGTGACGTTGAACTTGAAGGTATTTCTAATTGGTATGACGAAACAACAATCAAGTTCTTTGTTCCGGACGGCGTGGCACACATTTCTGCCACTCGCTCATTCAACTTCGTTAAAAACGACTTTGGCGTTTACGAGGCAGAAATCGTGAATGACGGTAGTGAAGATGCATATGTGAGCTATGAAATTAAGCTCAAGAAAGAGTCTGGTTTCGTTGGTATTGCTAGCGAGTATGGCGCTATGCAGTTCGGTAAGTATGATGAATCAGATGGTTACATGGACAAAAAGAATGTGACCGTTTTAAGCAACCAAAAAGGCGACTTTGCCAATTGGACTGATGGCACAATTAATTACGAAAACACTCGAAAAATCATTACAACTCAAATGAGCGCTGATACTTCGTTTGGCGGCCGTCTTGGTTTATTGCCAAGTTCTTTTAAAACAAGCGGAACATCTGGTGCCCTACAGTATGGGGCGGTTAAGGAATACACGCTAAGCGATCCTATTTCTCAATGGTATATATGGGCTAGAGCTTGGTTTGAAACTGGATTGATGGGGCAAACTGGCGCTTGGTGTTTAACGGTGCTAGATGAAAGTAATCATTTAATCGCTGGCATGGCAATCGAGAAAGACGACACAGTTGGTAATACTGCAAATGTTCGATTCTTAATGGGTGACGGTTCGGGTGGTAGCCGTACGGTTAAGACGATTCCGTTTACACCTTCGTACTGGATTCCACCTAACCCGTACGGTTCAGAGGGACGTGCTACGAACTCGAATATGTTTGATTTAGTCAAAGAGAAAGACCGTGTGCAGTTCTTCTGGTATGGTGGCTATTATCCGTATTACGATTCTCGTTTGGCGAATGTCAAAGCGAAGAAAATTCAGTTTTTCGTTGGGCAGTACGCAGGGCGAAACACAACGGATAGATTAGTAACACATCACTATTTAAATGATTTTAGTTTTTATCAATTGCATGTTGATTATTGGAAAGACGTGCCAAATCGCTATCCAAGCGGTTCAACGATTGCTATTGACGGTGAAAAAGGACAAATCAAAGTCAACAATCAAATTCGTTTAGATGACGAAATTCTTGGTACAACTTATTTTAAAGTGCCACCAGGAAAAACAAAGGTGCAGTTAATGCTTTCTAGCTTTGCGGAAATCACTTCTGCCACAGCAACAATACAGGAGGTTTACATTTGAGCAAGAATAATGTACGTATTGCAATTCGTGATTCAACAGACAGCCATAATGTGGCTTTTTTTGATAATAAAGCAGGAATCAAATATAAGAGCGCTAATTTGCACCGCTTCTTAGCAGGTTCAGCAAGTATTTTAACGATTAAGTACAATTCAAAAGATATTGACAGTATTCGCTCTGGCTGTAAGCTTGCTTTTCGTTATAAGAATCGTGACTACTGGCTTAATGTCATGAGCTTTGAAAAGAAAGGTTTTGAAGTCGAATTGACCGCTTATTCGCTTGGCCTTGAATTGAACAATGAAACTCGTGGTGAGCATAAGCCATCCAATGCCATGTCAATCGCTGAATATGTGGCTTATTACGACCCAGAGCATTCTTTAACAATTGGTGTTAATGAGGTATCTGACAAGCGAATCAAATTGGAATGGACGGGTACAGACACGATTTTGGCACGTCTTTTTTCTGTTGCGAACAGTTTTGGTGCAGAACTTGATTTCAACGTTGAACTCAATGACGATTACTCACTTAAACGTCAAGTGCTGAATATTTACAAAAAAGGCAATCTTGGCACAAATAAGGTCAGTCAGCCTGTAAGAGTTGGCAAAGAGCTTAAAGTCATTAATTACAGCGATAATATCAAAGAGTTAAGAACAGCAGTACGAGCTACTGGTAAAGACGGTTTAACCATTGACGGTCTCAATAAAAAAATTTACGACAACAATAAAGAGCTACTCTATTACTCAAGTGGTATGACAGTCTATGCGCCACAATCTCGTGACCGCTTTCCATCTGTCGGCAAAGGCTCAAATGACAACTGGATTGTTAAAGATTTGGGTGAAACACAGTACGAGACCAAAGAAGCGCTCTGGGGCTATATGTATGGAGAAATCCAAAAAATATCTGTGCCAGAAATTACCTACGAAGTCGAAGGTGCTATAGAAGCTGGTATTGGTGACACGCAAACATTGATTGATGGTGTTCACTTTGAACCAGCTCTTTACGTGCAAGCTCGGGTGTCTGAACTTGAAGATGATATCTTGACAGGTAAAGTGACGAAGTCAACGTTTATTAATTTTGAACGTAAATACAGTCAGATTTCGGATAAAATATTGCACCAAATGGAAGAACTGATAAACCAGAACTTGCCATACAAAATAGCCTTAATGACTGACAATGGTTTGACTTTCCGAAATAATTTCGGTGAATCTACCGTAACACCTAAATTAATGAAAGGCGAAAAAGAAGTTAGTGGCGTAAGTTGGAATTGGAATTTTAAAGAAACCACAACGACAGCAAGTACTTTTACCGTTAAAGCATCGACCGTTAAAGTCTCTGAAATGTTAACAGTAACAGCATTGATTAATAATCAAGTCATTATTTCGGAAACTATTCAATTCTCTAATATCATGGATGACGGACAATTAAATATTGATGAGGGGGAAGTACTCCAATACCCACTCTATACTTCGTTAGCCCATGAAAATGGAGCGGTTAGACCAGAAATTTTTGGTAGCACTATTCAGAAAAACGGAAGGACATTCTATACTCCGCTTGAAATTGTAAGCTCACACTATCCAATGTATGATAGAGCTGTTTCAATTGATAGTCTCGAAACTTTACAAACTAAAGCAAAAGAATGGTCAGATGGTTATTTTGATTTCTTACAACACAATACTAGCGATGTAGAGCCAATTGCAATTAATGGCATGGGATTAGTAGGGGCTTCTTATATTACAGATGACCCTCACACGTCATATACACCCCCTACTACAGGAACGTCAGAAGGTCAGTTGTTAGTATTGCGAGGACTATTAAATCAATACTTAGCAACCAAAGACACGAAATGGAAAACACTCGCTGAAAAAGTAACAGATGGATTATTAAATTATTATTATCCAACTGCCACAATCCCAACAACAGCTGACCCAAGCTGGATTCCTCATTGGTTAGTGAACGTTACAGCGCCATTTGCTTCTCGTGAATATTTCACCAACGGCGAAGCTACGTTCTCAAATGGTGTTGCTACTGTCGATTATGACAAAGTCTTTAGAATATATTCTGCCCGTTCTACAGATTCTACTTTGGAATACACTTGGTCGCCTACAGCACCAATTGTTGGAACCGAGTATGAAATTGAAAGTACGACTGTATCATATGGTAATTCAAGCGCAACAATCACTTTGAAAGATAAGACGTTTTCTGGTGATGCTCTTATAGTGTATTCTTCTGAAACAGGACCTATAATTCAAATCGGTGATAAATGCGAAGCGTATCCCGTTTGGCGACCACTTAACGATGGCGAGATTGCCTGTGCGGTTGATACTTTGCCGTGGGCGTTGGATTGTTTTAAATTATGGTACGAAATCACTGAAGATGAAAAATGGCAACGAGCGATTGCATCGACTAAAGCTGCAATCAAGAATGTTTCATCTGTAACTAAC
>SKER01001237.1_pt1 | contig 21877 bp, 15 predicted proteins | sample 4826961 | NCBI WGS metagenome assembly SKER01 (sample SAMN11008804, study PRJNA524170) | human gut metagenome | biome: Human fecal sample; material: Feces; isolation source: fecal sample from pouch patient p47 | host: Homo sapiens | place: Israel: Tel-Aviv | collected 2016-11-16 | reverse complement strand
CTCTTTATTTTATATTCACCAGATTTGAGAATATATGTTATGATATTTTCAGACGACAATAAGGAGGAAAGAATGAATGAAACTGGCAGTATTTTTACCGGTAATAGGTTATAATTGTAATAAACAATTATTTTATTATACAATAAAAATAGGCTTAACTTTAAAAACGCCAAAAGGGTGTAAATTTACCGTGTGGGTTGGTGGAAGTACACTTAGATTAGATAATATTCTAAACGGCAATATTCCATCGGGAGAAAAATATTATTCAAAAGAAACACTTCCCTATGCTGCAGGTATAAACTTTTATATATAAATTTAAACAATACAAGAAATGAAAAAAAGATTTTTAACATTAAGTGTAATTCTATTCCTATTAGGTATACTCCCTATATCTTCTTTTGCTCAATCTAAAATAAACATATTCTTAGATTATCATTACCAGTTTGGGTTATTTGAGAAAGCAGGATATAGCATTTCGAGGAAAGATAGTAAGATGTATGGTAACTCTTTACATTTATCTGCATTGTATAATTTTACTCAGCAGTTGTCCGCGGGTGTAGGAGTAGGAGCTGACAGATATGAAAATCCAGGCTATAATACGTTTCCTTTGTTCGCTAGTTTACATTATGCGCCTTTAAAAAAACATACTGATTTATATGCCTTTACTAATATAGGATATGCGGTAATAGGTAAACAAGAGACTTATACAGGTATGATGTGGGATTTAGGAATAGGTTATAAAAAGATGTTTCGTTCACATTTTGGACTTAATTTCCAGTTTGGATATAATCTAAAACAATTCCGAAATATTAATTCAGATGTAACCAGTGACATAATGCAGCGTGAGAATAGTACTAGAAGCTCCTTGTCTTTAGGCATTGGAGTGATTTTCTAAAAATGATTTCAAAAGTCTTTATGGTAATAAAAGATACATGAGGTATTTTACTCTTATTATCATAGGGAAATTGTCTAAAATCTGAGATAGCTTTGATAGCTCCAACTGGATCTATCAAAACTATCCCGGATTAAGTATAATAACAATTATTCTCTTCCAATAAAAATTTAAACAGGCTCTTATTTATATCCAAAATGATTTCTTATATTTGAATTTGATGTCGGTAATAAACACAATCCGAAGATTCACACTAGCAACCATGAAACTTTGTGGAGCAACACGCCACATAAATCCAGCCTTTTCATTTACATGTATCATAACCCTCAATTTAAAAACCCAACATTGCAGCGGGAGGAATATTCAATACCCGACAAAGCAAACGGGCTATTTTTTAAGTCAGTAGATTAGTTGATACCAAATCGCCTAATCTACTGATTTCAATTTACCAAGTGATAACCTTGTCAATGATAGCCTGTTGTTCGGAACTGCTCCTTCGCAGATAGATACGGGTGGTTTCTATACTTTCATGTCCCATCAGGTCAGCAAGCAGAGAAATATCGTTGAACTTCTCCAAAAAGTTTTTGGCAAACCGATGCCTGAACGAGTGGGGATAAATGACTTTTTCATTCATACCGTACTTGTTAGCATAGTTTTTAAGTTGTTGCGATATACCACGAGTAGTGATTCTTTCGCCATATCTATTCAGAAAGAGATAACCGGAGGTTCGTTTGTGCTCTTCCAACCAAACAATGGTTTCTTCTTTAAGTAACTTAGGGATATAAATTCGTCTAATTTTACCTCCTTTCGCATAAATATCGTAGTAGCCTAAATAAATGTGTTCTACTTTTAGCTGGATAAGTTCACTTACTCTCGCTCCAGTAGCAGCTAAGAAGCGGACAACGAAATACCACGTCAGGTTATCTTCCTTTTTCAACTTTTTCTTTAGAAAGATATAATCCGCATTGGTGATTACATTTTCCAAGTAAGAACGCTGTTGCACCTTAACGGATTTAAGGCGAAGTTTCTGCTTACCCATATATTCAAGGTACTTGTTGATTGCCTGAATCCTGAGATTAACAGTCTTGGGCTTGTAAGTCTCAATTAGATACGTTTTATAAATCAAGAGGTTGCGTTTGTTCAATTCTTTATACCTCTTGTTGTACTCCTTTACGGCATACAGATATGCTGCAACCGTATTTTTCGCCATATTCGCTTGGACGAGTAGCGTTTCAAATGTTTCTTCTGTCATATAGTAATTATATTTAGAGGGAACGACATTGTCCCATTAATAACTTACTATAAATTCATTGAATTCCTATTATGAGAAGTTTATCGCTACTGGGGAAGTAAAGTGCATTGAGGAGGAGATTCCGTTTGAGATTCCGCAGGGGTGGGAATGGTGTAGAATTTCGGATGTTTGTATGATGCAAGCAGGGAAAAATATTACTGCGGATAAAATATTTTCAGAACAGTCGGAAGTTTATCCGTATCGTTGTGTCGGAGGAAACGGTTTAAGAGGTTATGTTGCAGAGTTTAATACAGAAGGGAATCATGCAATAGTTGGCAGACAAGGAGCTTTATGTGGTTGTCTCAATATCGAAACGGGTAATTTTTATGCAACAGAACATGCTGTGGTGGTAAGTTCATTTGGAAACATTCACTACAAATTTATGTATTGGTTTTTGATGGCATTGAACTTAAACCAATTAGCAACAGCAACGGCACAGCCCGGATTATCTGTTGCTAAAGTCATGGATTCCTATTTCCCGTTACCGCCTTTATCTGAGCAACAACGTATAACAGCAAAAATAGAAGAACTTATACCTATTGTAGAAAAGTTCGACAAAGTGCAAACTTCACTTGACGCTATTAATAACTCTATTAATGACTTGCTGAAGAAATCCATTCTCCAAGAGGCTATTCAAGGTAAACTTGTTCCACAAATCACCAGAGAAGGCACAGCTCAAGAACTGCTTGAACAGATTAAACAAGAAAAATATCGCCTCGTAAAAGAGGGTAAGTTGAAGAGGTCTGCTTTGACTGATTCCGTCATCTATAAAGGTGACGATAACAAGTATTATGAGAGGGTGGACAAATCTGAGATTGATATATCAGATGAGATTCCTTTTGAAATTCCACAATCGTGGAGCTGGTGTAGACTTTCAAGTGTCATAACTCTATTGTCTGGTAGGGATTTGACTCCTGACAGGTATAATTCAAAAGAAAATGGAATCCCATACATAACAGGTGCTAGTAACTTCTATAATGGCAATTTATTAATCAATAGATGGACTGAATCACCTATGACAGTATCTCATTTTAATGATCTACTAATAACTTGTAAAGGTACTATTGGTGAAATGGCTTTTAATAGAATCGGTAGTATTCACATAGCTCGCCAAATAATGGCATTAACTGGCATTGTTGGTGACTTGGATTATATTAGATGGTTCCTTTATGCCAATATATCATCTATAGAAAGGCAAGCTAACAGTATGATTCCTGGCATCTCAAGGGATACATTATTGAAAACATTATTACCTCTTCCACCCAAACTTGAGCAGAGGAGGATTAATGATAAAATAGTGCGTTTATTAGATGAACTGAAATAGAGAACTAATTTTTGAAGTAATCCGAATTTGTTCATTTATAGGAGGTAGCGGCACCAACATATTATGCAGGGCTTTGGATGAAAGCCCTTGTATGCCAATGCCCTTACCTCCTATATAACCATTATACTTATATGCCTGAAATATGTAGTAATAGAAGAGGGTATCTAGCTGATTGTATGAGCGTAGTTTATGAATATGGTTTTGAATACACATAGGCGTATCATAAGGCCATATGGCAGCTCGACCGATGTCTCCACCTTCACATACCAACAGGTCACCATTGCTCACCGAGCACTTTTCTATTTCAGAATCTTTGAAATACATCTGTCTTACGCTAGATAAATCAAATTGCCCCCAATAGAGATTCGAAGTTGTTATATATGGAAGCATGCTACCTTCCTTGTTAGAGGCATTTAGGGCTTTACCTGTATTATGATTGAATAAAAAGCCAAGTCTGCACCATACCCAAGAATCTGGAATTTCAAAGAGGATTTCATCGTCAATACAAATATTTTTGCCGCCCACCCTCTCATAATACTTGTTATCGTCACCTTTATAGATGACGGAATCAGTCAAAGCAGACTTCTTTAGTTTGCCTTCTTTAGTAAGCCTTTGCTTCTCCTGCCTTATCTGTTCAAGTAGTTCTTGAGCTGTGCCTTCTCTGGTAATTTGTGGTACAAGTTTACCTTGAATTGCTTCTTGGAGAATGGATTTCTTTAGTTTATCATTTATTGAAACATTCAGCTCATCCAAATAGCTTTGAACCTTGCTATATTTTTCCACTTGTGGTAAGAGTTCTCCTAATTTAGCAACAATTCTCCTTTGCTCAGAAAGAGGGGGAAGTGGCAATAACAACCCTTTTAAACGGTTCGCTGAAAGTCCAGGCATTGCAGTTCCTACTGAAGCTAAGTTATTGCTTTCTTTTAAGAGGTAGATAAAGTGATATACATATTCACAGATGCCACTTATACATGGACGTAATCTGTGGACATGATTTTGAAGACAAATATCATAATCTTCATTCCAAATGGCAGAACGACCATAACCGGCACCTCCTTCACATACGAGTAAGTCACCCTTTGTTGCAGAACAAGTACGAATTTCCTCTTCTGTAAAATTCATAATTTTTACATTGTCAAGGACGAAATATCCCCAATAGAGATTGGATGTAGTAATAAATTTCTGTGGTGTTCCACTATTCTTGTTACTACTACTTTGCTGTTTTCCACTTGTATGATTGAAAATGTTGCCGATGCGTGTCCATTCCCACCCCTGCGGAATCTCAAACGGAATCTCCTCATCAATGCACTTTACTTCCCCAGTAGCGATAAACTTCTCATAATAGGAATTATCGTCACCACGGTAAATGATTGATTCGTTCTTATCTTTCTTGATTTTCTTCTCCTTAACCAGCTTAGCTTTCTCTTCTCTAATATGTTCCAAAAGCACCGATGCCGGTTCGTCATTAGGATCCTGCTGTACAAGTTTTCCCTGTATCGCCCATTGGAGTATGCTGTTCTTTAATTGCTTTCCGTTCATTGTTCGTAATCCTCTTCTTGTATTCCTTATTCACCCTTGCTCATGGCATTGGCTATATCTATTTTTAATTCCTCGTCATAGTCTTTACTCATCATAAAGCTATTAACGATGCGTAGCAGCAAATCTTGGTCAATATTGGATGCTGCCACATGATAAATGATAGACTCCAATGTACGCATACAAATGCAAGCTTGCCAGTAGTAGTTATTCTTATGTAAGAAATATGCACCCAAAGTCAGTGCAATACGCTTATTCCCATCGTTGAAGAAGTGTCCCGAACAAAATCTATACATCAGATAGGTTAGCTTGTCGGCAAAGGTTGGATAGTATAAATCATTCTGCACAAAATCAAGCGCAGCACGTATCCCACCTTCATCACGCACTCCTTCAAAGCCACCATCGCTGGCATCAATCATTTTGCCATAGATGTTTAAAGCTTCATCGTAGTCTATGTAAATAATCTCCTTACTCATCTTCCGCCTGCTTCAAGCGTTTAAGCACATCTTTATTGTCAGCTAAGATATGGTCAAAATCAATAGACTGATCACCAATGAACCGTTCAAACTCTTCGGGTGTGACAGCTTGCAGATATTCCGCTATATTGCCGTGATATGCTTCTCGAAAACTGAAATCTCTTGATGTCATTTTTGTTCTGGCATCATTCAGATAAGGCTTTTGCATGGGATGCTCGGCAAGCTCTTCTACAATATGCTCAACTTCATATATGGTAAGCATTCTACCGCCATTCTCCTTAAAGCGTTCACTGATGGCTGCACCCACGCCATTCTCGAATGAAGAGATAACCAATAGTACCTCTGCATATAAAGTGTGCCGGACATTGTCTTTTGAATCGAGCTTCAATATCTCCCTGTATTCCTTTGCATTTTCTTTAAAAACAGCTTTGTAGATAAAATCTGTAATCTGAGAATACTTGTATGTGGGGTGTCCATCCACATATTGATTGATGGCGGAAGTGAGGTTTTTACGATAATTCTCTTCTGTTATTGCAGCAGGAAGATAGTTTATATCCCTACGGTTAATGTATTTTGTTCCACCACCCGTTTTTTCATTGATAGTGACAATTACAAAATCCAAAATAAGGCTGCGGACTTTCTTGGCTTGCTCACTCTCTGTAAGCAGCATACCCATATTTAAGAATGAGCGGAAATTAAATAATCCGAGCTGAGTCGTTTTGCTCCCGACATTTATGACGGGAGCAAATTGTAATTTCAACTCTTTCAAATATTTACCCTTACATAAAACATAACCATTAGCCGATAATTCATCTGAATATTTTTCTAAATAACGTTCTATTGTCCGCTCTTCTACTTCATAAAAATCTGCAACCATTTTTTTTGTAAAGCGGTATTCCCCCTCAAAGAGTATTCCTTCAATATCAAGATGCTTCTGCACTTTACTAACCGCAAAACGGTTGTTAAGCACATTCTGTCTTTCAATATTTGAAATTGTTAAATCTTTCATATCACTCTACAATTATCAGTTACACGATTTTATATCTATGCCGAGAATCTTTTGAATCTCAGAAAGTGTTTTGTCTATTTCATAGTCAAGTGCAGCACGTTTCTCAAAATATTGTTTGAGCAATTCTGCCGGAGGCAATATCTCTTCTTCCTCCTTCGGAAATTTGCATTGGTCAAAATTGCAATTCAAATCAAGCAACTGTTGAGCAGTAAATACACGGCTCTTTTCTCCTGTTTCATTACTTACAATCTCTTTCCTGTCATTCCACCATTCCTGAATGGGCAGAGTGTGCTCAACCTTCATCGGCTTGTTTTTTGAGAAGTGCTTGTACCCCTCCGGCATATCAAGACGATAGAACCATGTTTCTTTGGTCTTGAATCCTTCTTCACAGCCCTCTGCTTCTTCATTGTTAAAGAAGAGGATATTGGTAGCAATAGATGTATATGGAGAGAATATAGAACCCGGCAAACGGATGATGGTATGCAAATTGAACTTGCGTAGAAGATTCTCTTTAAGTGCAAGTTTTGCTCCGTCCGTACCAAACAAAAAACCGTCAGGAATAATCACACCACATCTACCACCTGCTTTAAGACGGTACATGATAAGTGCGATAAACAAATCAGCAGTTTCACTTGAACGGTAGCGCAATGGAAAGTTGTTCTTTACACTATCTTCCGTACTGCCTCCGTATGGAGGATTCATACCGATAACATCAACCTTATCGGTTTCCTTGAAATCCGTTACGTTTGTTCCAAGCGAATCACAGTTAGCTATGTTTGGTGCCTCAATGTCGTGAAGCAGCAAGTTTGTGATGCTCAAAAGATAGGGTAACGGCTTCCATTCTTGACCAACAACTGCATTTTGCAGTTTTTCTCCATCTTCGGCTGAACGTACACTCTTTCCCATATAATTGAGGGCAGAGGTAAGGAAGCCCCCTGTACCACTGGTAAAGTCACCAAAGGTCTCACCCAACTTCGGGTCAAGCATCATTACAATAAAATCAGTCAAAGCACGTGGAGTATAGAACTCACCTGCGTTCCCTGCCGATTGCAGGTCTTTCAATATCCCTTCGTAAATATCTCCGAATGTGTGACGGTCTTCAGCATCATCAAATTCAATCTCATTTACAATATTGACTACTTGACGCAAAAGCGTTCCATTCTTCATATACTGATTCAAGTCGGCAAATGTTTCCTGGACAATACTCTTAGCTCGTGGTGTGTTGGCATCTACAGGAAGATTCTTCAATGCAGGAAATAGCTTTTCATTGACGAAGGAAAGTAGAGCTTCACCTGTTAATGCTTCGCCGTCTTTCTCATCTACCGCCCAATTACGCCAACGCAAATCTTTGGGAATAATAGATTGATATGTTTTACTCTCTCTGGATGCTTTGTATTCCCATGTTTCTTCTTGTGTGTCGTAAACTTTCAAGAAGATCATCCAAGTCATTTGCTCAATTCTCTGTGCGTCACCATTGATACCTGCATCCTGACGCATGATATTCCGGATTCGCTTTATAATGTTATTTACTGCCATTTTTATGCCAATTTATATATCTGATACTCTAATTCTCTGATAGCTTGCTCATAACCGGCAAGGCCACCAAATAGTTTTATAATTTTAGTTGGTTTTCCTATGCTATTGAATGGAGGTATCTCTAAGATGTTTGCTTTTTCAAAATCGAGAATACCATTCTCTGCATATTTTTCAAGAAGAGCCTCCAACACTTCACGTGCTTTACCTTCATATTTTCCGAAGTAGTTACACTTCTTCACATTATTTGCTCTCTCTTTCCTTGTTAATGGAGGCTGGTCAAACGCAACGTGACATATCACATCGAATATGTCGGCATCCTTTAATGCCGGATTTGCTTCACGGACAGCGTTTATCAGGATGGCATACTCCTTTAATTCATCCATTATAGCTTGCTTGCGTTCAGCTTCTGTCCACGTCTGTATGAAATCATTCAGACTTTGGTAATGACGCAATAATTGCGTTCTTGCGAATGATTGAATACTTTCTGTTCTCATCGTCTTGCCATCTTCGCCTAACACAGATACTATCTCATGGGCAATACGGATATCCTTTCCATTGATAATATATTTTTCATGAGGCTCGGAGACTACGGTTGATGGACCATCAATTATTTTATATGGTTTGGGCTTTTTACCACCTCCCTTAGGAGGTTCAGGATCACCATCGAATGTAGGGTCTTTGAATTTTGCAGTAGCATTGCGGAAATCAAGGATTTCCAAATGCCACTTTCCCTTATCTTTTCTGAGTCGTGTACCACGCCCTATAATTTGCTTAAATTCAGTCATAGACCCAATTTCTTTGTCTATGACGATTAAGCCACAGGTTTTACAGTCCACACCAGTAGAAAGAAGTTCGGAGGTGGTTACAATCACTGGATAAGGCTCATCCACACTAATAAAGTTATCCAATTGTTTCTTACCCTCCTTATCTTCACCGACAATGCGTGTTACATAGTAAGGTGATTTTTTGCACAAATCGCTATTCATATTGATAAGCAAAGTTCGCATTTCTGCTGCTTCTTCAATATCAGAACAGAATACAATCGTTTTTGTCATACGACCGATGTCATGCAGCATTTTGGTAATTCTGTTTGCTACAACCTTGCGTCTTAACTTAATAGCAAGGTCACGCCCAATATTTTGTCTTTGATATAATTTCTGCTCAATCTCCTTACCTAACAAATCTATCTCACCCTCTTCAGGAGTCCAGCCTTGCAGGTCAACGTTGATAAAGTCAGCAGTAACCCTATACGGAGCCAAAAAGCCATCGTTGATACCTTGAAGTAGCGAGTAGGTATACACAGGTTCACCGAAGTAATCAAGGTTATTCGCCCCTTCATCGGCTTTAGGAGTGGCTGTCATACCTATTTGAGTAGCCGTATTGAAATATTCCAAAACTTTGCGCCATGCTGAATCATCCTTAGCACTTCCTCGGTGACACTCATCAACTATAATCAGGTCAAAGAAGTTTGGCTGAACTTCCAAGAAGGGGTCGGGCTTACCTTCTTTTCCAACCAACTGATGATACAGAGCCATATACATCTCATACGATGAATCAATTTTTTCTTCACCCTCTCCAACTGAAGTTATCTTAGTCATAAACTTCTTGAATGGCTTGAAATCCTGAGTCATAGTTTGGTCTATAAGGATATTACGATCTGCAAGATAAAGGATTTTCTTCTTTGCTCCACTCTTATGGAGCCTATGGATTATCTGGAATGCCGTAAAAGTCTTACCCGTACCGGTAGCCATTACGACAAGTACACGTTGTTGCCCTTTTGCTATGGCTTCAACAGTGCGGTCAACGGCTATACGTTGGTAATATCTTGGCTCATGACTATGGGCATCATAGTAGAATGGAGTCTCTATAATATTAAGTTCATCAGGAGTATAGTTTTTGGATGCAAGATAACGGTTGTACAGCTCCTCTTCTGTCGGGAAGTCTTCTAACTTAATCTCGGTTTCTTTACCTGTGATAAAGTCATGTTCCAAGAAAGCATCACCATTACTAGAGTATGCAAATTTCAAGTCAAGGATTAAAGCATAATCCATAGCTTGTTGCATACCACTTCCAACAGTGTGCTTGTTGTCCTTTGCTTCAACCACTGCGATAGGTTTACCGTTGTGGTACAATAGATAATCAGCCTTTTTACCCTCTGCTACTGAGTGCTGGTTGCCAACAACAAGTACTCGACCGTCCGTAAAATAGTATTCTTCACGCATATTTACGCTTACTGCCCACCCTTTTTGTTGAAGTGCAGGAGTAATTAACAGAGTGCGTATCTCTTGTTCTTTAAGTTCTTTCTTGTTTACCTCCATGACAATAAGTTGTTTATGATTTGCTACTGCTGACAATCAAATCTTTTACATCAATATTAAGTTAAGGGCATTGCCTATGTCGTTGAGTGTCTTAATATCCGGTTGAACTGAATTACTACACCATTTACTCACAATGCAGTTGGATTTCCTAATTTGTTCTGCAAGCCATTTTCCTATTTTCTGTTGTTCTGCAAGTACAAGTACTACTTTCAGTCTATTCAAATTAGCTATAGGGTAAAATGTTTTAATCAGAGAGCAAATTTATATAATTTATCTGATAGTGAAGCAACTTCCGATAATAATAAATTATTAGGAAGTAAAAATCTGGCTTAATTCCGGCTAAAACATGAGATTTTACAGATAGAAGAAAAAAAATTATGGATACAAAATAATTTTTCAAGGGTGGTTTTACATAAGGACTACCTATTTTTTTACACTTACTGTAATACTACTTATGTCAAAATTGATAATTCCAGATAACATATCTGACATACTTATAGCATCATTGTTAAAATTAGCTAATTATTCCGATTAAGTTATCTTTGAAGGATTGGCAAGCCACCTTATTCACAGAGACTAAACCGTAATGGATGGTGAACTACGTATCGACATGTTCCCCAACTTAACTCCAGTCTGAGCAAAATGAGAGAACTAACAGAGAAACAGCCGAACTTCTTGCACGAAAAAGAACGGTGTTATAAAACAGAAGCCCACTCTTTCTTCACGACCTTCTATAATCTAAACTGGGATGCAAATGGTAAAATACCGGCGGAAGAAGTAGCCAACAGAGTAAATAGCACCCTTGAAAAGCATCTTGTAAATAAAGAAAAGTTCGGTGTAAACAATGTATTGCAAAAGAATTTTATAGTCGAACAAAAGCAAAAATAATAGACTTAGTTTGGTTATACCAGCACTTTCTTTAACAATAGAAGCCATGTCTATTATAAAATAGGGAATCTAAACGAACCGCTGAAAAGAGTATTAAAGTTCTCCATGACTATGTGTAAAAGATTCGGACAAAGCCGATTATTGGCGCATTATTGTAAAAGCATAAACAAAAGAATAGCCCTATGATAATATTTATACCAACGTGAATCCGATATAACCACTCAAAACAGTCCCCCCCTTTACAAACTCATATTCTCTAAGCTACATCCTAATAACTACGAGAAGCAAATTTCATTTTCTGAACCAATCATCAAATCATACTTCGATACTATTTGCCTAATGCCCTCTGATCTTTCATAGTCCGGAAATACTTCTATCTACATAAACTGTCATAGCTTACATTCATAGTTACAACAAAGAATATCTCTCTGTATATCAAAAAACTTATCAAAGGTACCCTTTCATCATTACTCTATTTCCGATTTCCTATCTTCATCAGCACCAGCCCGATAACAATCCAGACCATCTCCCGCACCCGCGTAATCAGAGCGGCAAATACCCCATATGCTCCGGATAAAGACAAACCGGCTACCGCCAGGGCAAAGCCTCCTTCCCTACCCCCTAATTGCATGGGAAGAAAGAAAAGCAGATTGGCCAGTAGGGAAGAGAAAGCGACGATCAGAATGCAACCGACAAAACTGACATCCGTAGTCAATACATTCAGAATCAACCAGACTTCGAGACACCCCACAATGCGAGCGGTATACTCTAAACCCAATGCCGAATAAAAGGTACTTTTTCGCTGTTGATGAAGCAGTGCTATCTGACTGTCTATGGTTTCCAGTTTTTCTTTGTGAAGTTCCGCGAAGCGGACTGCATGCTTCTTCAAGAAAGAGATATGACTGCCCAGACGTACGCATGCCACAGCCATACCGTTCCGGTAGCCTTTGATAAAAAGAGTGACAAGTAAAAGGCAGAAGAGTGTGATCAACCCCAAGACAATGCCCATCCCCCAACCGACCGGATAAAAAAAGACATAAATCAACACCGAGCTGAGCCAGAAACAGAAATGCGAAAAAATATGCATCATCACATACAGGATGACCGAAGATGTGGCACGCTCCACTCCGACATAAGAAGTAAGCTCCATAATCCGGTAAGGTTCCCCTCCCATAAGTCCCACAGGAGTGACATAATTCAACGCAAAACCGGAAACCGTGAATTTATAGAGCCGGGCGAACGACAATGAATTCACCGGACCGCTACTACGAAGAATGATATACCACGAAAGCGTATTAATCAGATAAATAAAAAGCCAAAGGACCAGAACCAGCGGCAGATAAAATCCGGCACGCCGCAGGTTGTCCAGCAGCTCATCATAGGACACATCGAAAGTGAACAGCATGATGATGACGGCCAGGATGCCAAAGGCCAAAAACAAATTACGAAATTTATTCTTCAAAACAATATACAATTTAACGCATCAAAGATAACGTTAATAATGTATACAATGATACAAGAATAGATCGTTTAACAAAACACTTTCTTGCACAGGCTGTTTTTAATGAGAAATTAAACCTAAACAAATTAACTATGGATTGGATTGTACATCAACTTAGGGTACACCCCGAGCTGGCTATCTTCCTGACCCTTTTTGTGGGCTTTTGGATTGGAAAAATCAAAATCGGAAAGTTCAGCCTGGGAGTTGTAACAAGCGTATTGCTGGTAGGAGTCCTTGTCGGACAACTCGACATCACCGTCGACGGACCTATCAAATCTGTTTTCTTTCTGCTTTTTCTTTTCGCCATCGGCTATAAGGTCGGTCCTCAGTTTTTCCGCGGACTGAAAAAGGACGGACTCCCTCAAATGGGGTTTGCCGCCATCATGTGTGTATTCTGCCTGATCATCCCTTGGATACTGGCTAAGATTATGGGGTATAATGTAGGTGAGGCTGCCGGATTACTGGCCGGATCGCAAACCATCTCTGCCGTAATCGGCGTGGCCGGAGACACGATTAACGAACTGAACATCTCTCCGGAAACCAAAGAAGCATATAATAACATTATCCCGGTGTCCTATGCCGTAACTTACATCTTCGGTACGGCCGGCTCTGCATGGGTATTGGGTTCACTCGGCCCGCGACTGCTGGGGGGACTCGATAAAGTGAAAGCTGCCTGCAAAGAACTGGAAGCCAAAATGGGAAATAACGAAGCGGATCAACCCGGATTCATGGCAGCCGCCCGCCCCGTTACTTTCCGTGCTTATAAAATAGCCAACGAGTGGTTTGGTGACGGTAAACGGGTGTCAGATCTTGAAAGTTATTTTCAGGAAAACGATAAACGCCTGTTTGTGGAACGAGTGTGCCAGGCGGGAGTCATCGTAAAAGAGGTTAGTCCGACTTTTGTACTGAAGAAAGGCGATGAAGTGGTACTGAGCGGCCGACGCGAGTATGTGATCGGTGAAGAGGACTGGATCGGTCCTGAAGTATTGGACCCGCAGTTGCTGGACTTCCCTGCCGAGGTATTACCCGTTATGGTCACCCGCAAAACGGTTGCCGGAGAAAAAGTCAGCACCATCCGGGCCCTGAAATTTATGCACGGTGTCAGCATTCGCCGCATCAAACGGGCAGGTATCGACATACCGGTATTGGCCCAGACCGTGGTCGACGCCGGTGACATGGTGGAACTGGTGGGTACCAAACATGAAGTGGATGCGGCAGCCAAGCAGCTGGGATATGCCGACCGGCCGACCAACCAGACAGACATGATCTTTGTCGGACTGGGTATTTTGATAGGAGGACTGATCGGCGCACTCAGCATTCACATGGGAGGAGTCCCCATCAGCCTCAGCACTAGCGGAGGAGCCTTGATCGGCGGATTATTCTTCGGATGGCTACGCAGCAAACACCCTACTTTCGGGCGTATTCCCGAACCCGCTCTCTGGATACTGGATAACGTGGGGCTGAACATGTTTATTGCCGTTGTGGGCATTGCTGCAGGTCCCAGCTTCGTGCAAGGGTTCAAGGAAGTGGGTTTAAGCCTATTCATCGTAGGCGCACTGGCCACTTCCATTCCTCTGATAGCAGGCATACTGATGGCAAAATATATCTTTAAATTCCATCCGGCACTGGTATTGGGATGCACAGCCGGCGCACGTACCACTACGGCTGCATTAGGAGCCATCCAGGAAGCCGTTGAAAGCGAAACTCCTGCTTTGGGATATACTGTGACGTATGCTGTCGGGAATACTCTTCTGATTATCTGGGGAGTAGTGATCGTATTACTTATGTAGAAACAGATTTTTAATATTAATTAAACATAACTCTTGATATAATGATGAAAAGTAATGAAAACAACGGAGCAGTAACTAAAAGTTTTGCTAAAAAGATGGAGAGCATCAGTCCTTTCGAATTGAAGAACAAACTGATTGAAATGGCTGACGAGAGCATCAAGAAGATAGCCCACACCATGCTGAATGCCGGACGTGGAAATCCGAACTGGATTGCTACCACTCCGCGCGAAGCGTTCTTCCTTTTAGGTAAATTCGGACTGGAAGAGTGTAGGCGTGTGATGTACCTGCCGGAAGGAATAGCCGGTATTCCGCAAAAAGACGGAATTGCCGCCCGCTTTGAGACTTTCCTCAAGACCAACCACAGCCAGCCGGGGGCAGAGCTGTTGAAAGGGACGTATCAATACATGTTGCTGGAACATGCCGCCGACCCGGATACCCTTGTCCACGAATGGGCGGAAGGAGTGGTAGGCGATCAGTATCCGGTGCCGGACCGCATTCTGCAATTTACCGAAATGATTGTGCAAGACTATCTGGCACAGGAGATGTGCGACCGTCGTCCGCCGAAAGGCAAATACGATTTGTTTGCCACCGAAGGCGGAACAGCAGCCATGTGCTACGTTTTCGACTCTCTGCAAGAAAACTTCCTGCTCAATAAAGGGGATGGAATCGCCTTGATGGTACCTGTCTTCACTCCTTATATTGAAATTCCTCAATTGAGACGCTATGAATTTAACGTTACGGAAATATCTGCGGATCAGATGACGACAGACGGATTGCACACCTGGCAATACAAAGACGAAGATATAGACCGCCTGAGGAACCCGCAGATCAAGGCACTCTTCATTACCAATCCCAGTAACCCGCCCAGTTATACACTGAGTCCCGAGACTGCCGCACGGATTGTAGATATCGTGAAAAAAGACAATCCGAACCTGATGATTATTACAGATGACGTATACGGAACATTCAGTCCGCATTTCCGCTCACTGATGGCCGAATTACCACAAAACACTTTGTGTGTCTACTCTTTCTCCAAATATTTCGGAGCCACGGGATGGAGGGATGCCGTGATCGCTCTGCACGAAGAGAATATCTTCGACCGGATGATAGCCCACCTGCCGGAAGAGCAGAAGACAATTCTCAATAAGCGTTACTCCAGTCTGACTCTTACACCCGAGAAACTGAAATTCATCGACCGCATGGTGGCTGACAGCCGCCAGGTAGCTCTGAACCACACCGCCGGATTATCGCTGCCACAACAGACGCAAATGAGCCTGTTTGCTTCTTTCGCCATTCTGGATAAGGAAAACCGGTATAAAAACAAAATGCAGGAGATTATCCGGCGTCGCTTGAAAGCCCTGTGGGATAACACCGGATTCTCACTCGTAGACGATCCGCTGCGTGTAGGTTACTACAGCGAAATAGATATGCTGGTATGGGCCAAGATATTCTATGGAGAAGAATTTGTCAGTTATCTGAAGAAAACTTACAGCCCGCTGGATGTTGTTTTCCGCCTGGCCAACGAAACCTCACTGGTATTGCTTAACGGAGGAGGTTTTGCCGGACCGGAATGGAGCGTACGTGTATCACTGGCTAACCTGAATGAAAAGGATTATGTGAAAATAGGTCAGGGAATCAAACGGATACTGGATGAATATGCCGTGAAATGGCAAGAATCACGGAAATAGAATCCTGAATCTTGTCAGTCCGTCGGCGTATGTACGCAATGAAAACGTGCAGCCATGACGGCTCAGAACTTCGCGAATAAAAATCAAACCGATACCTTGTCCGTTGGGTTTGGTAGAAAAGAAGGGACTGAAGAGTTTTGCTTCAGTCTCTTTTGATATACCGGGTCCGTTATCCACCACTTCGATAACTGTAGGCAATGAAGTACGAATGATGATCTGCCCGTCCTGCCCGATACTCTCGGCCGCATTCTTAATAATATTTACCAATACTTGTTCAAACAGAGACGCATCCAGCTTCACATCGTCCAGAGATTCGTCACATATCAGTTGCAACCGGATGTTCCGGTCATTGCACATCCCTTCCATAAAACGCTTGCAGGTAAATGCAAGGTCATTCAGGTTGGTCGGAGTAAAACGGGGCTCGGGAATCTTCACCACATCGGCAAAGCGGGTAATGAAATGGCTCATAGAAAAACAACGCTCGGTACATACGCGCATCACATCGCAAATATCCTCCATACCTTCCGACTCGGACAATGCCTGCTCTACCGTATCCAATGTGGAAGTGATGCCCGCTGTTGTATTATTCACCTCATGCGCAATCATACGGATCACTTTCTCGTATGCTTTCTTTTCAGCTTTCATCACTTCATCGGTCAATCCTTCCATCAGATAGAAAGGATGCTGGAAGCCGCGGTCCACAAATGAAGAGTGGGTGCATTTATAGATACTCGAGTCGTTCAGCCGGACGGTGCTGGTTTCTCCATTCGGAATGGCGGCCAATTCCAGGGCAAGCGGAGAATCGATTTCCGACAATTTCCTCCCCTCGGCTTCTTCCGGACGGACCCCCATCATCTTCATCGCCATGGGGTTGAGTTGAGATACCTCTTCGTCCAGCGTCATGATAATAACGCCCATGGGGGAAGCATTAATCATCAGGTCGAGAAAATGATTCTGTTCTCGCAAGCGCAGCCGTTCGTTTTTCAGTTGTTCCATCATGCGATTGAAAACATTTACCACACGGTCGGCCTCCTGCTGCCCCACATGGCTTAACCGGCTACTGAAGTCCTGTTCTCTGAGAAGTTCCATACCACTGCCGATGGTGTTCATCGGTTTCACGATTTTCCGGTAAAACAAAATAAGATACAGCATCAGGAGCAGCATCAATGCTTCGGCAATATAGAGATACTTCACGACAACGGTTTCGGATATATAAATCAGAAAACCCATGATAGCGACCAAGAAGAAAACAAGTATGAAGAAGAATCCCTTTACTGACATGTGATTGATGATTAACGATTAACGGACCATGATAAGCAACGGGTTACTTATCACCGATATCATATTTCTCCAAACGGCGATACAATGCTGCACGACTGATTCCCAATGCGGTAGCCACCTGGCTGAGATTCCCTTTATAGCGTTCCAGTGCCTGAAGAATCGTTTGCTTTTCAATTTCATCCAAAGTCATTCCCGCAAATGAAGAAGAGGTTGCCACACTTTCGTCATGACGTTGGTATTGGTTCTCGAAATCGATTGCATCCAACACTTCCTTCCCGCTGACCAGAATCGTACGTTCTACCAGGTTCTTCAATTCACGGATATTGCCCGGAAAAGGTAAACGGCTCAGGAAGTTCAACGCATCCGACGAGAATTCTGTACGGGGCAGATTGTTAATCTCCGCCTGACGATCGGCAAAGTGTCTGGCAAGCAATGGTATATCTTCTCTGCGTTCTCTCAGTGCAGGCAGTTTTACGGTTATCAGATTGATACGATAGAACAGGTCTTCACGAAAAGTGTGTTCGCTCACCATCTTACTCAGGTCGGCATTCGTAGCCGAAACCACCCGGATATCCGTCTTACGCGGGCGACTGTCTCCCAACACCTCAAAGGTCTGGTCCTGCAATACCCGCAGCAGCTTTACCTGGCACGACGGATCGAGGTCCCCGATTTCATCCAAAAAAATAGTTCCTTTGTTCGCCATTTCAAAACGCCCCATACGGTCGGCAGTGGCATCTGTAAACGCACCTTTTTTATGACCGAACATTTCACTTTCGAAAAGGCTCTGCGAAATTCCTCCTAGATTGACTTTTACAAAAGGCTGGCGGACACGTTGGCTATTGATATGGATGGCTTCGGCTATCAGTTCTTTACCCGTTCCGCTTTCACCCGTGATCAATACGGGAGCATTGGTAGGAGCAATACGTGCCACCGTATTCAATACCTCCATCAACCCACGGCTTTTGCCTATGATATGGCTCCGGTTGAGTGTTCCGCTTTGCTCCTGTGGAGTGTCTTTGGGAGTGGCAGTCAGTTCGAGTGCTGTCTCGATGCGCTGTAACAGAGCAGCGTTATTCCAGGGTTTCGTGATAAAGTCGAATGCACCGGCCTGCATCCCTTGTACAGCCAACTGTATACTGCCCCAGGCAGTCATCAGAATGACCGGGACATCGGGACGAAAAACCTTTACTTGTTTTAAAAGCGTCAATCCTTCTTCACCGGAAGTGGAAAGTGTAAAATTCATATCCATCAGGATCAGAGAAGGAGCTTCCGAACGAACTACTTCCATCGCCTCACGCGGACCGGTCACTGCAATTACCTGATAACCGGCGCGTTTCAGCATAAAACTCAGGGAAGAGCGGACCCCGCTATCATCATCTATAATTAAAAGCATAGGCATCAATTTTTGAGTTGCAAAACTACTCTTTTTTGGTTTAAAACCAAAGGTACGTTGGTTTAAAAGGTAAGACCTCTTGGTTTAAAACCAAAGAGGCGTTGGTCTGAAACCAACAGCCCTCCTGTTTAAAAAGAACAAACACACAATTATTTTTTTACAATATCTTCAAAATCAGCTTCCAGGGGAGTATTGTTTTGGAAATCCCACAACGTCAGGCTACGGAGTTGATAATAGTAATACCAATACCAGTACAGTTCGTTGATATGTTTTTGGCGGGCATCGTCTTTCGAGTTCTGGGCGTCGTTCAGATCGAGTGTATTGATCTTACCGATCAGGAATGTTTCGACACTCGTCTTATAGCGCTGTTGCGCAATCTTATCGGCCTCATTGGCTATGGAAAGCTGCTGTGCCTGATTGTTGAAATGCTCGACCAGCAGGAAGATGTCCTGATCGAAATCCATCTGTTCCTTCTTTATCTTGGACAGGGTAACGTCCCGGTTACTCTTGGCTACCCTCACTTTTCCACGGCGTTTGCCCCAGTCGAGGATTGGAATTTTAACACCGACCTCAACCACCTGATTGTCTAGCAAATTGTGATAGGCAGGAGATAAGTCTTTATTCAGTCCCGTATAACCTACATTGGCAAAAAGATCGACGCTCCTGAGATTTCCCCGGGCTGTTGCAACTTCATATTCGGCCTCTAACTGACGACGACGAATATTGTGGGCAAACGAATTGCGTTCCAGTGCTTTGTTCAGCACTTGGTTGTATTCCATCTTCAGGTTGGGAGCCGATTCCGGTACCACAGGTTCCAGTATCAGGTCGTTTCCTATGGCCAGGAAAGAACGCAAACGGAACATATGGGCATTGAGGTTGCTTTCTGCATCCGTCACAGCAGCCCGGGCTTTCAGGGCGGCAAGCTTCAGTTGCAGAAGTTCATTTTCTGAGATTTGACCCATTTTTCGTTTAGCCCCGGCCACCTCGTACAAACGGTCGGCATTCACCTGATTCTGTCGGGCAGTGCCCAGTGTCTCCTTTGCCGACAGCAAATTGAAGAAGTAAGTGATCGCATTCATGGTCACCGTCTCCGTCGCAGTAATAAAAGCGGCTTTCGCCTCTTCGTAACGCACCGGTTCGATACGGCGGTTCCACTTCAGGTTGTTTACTCCGAAAATGGGCTGAGTCAGTTGAAGGGCGATAGGGACAGACATGAACTGCCGGCTTCCTCCGGAACCTAACTGTTTCATAAAGTCGAGTGAAGAGGACAATGAAACTTTACCTCCCGTAAACCAGATGTTCTGGTCGATAGACAAAGCACCGTTCAATCCTAACTTATTACTGCGGACAAACGAGTAAGAGCCGTCTTCATTCTGATAACTGTTATACTGCTTGCTGTAACTGGGCAATGTACCGCTGAAGTTTACTTCCGGAAGAAGATCGGCGCGAAACGTGCGGTACTCCCAATAAGCTGTCTTCAGCTCATTCAGAGCTACTGCTGCATCTACAGACTGTGTTCGTGCCAGTGCAATGGCTTCATTCAAGGTGATTTCCTGCGTTTCCTGCGCACTCAGCGCCAACGAGCAAAATGCAAAAGCAGAAAGTAGAAAGTATCGTTTCATATAATATTCGTTTATTTACCGGCTGAAAAGCAAACCCCGTGCCAAAAGTGAATACCGGGAAAACGGGAACACAAAACAAGGAGCAATGAGTAAGGGAGGTTGAGGGAGTAAAAGGGAAAATAAACGGGAAAAGAGAAAGGGTATAGGGAAAGAAACGATGGATGCAAAATAGGAAAAACGATAATGGAGCAGCCTCTTTCGGACGGGTAACCACGCTGTAAATGAACAGAAAAGAGAGGGATACACCCTCCGGTGAAAGGTAGCGGCTACTGATCTTTTAGCATCAGGAACATCCACCGTCCGTTCCCTCCGTTCACCGCTCTTCATTCATCGTTCATCGCTTATCGTTCACCACTCATCATTCACTGTTTATCGTTCACCGCTTATCGTCCATCGTTCTTTCTGCTGTCCGAAAATGAACAGTTTGTTCGGAGACGGACGTCCTCCGGTATCATTATTCGCAAATATCCGGAAGGCGGACAGTGAAACGGGTTCCGTGCCCTTCTTCTGAAGTGACGGCAATCGTCCCATTCAGACGTCCTACGATAGTCTGGCAAATACTCAGTCCGAGCCCCGCACCCTGAGTAAAGCTATCTACCTTATAGAAACGTTCAAAGATATGCCTCAACCCATCTTCCGAAATACCTTTTCCGGTGTCTTCGACAAAAAGAGAAGTGTAGCTGGATTCTTCTTCGGTATATCCGAATGTAATCGAACCTTGAGTCGTAAACTTAACGGCATTGTTGATCAAGTTGTTTACCACTTGTTGGAGGCGGACATTATCCGTCACCAGATACTTTTTGCTATTCTCCGGCAACTTCAGCACCAACTGCACTCCCGGAGGCATATTCAAACGCTGTGAATCGTATACATTCTTCATCAATAACGGAAGATTGTGACCGGCAAACTGAAAATCCATTGTGCCGGATTCTATACGGGACAAATCGAGAATATCATTGATAAGTGCCAGCAACAGTCCGCAATTCTTATTGATAGTCTCTATAAATAGCTTAACCTCTTCTTCGGTAAACCCGCTGGTATCGCTCAACAAATCAGAGAAACCTACAATCGCATTCAGCGGCGTACGTATCTCATGACTCATATTGGCAAGGAAAGCCGATTTCAATTTATCCGCCTGAAGTGCTTTATCACGCGCTGCGGTTAATTCCTCTTCGGTTGTCTTATAGCGTTGTATACTCTGGCATACTCCCAAAATACTGTAGGGCGTATCTGTTGTCAATCCTGCAAGCACCGACGTCCGATATTCCCACCACTCATAATTACCGTCACCACTAAGCTGACGGAAACTCATACGCGTACTCTGACTGAGGC
>SKER01001236.1_pt1 | contig 21913 bp, 18 predicted proteins | sample 4826961 | NCBI WGS metagenome assembly SKER01 (sample SAMN11008804, study PRJNA524170) | human gut metagenome | biome: Human fecal sample; material: Feces; isolation source: fecal sample from pouch patient p47 | host: Homo sapiens | place: Israel: Tel-Aviv | collected 2016-11-16 | reverse complement strand
GCACGCGCGGGAGAATAGTCGCTATCGACGCCCGCCTTGGTCATGATGCGCTTCAGGCGATCGACCTGCTCGTCGCCCATACCGGTGCGACGAACCTGCTCGCGGCCGGCAAAATAGCGGCGCACGATCTCCATGCGACTCGCATCGGAGCACGCCTCGTCGTCGGTGATGGCAAAGCCCACCATGTTGACGCCCATGTCGGTTGGACTCTGGTAGGGGCTCTCGCCCAAAATCTTCTTCATAAGCGCACGGACCACGGGGAATGCCTCGACGTCGCGGTTGTAGTTAACCGCGGTCTTGCCATAGGCTTCCAGGTGGAACGGATCGATGATATTCGCATCGTCGAGGTCGGCGGTTGCCGCCTCGTATGCGATGTTGACGGGATGCGAGAGCGGCAGGTTCCACACAGGGAAGGTCTCGAATTTGGCATAGCCAGCTTCGACGCCGCGCAAGTGCTCGTGGTAGAGCTGCGACAAGCAGGTTGCGAGCTTGCCCGAGCCAGGACCCGGAGCGGTAACCACCACAAGGGGGCGCGTCGTCTCCACGAACTCGTTCTTGCCATAGCCCTCGGGCGAAACAATCAAGTCGACATCGTGGGGGTAGCCCTCGATGGGATAGTGCAGCTTTGCGGTGATGCCCAGCTCTTCTAGGCGATGGCGGAAGACATCGGCTGCAGGCTGGCCCGCATATTGAGTGATAACGACGGCGGCGACGGCAAAGCCGTTGCTGGAAAACAGGTCGACAAGACGCAGGACATCCTCGTCGTACGTGATGCCCAGGTCTCCCCTCGCCTTGTTCTTCTCGATATGGTTCGCGTTGATGGCGATGATGACCTCGACCTCATCGGCAATACTTTTGAGCATGCGAAACTTGGAGTCGGGCTCAAAGCCAGGAAGAACGCGGCTCGCGTGGTTGTCATCAAAGAGCTTGCCGCCAAACTCCAGGTACAGCTTGCCGCCAAACTGTCCGATACGCTGGCGGATATGCTCCGCCTGCAGCTCGATGTACCTGCCGTTGTCAAACCCCTGACGCATGCGACGGGCTCCCTCCATAACGATATGGTCTCGTATCCAACGGGAGATTATAGCGTGAGAGGGCGACTTTTCGGCACGACAGACACGCTCATGCAAAAACGATGCCGAAGCCCATACCGTGCTACCATAAACCTTCGAACAATACGGACCACCTGTTCAAGGAGCACCGCTCGTGGCAGATACCTCATCAAGATCTACATCCACCCACGCAAAAACCGGGTTTCAAAAAGATATCTTTATCCTCAAGCAGCTTGTGGGAAAAGACTTCAAGATCAAGTACCGCCGCAGCTTCCTGGGCGTGGCATGGAGCGTGCTCAACCCGCTGCTCATGATGATTGTGATGGCCATCGTGTTCACCACCATCTTCGCCCAGGGTCGCAATGGTTCGGTCACGCCGGAGATGTACCCGCTCTACCTCATTGTGGGTAACGTCACCTTCGCCGTGATGTCCGATTCCACAAGCCAGGCGCTCTCCTCCATCATCTACGCATCTTCACTGCTTAAAAAGGTCAAGGTGCACCGCTTTGTCTTTCCGGTGCAAAAGGTCTTGTTCTCACTCGTGAACTTCGCCTTTTCGCTTATCGCGGTGGCAATCGTCATGCTGTGGTTCCGTGTGGTGCCCACCTGGCATCTGCTGCTGCTTCCCGTCTGCCTGATTCTGCTCATGTTCTTCTGCATGGGCGTGGGCCTTTTGCTCTCCGCCGCCACGGTGTTCTTCCGCGACGTCATGCACCTATGGAGCGTCGTGCTCACGGCTTGGACCTACTTCACCCCGATCTTTTGGACCACCGACTACATCCTCAAGATGCCCCACATCCTGCGTGTCTTGATGTATGCCAACCCCATGTATAACTACCTGCAGTTCATGCGTGAAATCTTCTTGTTCCAGACCTGCCCCACCCCGCTCGAGTTTGGGCTTTGCGTGGCCTGGGCAGTTATCGCCATGGCTATTGGCTACACCGTCTTTCACAAGAACGAGCACAAGTTCATCCTCTATATCTAGGAGCCCGGCATGTCAGATGCAAAGAACGCCGCGGCAGCGGCCGAGGAGTACGCCGTCGAAGTCAACGACGTCACCATGATCTTTAACATGGCCTCCGAGCAGCTCAACAACCTCAAGGAATACTTCATCAAGCTCGCAAAGCACGAGCTGTTCTTCAAGGAGTTCCGCGCGCTCAAGCACATTAGCTTCAAGGTGCGCCGCGGCGACGTGGTGGGCCTTGTGGGCACCAACGGCTCGGGCAAGTCCACCATGCTCAAGGTGATTGCCGGCGTGCTGGAGCCCAGTGAGGGCGAGTGCATCGTGCGCGGCAACATCGCCCCGCTCATCGAGCTGGGCGCAGGCTTTGACATGGAGCTCACCGCGCGCGAGAACATCTACCTCAACGGGGCGCTGCTTGGCTACACCAAGCAGTTTATCGACGAGCATCTAGACGAGATCGTCGATTTTGCCGAGCTGCATGACTTCATGGATATGCCGCTAAGAACTACTCCAGCGGCATGGTGGCGCGTATCGCGTTTGCCATCGCCACCATCACCGAGCCCGACATCCTGATTGTCGACGAAACTCTCTCCGTTGGCGACGTCTTTTTCCAGCAAAAATGCGAGGAGCGAATCCAGCACTTCATCGAATCGGGCGACGTCACGGTATTGTTTGTCTCGCACTCCATCGAACAGGTCGAGCGCATCTGCAAGCGCGCCGTCTGGATCGAAAAGGGCGATCTTCGCATGGATGGCCCTGTCAAAGAAGTATGTGAGGCATATCGCAACCAGTTCAACTAGCCCGCGGGCAGCAATCGAAAGCACAATATGCCCCATAAGATCGAGAAGGCGGAAGGAGTCTACACCGCAGGCACCCTTCCGCGTATTTTAGGCGACAACCTCCGCCGTGCGCGCGAGGAGATGGGCCTTTCCCAGACACGCTTTGGCCTGATGGTCGGCCTTTCGCGTCAAATGATCAACACACTTGAGTGCCGGGGCTGCAATATACAGATTGACTCGCTGCAGCGCATTGCCGACGGGTTGGATATTCCCGCCTGGAAGCTCTTGGAAGACCATACGGGCGAATGCGCCGAGCGCGAAAGCTCCCACTCCACACATACGCATCGAGACGCACACGTTTGCTGGTAGGCATCGCCGGCAGCTGTGCATGTGTAAACGGAATACACCCAGCCCGCGCACATACCGTCTCCATGCTAAAACGCATGACCGTTTGATTCTTTGATAGCCCCGCCTTGTCGCGCCGCATCATGGCTACACTGGTATATGCCAGCCATTGCGGCAACAACGCCCCTCGAGCGACAAGGAGCATATCAATGGTCGCTACAGAACGTGCCGAACAAGCCATGAAGTACCTCTCGCTGCTCTCGCAGCAGTTTCCCAACCAGCAGTCTGTCTTCACCGAGATCATCAACCTGCAGGCGATTCTCAATCTGCCCAAAGGAACCGAGCACTTTATGAGTGACCTGCACGGTGAATACGAAGCCTTCATGCACATCCTCAACAACTGCTCGGGCGTTATTCGCGAGCACGTTGACGAAATATTCGGCGATACGCTGTCCGACTGCGAAAAGGGCGACCTGTGCACGCTCATCTACTATCCGAGCGAAAAGCTGCGCCTGGTGCGTGCGGCGAGACGGGACTCCCCCACCTGGTACAAAGAGAATCTCAACCATCTCATCACCGTGGCGCGTTCCCTTTCGAGTCGCTACACGCGCTCCAAAGTCCGCAAGGCCATCCCTCACGATTACGCCTATATCATCGATGAGCTGCTGCATACGCACCCGGATGAAAACAACTACCGCATTCGCTATCACGAGCGCATCATCGACTCGATTCTCGAGACCGACTCGACCGACGACTTTATCCGCTCGCTCTCGGCGCTCATCAAACGCCTGGCAGTCGATCACCTGCATCTTGTGGGAGACGTCTTTGACCGCGGCGGCGGTGCGGCAAAAATTATGGACCGCTTGATGGACTACCATTCGCTCGATATCCAATGGGGCAATCACGATATCTTATGGATGGGAGCCGCTGCAGGCGAAGAAGCGTGCATCATCAGCGTCTTGCGCAATAATCTGCGCTACGACAACTACGAGATCCTCGAAAACGATTATGGCATCTCGCTGCGCGCCCTTGTCGCCTTCGCAAACAAGACCTACCACGCCAACGACAGCATCACACCACTCATCAAAGCCATCAACGTCTTGCTGTTCAAGCTCGAGGGGCAGATCATCATGCGCCACCCCGAGTTCGACATGCAAGATCGTCTGCTGCTCGACAAGATCGATACAAACGAAGGCACCATCGATATCAACGGCACTACCTGGAAGATGTGCACAAACGACTTCCCCACCGTCGATCCCGAACGCCCTTACGATCTTACAGAGGAAGAGCAGGCTATCGTCGATAAGCTCGTAGCAGAGTTCACTGGAGCCGATCATCTGCGTCGCCATATCGAATTCCTCTACAGCCATGGATCCGTTTATCTGGTACGCAACGGCAACCTGCTGTTCCACGGCTGTGTTCCCATGAATGACGACGGCACGTTTTCGAGCTTCAATTGCATGGGAACGTATCGCTCTGGCCGCGATTATCTCGATTTTTGCGATAACGTGGCCCGCCGCGCATGGCGCACGCGCGAACGCGATGCTCTCGACTGGATGTGGTATCTGTGGATTGGCTTCAAATCGCCAATGTCCGGCCGCCTCGTCAAAACCTTCGAGCGCTCTTATATCGAGGACCGTACCTCATGGGAAGAGCCCATGGATCCGTACTTTACCCTTACGCGCGAAATCCCTGCATGTGATGCCATCATGCGTGAGTTCCGCCTTCTGCCGGGCACGGGTCATATCATCAATGGACACACACCGGTCAAAACCGTTGCAGGCGAAAAGCCCATTCGCGCCGACGGACGCCTCCTGGTAATCGATGGCGGCTTCTGCCGCGCTTACCATCCCAAAACCGGCATCGCAGGCTATACGCTCATCTCCAGCTCGCGCGGCATGCGCCTAAAGGCGCATGAAGCGTTTAAGAGCGTTGACGAGGCTTTGACCAGCAACGCCGACATCCAAAGCGTGACCACGCGTTTTGATGTCGCAAAACGCCGCTTGATGGTTTCCGACACCGACACCGGCGAAGAGATCCGTCGTCATATCAACGACCTGCGACTCCTGCTTGACGCGTATCGAAACGGCGTCTTGCCTGAGGTCCGCCAGGTCTAACTGCACGCAAGCCCGCACGGCGCACGAGGCAGACGCTGGGTCGTGCGGGCTGCGGATTTTTGACCAGCTTTGAGCCGCTCCTACCCGGCATTGCCGATTCTGCCCAGTAAACAACATTCGGCCGTTTAGATGGCCTTCACCTACCGCCTACGGATTTGTAGGCTTAGTAGTTTTGTAAGGCCACCCCTTACCTTTGCATAACAAAACCCATAAAGTATCTCTTCGGACTTACTACGTTATGTCCGTAAGCGTCTAATCAGGAGCATCTGTGCGAAAACTTGCCAACATGCCAACAACAAAGCAGTTTGCAAAATTCGCCGTGGTGGGATTTGCCTCCCTCGCGGTTGATTACGCCTTACTGCTGGTCTTGGTTGAATGGATGCATATCGACCTCCTCTTTAGCACGACAGTCTCGTTTATCGCCTCTGTGATAGTGAACTACGCGTTGAGCATGCGCTTTGTCTTTGAGCATAAGGAGGACATGAGCCGCAAGCGTGAGTTCACGATTTTTGCCATCCTCTCCGCTATCGGGCTTGGTCTCAACGACCTGTACATGTTTGTAGGCGTCGCCGTTTTCAACATTGGCTACCAGTTCATGAAGCTCGTATCCACGTTCTTGGTAACCTGGTACAACTACTTTAGCCGTCGTCGCTTCTTGGACGGCAGCCGCGCGTAGCACACGGTAACTGCAAATTGATCGATAGATGCCCTGCGGAAATCTCCGTGGGGCGTCTTTGTATAGGGATGAGAACACATGCCGATGGACAAGGGGGCAATAGCGTGAAGCCCTGCTGTCGTGCACGATAAGCAGCGCAGCAAGATCCCTGTCCCAGGCCTCAGGCCCCATACCCAAAACTCACATACGACGATAGAAGCCTTCGATTCGTGAGCCCAACCGCCACCGCCTGGAGAACCCACTCGCCTGGCACGCAAGAAAAACGCCGGAACCCACAAAGGATTCCGGCGCAATTGGACGATCGTATCGCGGCGACGTCGACGGTCTACTCCCCCGTCACGTAGCGCCAAACGATGCTCTCGCCACCGGCGAGCTTGTAGTTGGCGCACGACGTCATGGGCATCACGCCATCGACGTAATAGGTCCAACCGCTCGTGCCGCCATGTTCCTTCTCGGCAAGGCCGCCGATAGACTCGACATAGATACCGTATTGGGTATCGCGAGCGCTATAGTTCACACCCGATGCGCGAAGGACGTCATACACCGAAGATCCCGCCGGCACGGAAATGCGAGCCGAAGAGCTTCCCCCGCCCACAACGGAAGCGTCCACGGTAAGCGATACCGTTATCGAAGAGTCTTTCTTGCCGCCCTTTTCGGTGCTTTCCACCGTCTCGGTATACAAGACGGTATGGGATTCACCGGTAGCAACCAGGGTTTCACCCGTAGCCGTCTGTTCGGCGATAACCGCAATCGCCTTGCCATCGGGAAGCCCCGGAGCATCGCCTTTTTCCTGATCGAAACCAGGCTTGTCGCCTAATGCATGATAGGCGTCACCAGAAATGCGATAAGACGAGCTGCCCTCGAGAATCTGAGCGGGAGTCTCGTTATCGCTCGCGCGATCGCAGGGATACTCAAGCGCGATGCGCACCGACCCCGCCATATCTTCGGAAATCCAAGTGACTTTTGTCAGAGAGACCTTTTGCTCAGACGCCCACTTAGCCAAAGCGGCTGTACGATATGCAGCGTCATAAACCGCATCTTCGGCCGTGGCATCGGTGGCGTATTCAACCCAAATCGACTTGCCCGATAGAACGACCTTTACGTCTTTTGCAGGGATAGACAGGTCTTTATCACCATAAGAGAGTTTGGCGATCTGAGCGGCAACGTCATCGGTGGTTACCGTATTGGAAACAGGCACGCTTTTTGCAGTCGAAGCAGATTCCTCAGCCGGCTCGACCGTCTGAAAAGCGGAACCGGAAAAAATCGCCAATGGGTCTTGTCCGCACGAGTACTCATAGGCAGACCAAGTGCAAAAAGCAACGAGGATCGCAGCAAAAACGCCAATGACGACACGAATGGCCCGGCGATTCGCGCGGGTCGAATCAGACATATGGGATTCGGGACGAGTTTCGCTATTCATTGTTCTCGCCCTTCTTCCTCTTGCGAGCGACAACCACGATGATCAAAATAGCTGCTCCACAAGCCATGCCGATAAACGGCCAGATGGGAAGCGTGCGCTCCTCAACCTGCGTTTTACCCCCGCGAGCAGCCCCCTCGTCGGTCGAAAGACGCACGGTGGCATCAGAGGATTCAAAACCATCGAGCAGTGACGCACACGCACCGTCCTTAGTCAGAGCGGTTGCATTGCTCCTCAAAGCGATTGAGAACGAAGCGCCACCGTTCGAGACCACCTTGGTGGAAACAACAGTCACGCCAGCATTCTTATCCGAGCTATCCGTCGACACCGCAGGCGTGGTCTTCTTCTCCCATTTAGCGTAGAGCGTCATGTCGCCCGTCACGGGCTTGGAGAAGTCCCAGGCGGTGACAAGTGCCTTGTCGGTATACCAGCCGATAAAGACATACCCATCGCGAACAGGTGCCACGGGCGCGCTCATGGCCTTGTTCTGAGCGGTGCGGACGCTTGGCACGACGCTGCCCTCGCCGGAATCGAACGTGACCGTGAAGCCCGGAGCCGCCTTAAGCGCAAAAAGCGTACCGGAATCGTTGGTGTAGTAAAGGTTGCCAGATGCATCGGCAATCACGCTTGCCGTGCAGTAATTCGCTTCGCTGCCGGAAGGCGTGTAGACCTCTGCGACCTTTCCCGTCGACTGATTGAAGCAGAACAGCGCGCCGGGAGTTTTGTTGCACGTAAAGTAAGCGTAGGCAGTACCGCCCTGAACGCAAACCAGAGGCGAGGCCTTGACCTCGGCAAACTTACCCATGTTGACAGTAGTCTCGACCTTCATGGTCGCAAGGTCGATAACAGCAAACACGCCGTTATTGGAGGAATCGTTACCTCCGATATAAGCCTTACCGTTCGCGACTGCAGGCGTAGAGGTAGAGGTGTTGGCAAATGCACAGGATAGTTGATTGCCATCGGCAGTCGTAGCGATACTCAGCGTATCACCATCGCGAACGATCTTGTACATCGTCGCAGGCTGGCGCGTCACAACCAGATAGGTCTGCTTGCCGCCCTCGGTGCCGGCGTAAACGACGGTCGAGCGAATCGGCGCACCGGAGAGCTTAACGGAACTCTTGATAGCTCCCGTAGAGCCGTCAATGAGCTTAACGTAGCCGCTCTCGTCGCCAATCACAAGATCGGAACCGGACACGGCAGCGCCCGCCCAGTAATATCCTTCACCAGTGGAGCCGCCGCTCTTGGTGGTCAGCTGGGTCCACTTAACCTGACCCGTCGCGATATCGACGCAGATCATGGCGCCCGCACTCGCAGTGCCCGTAGCCCCGGCGCCCGCCTCAAACTCGGCGTAGACGCAGCCGTTCGCCACCGTCATCGTCGAGTTGGCCTGATAGGAGCCACCCATTGCAGGAGCAGCGAGTGGGTCGGTGTGCCACACGCATTCAAGCGTCTCGGCGGAAAACGCGTAGATGGAGCCGTTGTCATTGGCAGAGATAATCAAGCCGTCCGCATACACCGGACGGGAGAAATAGCTGCTCTTGCCGCCCTTGTCAACGCGCGCGACAACATTACCAGATGCATCGATCTTGACGAGCTGTGTATTGGTCATCACGAAAACATAGCCGCCCGCAATGATGGGGTCACCCAGAGAAACCCATTTGTCCTCAGGAGTCTTGAGATCAACCTTCCATAGCTCAGCCGTGGCATCGGTAGGGGTAGGCGTGTTGTTAAGGGTGGAGTTTCCGCCGTTGCCAAACCCGCTCCACTCGGCTGTCCAATCAGGACGCTTGGCCTCGGGATTGGAAACGAATGCACTCGGATCCGAAAGTGTGTCGGAATCGGTGTAGCACCAGACGATGGAGTCGTCGGCGCTAACCTTGCGCGAGCCGGGGAGTTCAGAAGAGGGCTTCCCGTTGATAAAGAGCTTCCACGTGGCACCGGTTATGGAGCTTGAGAGCTCAACCGAAGCATCATACGGAGAAGTCAGGGATTCAATCGCCCACGCAGGGCCGTTGCCCATAGTCTTAGCCTTGATACCCTTGCTCGAGAAATACTCGTTCGAGAGGTCAGCGACGGTTGCATTGGAAATCAGGTCAAACGACTCCGTGGTCCCCCAATACTGCGCATGGCCGGACGCATCGCGGCCGATAACGCGTGCAGAGGCAGAAACGTCGTCGGGAAGCTTGCCACTCTTGCCGTAGTACCAGACAACCTGGTCGCCGTCTTCGACCTTAAGGCTGCTGGCGCCCATCTGGGCATAGGTAGGCGTCTTTCCCGCCTTGCCAAAAAAGAGCTGCCAGGACTCGCCCGTCGTATTCCATTTGCTGTTATCAAGCGTCACCGTCGAATCAAACGGCGAAGTCATGGACGTGAGGAAGAAACCATACGCGCTGTCTTGGTACGTAAGCTTGATACCGGCAGCACGGCAGAGCTCTTGGGTTACCTCGGCGGCGCTGGCGCCCTTGTCGACATATACATTCTCGGGAACGGCCCAGGTCTGCTCGTTATCATTGGCATCGCGGCCAACGATATACGCGCGAACGGCAACTTGCTCCGTGGGGGCCGTGGCGCCGAATTCGGAGTAGGACCAGACGATCTTGTCACCTTCGGCAATCTTGAGCTCGCCTGCGCCCTTATCAGCTGCCTTGCCGTTAACAAACAGCTGCCAGTACTTACCAGTTACGGAATCCCAGCCAAGCGTTTGGCTCGAGTCGTTCGGAGAGGTAATGGTAGACAGATACCAGCCGTTCCCCTCGCCCGAAGCACTATAGGTAAGACCCGCATCGGCAAAGGCCTTTACAGAGATATCCGCCACGGTCGAATTCTTGGAGATCACGAAAGACTTAGGGGAAACCCAAGTCTGCTGGGCCCCTGATACATCTGCGCCGATAACGGAAACAGTCGCCTCGACCTCGTTCGCCTTGGCAGGGTCTGCCTTAACGGTAACGTCGAATGTCTTCGTGCCCAAAAGCGACGAGGATTTTTTGCCCAACTGCTTGTAATAAAGCGTTGCGGTAAGCGTCACATCCGCATCGGTGCGCTTGCGAGTTACTTTGCTGGCAGCACCTGCAGACGTTGCCGGGACGATCGCAGAGGTATTCGAAGAAGTCCAGTCAACCTGAATGGCCCCGGCAGAGCCCGCGGATATGGGAAGGGTAAGCGCCTGCGTAACGGAAGATGCGCTGTCCCCTGCCGCATACTGGATGGAAAGCGAGTCTTTTGCCTGGTCAAGATAGCTCGCCATCTTCTTGGTGTCGAGCGGCACCTTAACGCCGCTAGCACTAAAACGCGCTGTCGTTCCCTTGTAGGAAATCTCATAGACCAAGTCGACCGAACCGGCAGCGCTCAAATCGCCGCTAGCGGAGTTTTTGACGCAGTCATAGGAGAAGTACGTTATCTGACCGTTGGTATCCGCTGCCGAAGACACACCGAATTCGACACCCGCAGGAGCGGAAGACGGCTGAGCCGAAACGACCTTAACAGTGGCTCCCGTCTTGCCCACAGATTTGATCTTCTTGAGAAGAACGTCATTCGCGTTGGTATCCGACCCGTAGGTAAACGTCGGCTTGTAGGAACCAAGTGCGCTGACGATCGACGCCGCATCATCTTTTGCGGGAGTGCCCCCAGCAACAGGACCGACGGGAGCTTTTGGCTGAGGCGGCATGAACGGAGGCATGCTCCCATACTTTTGCATGGTACTGACGGCAGAACCGTTGAGACCGCTCGCCTTGACCCTGAAGTACATGCCGGCGGACTGCTTGCCATCAATCGTCTGAGTGACAGTAAAGCTGGAACCGGTTGCCCCGGGAATATCCTTGAAGTCAGAATCGCTCGTTGAGTTTTTGAGCGAATACTGCCACTGATAGGTGATCGTATCGTTTGGATCGACTTTTGTATTTGGGATAACGTATCCGTTAGGGCCCATAACCCCCTTCATCGCGAGCGCATAGAGCTTCATGCCGATCGTAACGCTTTTGATGGTCGGGACACCCGAGCCATACGTTGAGGTGTCGCTTATGTAAACAAGCCCGAGTCGCAAGTTCGAGTCGTTAGACGCCGTAGCGATGTCCGCCTCTCCGCCTGAGGCTGCTGACGCTGCCCCCGAAGTCGTCTGGGCACTATCGTCGCCCCGCTCGTCGTCAGATTTTGCAGACCCCGCATTGCTCGAAGATGCAGAAGCGTCTACCGAAGAGGACTCATCGAATTTTTCACTCGAGGCGGCCGCACTCTCCGCGGGCTGTTTGTTCCCGCCCTCGGTTGCCACCGAGTCAGCACCGGTAGTCTCAGAGGAAGTGCCCTCCTCCGTCGGCTCCGCATCCTGCGAAGCGACAGCCTGGGCGATGCCCTCGGCGCCTTCGGCCCACAGCTGTGCCGGCGTGGTGCCAAAGACCATAAGCATGGTCATAAACGCCACGAGGACACGCGCGGAGGCTATTCTCATGTTCCTGATTGTGCGCGCCATTCGATTGCGCGCTCCCTCGCTCGGTAAAGCGGCAGGCTGCCACTTACCGTCGCGCGGTTGCTGTCCGATCACGTCGGACCTCCTTTCTCCAGAGCCGTGTGCCGCATGGGACGACACCTAGATGGGAGGCGATCCGACTTGACATCATCCATCCGCGCACACCGCCCGATCTGCAGCGCACTGATTCCACGGATGTCCGAGATACGGTTACTGGTACAGCCGGGGATTCTCACCCCGATTCTCCTGGGCGCATGCGCCCGTGCGTCTCCGCACCACCATCTTGGCCATGTTTTACCGAAGTTATCCTACCACAGACCGCATGGTCTCCTACCTGCCGGAACAATCATCGGGCAAGCTGTTCACGCACTGTTATTCAAGATGCGTAGTCAAGCCGTACGCAGCCCGCCTGCGCCCGGCCAGTGCCGGCAGCTCTAGAGTTTTGGCAATGCGATAAGCGAGGCGCAAACGGTAACGGTAAAGCACATCACAATCACGCCCGTTCCAACTAAACACACCTGAAGCTGCCCGCAATTTCGAAGCACGGGAATACGCTTCCACAGCCCGCGTTTATCGAGCAAAATGCTAACGATAGCAGCAGGGGCACATACGGTTAACAGGTCATATTCCATAACACGGAACCAAAACGGAAGTGCCGAGTCAAACGCATTGGGATAAAAGATCGCAAATTGGCTACCCATGACGCACAAAGCCAATTCGCAGAGCAGCAGTAGATTCCAAATAACCCCCGCCCATCGCGGTATGCGACGCAGCAAACGAAGAAAAGAGCCGGCGACACCCCGCGCGTTCGAGAGCGCTCCCTGAGCCTGATTCACCATCGAGTCGAAGGGGGCCAAAAGACCACCTGAGTTGGGCCCGGGGCGCTTCATCCATGCCTGCTGCGGCAGCGAGCTCACCGCGGAGCTCAATTCGCGAACGCTCGCATAGCGCTCGCGCGGATCAAAAGCGCAGGCCTTGCATATCACCCGTGCGATAGAATGCGCAACGCCAGCCTCCTCGCAAAAAGACACATCCATAGCGTTGGGAGGCTGCCTACCCGTAAGACAAAAGAACAGCACCTTGCCCAAAGCATAGATATCGCTGCGCACACTCGTCTGCCCAAAGCCAAACTGCTCGGGTGGGGCATAACGGCGCGTGCCAAAGTGCGTGGTATCGCACTCGGCACCCTCATGCCACAGGCGCGCAATGCCAAAGTCGATCAACTGCGGCCCCGAGGGCGAAATGATTATGTTTGATGGCTTAAGATCCCTATGGATAACAGGCGGATTGATGCACTCATGCAGCTCGCGAACTGCCATGCAAAGCTGTAAAAAGAGATATTTCACCGCCGCCGGAGAGACATTACCGCTCGATATGTATTCAGAAAGCGTAGGTCCCTCGACATACTCCATCACGACCGAGCGACGCTCGGGCCCTCGCAGGCATTCGACAATCTTCGGCACATGATCGATAAAAAGCCCCACCTGCTGAGCCCGCTGCAACACCTCGTAAACGTCAGCTCCATCCGATTGCACGGGATATACCTTGCGAACATACCGCGGCACCGCGCTATTGAAACCACCGTGCGCTACCGACGTGCCAGCGGGCACAACGACCTCAGTCGACCCTGTGACGTCGGCATCTTTTAGCACTTCGATTACGCGCCAGCGGTCGTCATGGCCGCAGGCGCGCAAAAAACAATCGAGTTCGCTGTCGAAATTACGCTCTATGTCACCTGTTGTATCCATGGGGCATATCATAGCAAGGCGTGCGGACAAGATTTCGAATCAATGTATGACGAAAAGCGTCTAGCAAATGGTATCTTCGCCCAGCCGATAGAGCTCCTCGTTAACCTTTTGCAGCGAGCGAGCTCGATCGATACAAAAGAGAATGATGGCGTCGCGTCGACACTTGGGATCCAGGCGCGCCACGCCCGCAGCCGTCAGCGCCCGATTGGTCTCGCGCACGCTCAAAGCCATAGCGAAGGCGATCTGCAGTACCTTGTTGCGAGATGGATGACGCTGTCCGGTAAAAATCTGGTAGCCAAAGGTCTCGTTAAGGTCGGCCATGCGCACCACACGCACGCGTTCGAGGTGCTTTTCTTCCAACAGCTGCTGAAGATAGTCGGAAAGGGAGATGTCTGGCAGCTCATGGCTGCCGAGAAACGAATCGACTGTCGGAGCATCCAGCAGCTCATGCAAAAGCTCTTCCGTCAGACGTTCGCGCTCCATCTCCCCCTCCTTTCATAAACAATTCGGTTAACACGAAACCGCTTCTTAGAAGCCAGAAACGTCCACGCGCTCCCAGTTGGCAACGTCCTCGGGCTTCTCCATGCTTGCCGCTTCGAACTTCCAGGTACCGCCCGCCTTGAGGTTGTTGATGTTTGCGAGGGCTGTGCCGATCTGCGCGCCATCAGCATCATACAAGTTGTACTCGATCTGCAAGTAGCTCTTATCCTCATCGGTATTGTTGACGAGGGTGCCGGTGATCTTCACGCTATAGGGGTTCGAGGTGTCGAGAGTCTCGTCCGAAATAGTGTAAGGCTCCTGCTCCGGCTTCTTCTCCTCGGTCTGCTCGGTCTTTGCGGCACCGGCGCTCGTAGAGGAGTCACTCCCCTTGTCGCCGCCGGAAAGCGAGCCAAACGCGCCGAGCGCCACAAGCACAACGACAACAATGAGGATGATCTTGCCAATGGGTTTTTTCTTTTTCTCTGCCATGTTCTTTCCATTCTCCAGTCCAACGAGAACATACGTCACGTGATGTACCGCCCATGGTAAAGAGAGTGGAATTGTATTTCATTAGCTGGGAGCTAATGCTGGGTGGATGGCGAATTTCGGCAGCACGTGGAGAGGCCGCCCGCGCCCACTCAACGCCAAAACCCGCGCACAAACGCGCATATTTCGCCCTCCAGAGCAAAAAGTCGACGTTTGTGCGCGGGTTTAGATGATTCCGGGGAACATGACTCCCGGCGCGAACCGCTCTCGCTGCAGCGTGCCGGGACCCCCTAGCCCGTGATGCGGGTGCCGGAGAGGCCGGCCATGGTCTCGGCGGCCTTGTCCAGGGCGCCGATGATGCAGGTGCGGCCCTTGCGGGAGCGGGCGAACTTGATGGCCGCGCGGACCTTGGGCTCCATGGAGCCCTTGCCGAACTGGCCCTCGTCGGCCAGGCGCTCGGCCTCGTCGGCGGTGAGCTCCTCGAGCTCCTGCTGGTCGGGCTTGCCGAAGTTGATGGCCACGTGCTCGACGGCCGTGAGCAGGAACAGGACGTCGGCGGAGCAGTCCTCGGCGAGCAGCTCTCCGCCCAGGTCCTTGTCGATGACGGCGGGCACGCCCTTGTAGCAGCCCTTGTTCGCGTAGTCGCGCACGACGGGGATTCCGCCGCCGCCGCAGGCGATGACGATGAACTCGTTGTCGAGCAGGTTGAGGATGGAGTCGGCCTCGACGATCTTCTTGGGCTCGGGGGACGCCACGACGCGGCGCCATCCGCGGCCGGAGTCCTCGACGAAGGTCATCTCGGGGTCCTCGGCCATGATCTGCCTTGCCTGCTCCTCGGTGTAGAACGGGCCGATGGGCTTGGTGGGGTTCTTGAACGCGGGGTCGTCGGGGTCGCACTCGATCTGGGTGACGACGGTGGCGGCGTGCCAGCGCTTGTAGCGGCGGTGCATCTCGCGGCCGATGCCCTGCTGCAGGTGGTAGCCGATGTAGCCCTGGGACATGGCGCCGCACTCGGGCAGGTCCATGGAGGGGGTGCCGATGGCGTCGTGGGCGGCGGCGAAGGCGTTCTGGATCATGCCGACCTGCGGGCCGTTGCCGTGGGTGATGATGATCTCGTTGCCCTGCTCGATGAGGCCGAGGAGCGCGTGGGCGGTGTTGCCCACGGCCTCGATCTGCTCGGCCGGGGTGTTGCCGAGGGCGTTGCCGCCGAGGGCGACGACGATGCGGTCGGGCTTGCCGTTATATTTAGGCATCAGGTATTCCTCTCTAAAACAGATCAAGCTGTAAAGAAAGAGCGCGAAGGAACATTGCCCTCCGCGCTCTTGATCACAAGACGAATGGTATTACTCGTCCCACGAAAGGCTCTTACCCGTCTTCTTGGCGAGCAGAAGGAACAGGCCAATCACAACGTTGCATGCAATGCAGAAGTAGAACACGCCCTGGAAAGATCCAGCCAGTGCATAGACCTTCATCATGACCGGCATGCCGAAGGCGCCAACGATATAGCCCACGGAGCAGATGAGCGCGAAAATACGCCCGAAGTCGCGGGAGCCAAAGACGTCCATAGCCAGAACGGTCAGAGCAGTACCAGCGATGACGTACATAACGTCGTTTACGCCTGCAGCCAAAATGCTAAGGGTCGAATTGCCGCTGCTCATGATAAGCATGACAAACGAGAGAATCGAAACAGCGAGCCAAGAAAGAATGGCCTTCGTGCTACCAAACTTATCGCAGGTAGTTCCAACAATCGGGTTGAGGAACAGGTCGAAGAGCGAAGCTGCAGAAACCATGAAGCCGCCCACCATGGGATCGAATCCGATCTCGGAGGCATATGTGGGGAACAGCTGGTTCATGCAGCACGTAAGCTGAACAAGACACAGGAAGCCAATGCAGAAGAAGAACGCAGGGGACTTGATGGCACGCGCATAGCTCACGCCACGGTTGTCCTCAACAGAGGTCTCCACGAGGGAGTCGGTCGGCTCGCCCTCGACATAGCCGTAAGGCAGCATGCCCTTATCCTGAGGCTTGTAACGAATGATAAAAATAGATGCGGGCAGCACGAGCAGAGCAGACACACCAGCGAGAACCAAATAACCAGTCCTCCAGCCAGCAGACTCGATCACCGAAGTGATAACCGGGCTCATGATCAGCATGTAAATCGAGTTCACAGCCCAAGCGAGACCGATAGCCAGACCGCCCGACTTCTTGAACCATTGGTCGATGACATCAGACATGGCAACACCAGTGGTAAAAGCGAAGCACACACCGATAAGGGCGCCAGCGGCGATAAACATCCAGACCTGAGTGTAGAAAGCCATACCAGCACCTGCGGCAAGAAGAACAATCTCAACAACAGGCAGCCAAACCTTGCCCACAACCTTCGGGATAAGCTTGCCCACAAACGGGAGAGCCACTGCGAGGCCGATGAGTGTTGCGGTGAAATAGTAGGAGAACAAGGAGTAGTCAAATCCGAATTCCTCGCATACGGGAGCGACGAAGGAACCGGCGATTACGCTATAGGATCCAGTCGTACCGGCGGACATAAGGCCAAGGGCAATAACGAGGACCCAAGCGTAAACCTTGCTGCTCTTCAGTTTGGTGTTTTCCATGGCCATTGCCCCTAGAGACCCAAAAGGGCGCACATGACAGCCTTGATGGTGTGCTGGCGGTTCTCTGCCTCGCGGAAGATGACGGAGGCGTTTGCTTCGAAGCACTCGTCTGCGATCTCAAAGCCCTCGGTGATAATTTCGCGATGCAGGTCGTTCTTGCACTGTTCGAGAAGCATCTTGCCAACGCGGTGATCGGCGTTGTGGACAGAAGGAAGCTCATGCATGCAGAAGATGTTGGGGTTGTTGGTGCGCTTGCACAGCTCGCTGGTAACGCGGTAGGGATACAGGGACTCGGCATCGCCCAGCCAAGAATCATAATCGTCGGGATCCATGACCTCGTCGCCGCACTCGGGATTGATATAGCGCCACTCTTCGGTAACGATAACGTCAACGCCATCCAGGGCATCAAGATCAGAGGTGATGGTAAAGGTTCTGTTGGGAGCGTACTTGGCGTAGCATGCCTCGACCTCGTCAATCATGCTCTGACACATCTGGTGGCGACGATCGTCGGGACCGATAGCGAGGAAATCCATGTCGAGCATAGCGCACAGACGGCCATACCATACCGGAGCACCAGCGCAGTTACCCACGAAAGCCATCTTCTTACCGCAGCTGGTACGCAGGCCGCCCCACTGTTCTTCCATCGTAAGAGCGTCGGCGAGCATCTGCGTCGGGTGATCACCGAGGGTAAGGGCGTTGATGACCGGAATGTCAACGAGCTTGGCAACGTCGTAGAGGAACTGCTCGTCCTTTTGAGCACGATAGACGATGAGGTCATACATACCGTTGAAGACACGCATGGCGTCCTTGACGGTCTCGCAGTCACCCATGTGGGAATTGGTCAGATAGGTAAAGCCCATGCCGAGGTCGTTGCAGGACGTCTCGAAGGCACAGCGGGTACGAGTCGAGCCCCACTCAAAGTTTGCAAGCACGTTCTTGCCGGGGAAATAGCGCTGGTCGACACCGGACTTCTTCTGAGCCTTGAGGTTCCAAGCAAGGTCGATGAGGTAGCGGAAATCCTCGGAGGAAAGGTCGTGGATGTTGAGGTAGTCGCGACCGCGGAGGCTGTTGTTCATGTCTTTATCCCTTTCGTTTCTTTTGGTTTTAAACACACCTCTCGAGAGGGGCGTATCGCCACGTCCCCTTCGAGCGGTTTTTTACTTAGTTCATTGGCTGCCTGGCAGATTTAAAAGAATCCTTAGCAGCTAGCAGCCACATCCTTGGTCCAGCAGTGAACACCGCCGCCGGAAAGGTTGAGCGCAAGAGAATCGATCATGATGACCTTGCGATCAGGGAAGCAGCTCTCGAGAACAGCCTGAGCCTGCTCATCCTTCTGCTTCACTACCTCGCTCATGCCCTCGTGGTAGTAACGCTGACCGAGAACGACACCGTTGCAGATCAGGAAGTTGCAGTAGCTTGCAGCCGCATAGAAGTGAACGGGGCCTTCGGGCCAGGGTGTGCCGTCCATAAACTTGCCGCCCATGTCATCGATGAAGCCCTTGTAGAGCTCGTAATCCTCGTCACCAGGAGCGATGACAACCTCGATGGGCTCAGCCGTCGGCATGCGCACAATCTCGAAGGGCTTACCCTCCCAGTCGGTTTCCGCGCTCAAAATCTCATAAGCGGCGTCGATACGGCGGCGCGACTCGGCGCCAGCCTTGCTGGAAGCAGCTTCTTCGTCGGACACCTCGGCAAGAAGAATCTTGTTCGGGGTAATGAAGCGGCACATCTCATCGATATGAGCAGCAAAGCTCATGCCAAACACAGGAGTGCCGTCTTGCTTCTCATCCAGAATGCCAAGCCTGTAGTCATCATCCTCGAGCATCGGCTGCGGCAGCCAGATAACCTTGTTAAGGTTGTAGATGCGCTTGTACTCAGCCTCCACTTCCTCCTTGGTGAACTCGGGATTGCGCTTGCGGCACTCCGTGTCCTCAATGGCAATCAGGGTTCCATGACCGTCAAACTCGCGGTCACCGCCCTCGGAAACCATCTCGGAGTTCACGATGTCAAAGCAACCAAGCGCAACAGCCATGTGCACGGCCGCCCTGCGCGCAGATTGGCACTCCGGAGAATCCTTATCCCACACGCCGTAATACGTCCAAGCAGGGTTGACCATATAGGAATGGCCCTGATCATCGACCATAATGCTGGGTCCGTTGTCACGAACGTAGAAGTTGGAATCCTCAAACTGGGTGATTTCGATACGATCAAGATCAACGCCCTCTGCCTTGAGGCGCGTGCAAGCCTCCTCGTAAGAGCCGGGAGTACCGCAATTAAGGTTGACGGTAACGTCACCGTACTCGAGCAGAGCCTTGATCACATCGACGCAGGGTTGACGGTTATCAAAACCCTCTGCGCGAATGTAGTCGGGAAGCCATGTCACGTAGACGTTGGAACGCTTCTCGAATTCGCCCGGCATACGATAGTTCTCGTACATGGTTGGTCCTTCCGTTGGTTGGTCCTTCCGTCTTTTGCCCGCCATGCTGTCCGGCCGCGACTCCAGCGGGTGCTTGGCTTGTATAGTACTACTATACCTACCGTTCGGTAGGTAATTTTTTGCGTTTACCTTTTGCCCAGCGTTTTGCACCGTTCACCGTCTATAGTGGTCTTATCGGAACCCATATGGACGAGGATTTACCCCCACAAGCTAACTAAACAATGGAGAGACGTGGCGTGAGCACAAAAGAGAAAATATTGGATGCAATGTACGAACTTGTAGCAGAGGTCGGCTACGACAAGGCGTCTATCGGAAAGATCTGCGATCGCGTTGGAATCTCCAAGCCCTCGGTGTATTACTACTTCCCCTCCAAGGAGGAAATTTTCACCGCCCTTTTGGACAGCATGTTTCCGACGATCGATTATCAGCATGATTACTCGTCAATCATAGACGCGTCCGGTTTTAAAGATGCCCTCATCCAGCTGGGCAATTCGATAATCGGCGGCTACAAAAGCGACGAGAAACGCCGAAACGTACTGGCAGAAGTCAGTATTCAGGCAAATCGAATTCCCGCCGTCAGGGACCGTCAGCTAACGGCAATGAATCGCACGATGGATGCGCTCAAAGACATCTTGTCTCACGGCGTAGAGATCGGCGCCTTCTCCGAAGGCACCGATGTCACACTCTACATGCAGCTTCTTTATACCGTACTCGAAGGAACCAGCAACACCGTTGCTCAAGACGAGGGCATCGACGAAAAGGCGGTTTGGTCGGAAGTGGTGGAGCTCATGTTCAAGTAGGGCGCATCAGCAGCAACACCCTTGATATCCCGTTGCGAAATTAAAGAAACCGTTGCAGACCCTGATTCGATACGTTTGTCACTCAGCCAATTGAATAGCCAAGTAAGGCAAAGGGACTGATTCTGCGTATCCAGAATCAGCCCCTTTCTTCTTGCAGCAGCAAGCGCCCCTATCAGAAGGCCAATGTCCGCGCATGTCCGATGCTACTCGACCTGCCTCTTAAGAAAAGCCCCCGAGAGCAAGGCGAATGCAGCAATCAAAACGTTGCAAACAATGCAGAAGATGAAAACGCCTCGGAACGATCCGGCAAGTCCGTAGACTTTCATCATTACGGGCATGCCAAATGCACCAACGACATAACCCGCCGAGCAAACAATCGAATAGATTCTTCCAAAGTCGCGCGACCCAAAAAGTGTGAGAAGAAGCATCGGCATCGCTGTCCCCACAATGGCGAACATGACGTCGTTGACGCCTGCGGCAACGATTGAAATCGTTTCGTTTCCGCTGCTTGCAATAAGCAGCAAGAACGAAAGGATGCTTACGGCAGTCCATGCGACCGTCGCCTTAATAGCACCAAGCTTGTCGCACGTTTTTCCAACAAATGGATTTAAGAAAATGTCGGAGAGCGACGCCGCCGAAACCATCAGACTTCCCACAATCGGATTGAAACCGACCTCACTTGCATACGTGGGGAACAGCTAATTCATGCAGCACGTAAGCTGAGCCACGCAGAGCAGCAGGATGCAAAGGATAAAAGAGGGGGTCTTCGCAGCGTCACGAAGGCTTATTCCCGTGAGGGCCTCTTCTTGAGTATCGCTGCCGCCGTCCGTAGAATCGCCCACACCCGCCTCTCCCTACGGAAGCATATTGCGGTCAGCAGGCTTAAAGCGAATGACGAAGATGCTAGCAGGCAAAATCAAAATCGCCGAGACCACTGCGAGCACAATGAATCCCATGCGCCAACCCTGTTGCTCAATCACCAATGTGATAACGGGGCTGAGGAGAAGGGTACAAAGGGAGTTCACGCCCCAAGCGAGTCCAATGGCAAGACCGGACGACTTGTTGAACCATTGGTCAATAACATCGGACATGCACACGCCCGTCGTGAAAGAGAAGCAGACACCGATAACCGCAGCAGAAGCGATAAACATCCACACCTCGGTATAGAACGCCATCGCAGCGCCGGCGGCAATAAGAATAAGCTCAACGGCAATATGCCGGGGCTTACCAATCACCCGAGGAATAAACCGGCTAAGAAGCGGAAGGCCGACAGCAAGACCCAAAAGGATCGCAGTAAAGTAGAAAGAGAAAGATGCGTAGCCGAAGCCAAGGTCTTCACATACAGGAGCAACAAAGGAACCAGCAACGATACTGTACGTTCCGGTTGTTCCGGCGGACATCAGACCAAGCGCGATAACGACAATCCAAGCAAACGTTCCGCTCTCGCGAGGGCGGTCTTTTTTGGCTGGTACAGCAAGAGTCATAGTCACTCCGTTCTGTCGGCAAAGCATTTTATATGCCTACCGATAGGTATATAAAGGAAG
>SKER01001223.1_pt1 | contig 22124 bp, 19 predicted proteins | sample 4826961 | NCBI WGS metagenome assembly SKER01 (sample SAMN11008804, study PRJNA524170) | human gut metagenome | biome: Human fecal sample; material: Feces; isolation source: fecal sample from pouch patient p47 | host: Homo sapiens | place: Israel: Tel-Aviv | collected 2016-11-16 | reverse complement strand
ATGCCCAAAGTGCCATGCTCACCACGTTCGCGACCATAACGCTGCGCAGAATATTCTAACCAAAGGAATTATTAAATTAGCCTAATTCGGCTCGTCCCTATGGCAACCTGGGGACGCTAAAGGTATTGGTAATTGCCGTGTAAGACGAAACGGTTCGTAGAACTGTTCGCAGTGGCCTATCTATGCAAATTGTGATTCAAACACTCATCAGAAGGGTGCTTGCTCGCAAGCCACTGACTTTAGTCAGTGGTGGTTGACAATGTCAATTACATCATCTTCAGCCGGCTGTTCAACGTGCGTGTCGTGCTTTAACGGGTGCGTGTGTGTTTGCTGATTCGCATATTTTGAACCGTCTTGATATAACGGTGCTTCAAGCTTGCCAGTAATGTAATCGTTAGCCTTTTCTAGCCATTCGCTAAACGCTTCAAAACCGGCGTCCATTGCGTCATCGTGAATTTCAAACACATCAATTCGGGGTTCATCTTCCTTAGTAACCGTTAGATAGTGATACCGGATCTTATAATCACGGTAACCGTTAGCCTTTAACAGTTCTCGGTATACTCCGGCTTGCCATGGAAAGAGCTTTTCAACCGTCCATTCAACGGGCATCATTCGCCGTTCACCGTCAATATTAGTTCCCCACTCAATCCCGCTTGGGTCAAAAGGTCGGGTTGTCTTGTAGTCGTAAGCGTCAACAATCTTAGCTTGATGATTAACTACGAACGAATCTAACTTACCCTTAAAGTTGACCCCGTGATAGTTAGACTTGAAAGCTTTTTCTACAAACAAATCTACTTGGTTGCTATCACTAATCGCAACATTGAACAATTGCAGGGTCGTCGTGGAAAACCATAATGACTTGAGCCAAGTAAACATTCGTTTTGTATCAGTTAGCATCCCACCTCGCTTGCTTAGTAAGCTAGCGTATTCAGGGTCGCTTTTGATTAAAGCCGTTAATTTCTTTTCCACTTGAACGTAAGCCCGTTCCCGCAAGCCGGCCGGGTTATCGGTACCGGCGTTCGCTTCGGTAATCTTTAATAGTTTTTCCATTCCATCGTGGAATGCTCGTCCTAGCAATAAAGGCTTTTCGTTGCTAAACCAGGGGCATTCACCGTTCCAATCAGCTAAGGCTCGTCCCGGGTTTTGTGCAAACAAACGAACGCTTGATACTGATAGGGTGTGATCATCGTAATATCCCATTTTAGTTCCTCCTAATGCTTTTGAATTTCTGCTTACATTTATTATTATACCATACTTAATAACAAAGTAAATAGAAACCCAATTATAAACCCAAATATAAATTAAAGGGTAAACAGGGAACCAACGGCCAACAAGTTAATCATTAAGTGAAGCGTGATTGACCCTTTAACACCCCATCGCCAAGCGGTGTATTCCAGCCCGGCTGCTATGGTGCCGTAAGCGAACCACTGGTACAAAGTTGTCGGCCCGTGCATGAAAACAAAGAAAACCCCAAAGAATACTAAGTTCCACCACTGCATTCCGATCATTTTACCCGGCAGCCAACGAAAGATAAGTTCTTCAATGACCGGGGCGAACCCTAGCGTATATAAGATCAACAAACTTAACCCATTCGGTGAACTGTAAATTACTTGAAGCAAACTAGTTTGATTATCGCTAGTCTGAATTGGCAACTCAAATCCTTGCGCCAATAGCCACGGCAACAGTTCGACAAGCACTAAGACGGCTACAATTTCACCAACAAACTGCCATGACCGGCGGGGGAGGTTTATTGATCGCTTGACGTCGCCGTATTCAATAAACTCGTAAAAAGCCCAAATAGTTACGATTACCATTGCTACATCGATTACCAAACCGGCAGGCGTTTGAGCCCTCATAAAGTCAGCGCCTTCGCCACTGTAAATTGCGATCCCGACCAGGGTAACCCCGGTTCCTAATAACCAACGGACGAAAGTCGGCAACTGTTTGAAGCCATTAACCATTTCTTGTAGCCCGTTATTAATATCGCTTTTATTGCCGTTCATTATGAACCTCCTGTTTGTGTTGAATTGCCATCATTTTAGAAAAAATCGACCCTTGTTCAGCTTCATGATTAGGGTTAGTTAATCGGACATCGTCATCAACGGCGGGCGCATTTTTTAGTGATCCAATCACGGACCCTTTGCCGGAGTAAGCCGGCGCAATTTTGCGTTCGCTAATTTCTTCGTCAAAACTTAGCTGTTGACCGCTAGGGATCCACTTGGTTAAAACATTCATTGCCCATTTAATATAAGCGATTCGGTCAAGCTCACTAGGTTTTGGCGCTTGATTAAGATTAGGAACCGTTATGACTTGATCGCTTGTCCACCCGGCTAATTTTCGATTTTTCCCTTGTTTCGTCAGTTGTTGAATTAGTTGGCCGTTTTGGCCTAGCATTACCCGGGCAACGTTAGTAATCTCTTGGCCGCCAATCTTGATTGAGGCCGTTTCGCTAGGCCTAACGACGAGGCTCCATGCTTCGGGTCGATATTGCTGTTCGTCTAAGTGTTGGTCAATATAGTTAGTCACGAACTTTTGCGGGCCGCCGTCTGGCCGCCCTAAGTAGGCAACCGTCGCCATATCAACAATTGGCGGGTGATCCATGCTGCCAGCAATTGGCAACGTTCCATTGGCACCCTTTGACAGCTTACCAGTGACGTTAACTAGCATCCCCTTTTCCCATTCTAAAAGGTTATTGCTGTCTTTAATTAATACCCGGTCACGATGATTGACGGTATAGTTAATTCCGTAAAGGTCGCCGTAAGCTTTAACTAATGATAATAATCGCTCCTCGCTAGGTGCTTTCTGGCCAAAGGCAACTTTGATCCCATCGGTATTTGTCATCACAACACTACCACCAAGTTGACGGGTAATTGCTGTTCCTAATTCGTAGATGATCAGGTTGCCAATCACCCGCATGGAAGTAATCTTGTTGTCCAGTGCTAGGGTTGCCCGGGGATTGTGCGTGTTAGCCTTTCCGGTGAGGGCATTGATCAGTAGCTTGTCGCTATCAGCGATTTGTTTTTGTTGCCGATCAGTTGCCGTCCAGTCCTCCTTATTCTCCGGTAGGCTATGCTTAATTTTAACCCGCCGTTCCTTAGCTTCCTTATAGCGTTCGCCAAAAATGTTTAGCTTAATCGCTAGTGTCGGGTAAAAGCTATCGGCGTCAATTGCGTAAACGTTGTGATAATCTCCGAGTTGCTTGTCAACAGCTGGATCATCCTCGGCTAGTTGTGCTAATGGTTCGTCAAACGTTACGGGTAAAACGTTAGCACGCATAACCCCGTGTGCTCCGCCCAGGGAAAGAGATGCGGTATTCTTAGTTGCTTGATTGTTAGCGTCAAAATAAGGAACTGTTAAAGTAGTTAAGCCGCCAATCATTCCTTGCTTTAGTTGAATGAATTGCTTTTGCGTTCGTAAGTCTTGTCCGGCTACTTGCTGGTAAAATTCAAACACTGATTGAGGAATTGTTTTGTTGGTATACAATTCGGTGAGCAAATCAACGGGTGAACCATCACGTTCAATATTTAAATCGACTTGAGTATAGTCATTCAACATTTGCGCCGGGTCGCTGGCAACAACCGCCGTTGAAACGTTGGCACTAGTATCGGTTACGTTCGTCGCAAGCTGGTATTGCTTGATTAGTTCATACTTTTGACGAATGCTTTCTTTGTATTCAGGCCGGTTAAACAGGCGTCCAATCGCCACGGCTCGCCAGGTGTGGTACTTAATCAATTCAACGATCGATTCACTAGCCAGAATTTCAAACTTACCATCAGGTTCAAAACTAGGCTTTACCGGTTCGGTAATCGTTGAGCCGGCATAAGCGCATTGCTGTAATAAGGTCGGATAAACCCGTTTGCGGTTGACCACCCTGGCCGCCGTTTCGTTAACCGTTTTTAAGTCTAACCATTTTTGGTGTGGGATGACTGGAACCCCGTCTTTTTTCGCTTGGTTAATTGGATAGGGCGATCCTAACCGATCTAAATGTTCCAAGGTTAAGAATTGTTCTTGACAGTCCCAACCGATTACCCAGTTGCTCGGATTCGTTAAGGCTTGAATTAGGCCGTCAGCTGGAAAACTAACTTGGCGGTCGGAGGTGATTAATTGCCGTAAAAACACAACCTGATTCAATTCACTAAAAGCGTCTTTGATTTCATAACGTAACCGTCGCTGGTCATAAAGATTAATTGTGTTAGCCAAGATCATTACGTTCTTAGCGGTTAAATCGTAAATCGCTAGAACGTTATCACCCCAAAATACATCACCAGAAACTGCATAAATTGGCATTATTCTTGTCCCCCTTGATAATTCCAGATCGTTTTAACTTGCTCTTCACTAGCACCTTGATCGCTTTCACTAGCCGATCGCAGTTGTTCTGGACGATAATCGCTAAGATAAGCCGACCCGTTTGCCTGATAATCGGCAAGGGTTACGGCTAACACGGACCCGTTGCTATGACTACTTACACCTCGTAAAACGATCCATTCGGTTCCCGACGCGGTAATGGTACGAAGTTGCGGGGCAAAGCTATAAGCGCTTTTGATGGTACTGGTGATTTCCTTTTTCGGCAACGGTTCAGGTGACCGCTTGTTAGCAAGCAAGGCCCACTTGATCGCCGTTTCTTCATCGGTTAGTCGGCGCATGGTTTGCGACCAAATGAAAACGGCATTATTCCGCTCGCCTTTGGCCGGAAAACCGTGTTCAACAGTGTAAAATACGTCAACATTGGCATAGCGCCCCCATTGGTGGTACAAAAGCCCGTTTTCATCGGGTTCGCCGTTTTTTATTTGTTCTTTCCGGGAAGCGTGGCGCTTTTCTCGGTCAGCTTTAACTTGCTCGTTCATTGCCTTAATTAACGCCGGCGGGGCTACTTGCGGGTCTTTGTCGTTTAAAAACCGGTACTGGCCTTTTTCAGTTCTGCTCGGTTGAACCACGATATAGTTGTTCTTGGAAGCTTTAATGTCAACACCGGGCAAGAATTTGATTTCTTGTTTAAAATGAACACTTTCAGGCTGTAACATAATAATATGAAAACCGCCGGTCGGCGTTGCCTGCACCAGCGTGTTTTCATAAAGCGAATTCGGATCAATGTTATGCTTTTCTAGCCATTGATTGAAATTGTCAAAGCCATTATTGCCGTGGGCTTCGGGGGTATCAATGTCAATGAATAAGAAATGTGGTTGCGCCAGCAAACCTAAGTTGCCACCGTTTTTAACGTGCTTAGTTAGCTCTTCAGCCGTAAAAGTTCTGCCACTAAACTTCTTCGACGGCATTTTGCCCCCCTTGACCAGCGGGATGAATTGCGCCCCGTATTTTTTTAAGTCCATGGTTAGCCCTCCTTCGGATTGACTAGTCGGCGAATTTTGGCAACAAATTGGTAGGGCGCCATAATATCATGCTTAGTGTGATAAGGCGCTAGTGTCATGCTGTGCGTGATCGAATCATTTTGATTAACCACCCGGTCAACGATAAATTCAAATTTAGCTAGGTCGTTAGGGTCGATAGCCCCCGGCGTCGCTTTGCTAACCGCTTTTAGCTTCTTTAGATCAGATAATAGCCGTTCGTTAGTGTTAATCGGCCGGTCGATGTCGTCAATCACTCGGCGATCACTTACTCGTTGCCGAGCGAATTTCATGATTAACTTAAATGGTCGACTTGGCAAAACGTACGGGTAAATAACGGTTTCCCGGGGCCCAATTAGGGCTAACAAAATGCGCTCCCCCTTACTGGTCATTGTTTTATTCCTCTTTCGTAGTTTTAATAATCTTGACCCATTGGTTGGTGCTAAAGACGCTGTACTTACTGTTAGCGTAGTTTTTAACATCATCAGGCGGATCCATGGTTTCCTTTACTTTATCAAAATTAATTCCTAACTCGGTTTCATCGTGCCGCTGCAATACGTCCTTGTTTTCTTTTTCGTTGCCGTACTCAACCACGTTAAAGCCGTATTGCTTTAAGTAGATGAGGAAGGCTGTCTTAAAACTGGCAATTTGACGCTGATATTGTGTTTCGATCCCGTCCATTTCAGTCGACTTCTTATAAATGTCGTGCATCATCTGGAGTGGAAGATAGCCAGTGTGTAAAGCTGGCAACATTCGATCCATGAAGTTGTTCATATACTGGTCACCAGCACTGATAGCTTGCATGTGCCATGCTTGTGCAAAATTTGGCAACCCGTCTAAGTCGTCCATCTGGAAAACAAAATTGTCATCACCTTTGCTCATTTCAGCGTAGGCGTTTACGGCCATGTAGACAAAACATTCGATGAATTTACGCTGTTTGAAAACGTTCTTTTTCATCTTGGCCCGGTAAGTGCTGGCCTTTGAATTAGCAAGGTTAATCGGGATAATCCGCCGTTGAACCCCAGTATTGGTAACATCAAAGTGTGCCCAGCCGGCACCTTCCAATACTAAATGCGGTGGCGGGGTTACGAACATACTTTTGCCGCCCAGCTGCTTTAACGAAACCCCTTCGTTGGCAAATTGATTAACTAATGAAATAGCCGTTTTAGGAACCGACGCCCCATTAACTTCGGTAATCGCCACCACGTTGGCGGTATTATCAACCGTGCCACGAAACGGGAAGGTTTCGGACAAAGTATCAATGGAGAAACCGTCAATTACACTTCCTCGATTGTTGTAGACGTCCTTAACAAGGTTAATTAATGTGGACTTCCCCGAGTTGGACGGCCCGTTAATTTCCCAGAAAGCGTTAAATTGATGATTAGGAACCAATAAGGCACCAATCATTGCCAAAATGTACTGGCTTTCCTTTTCGCCGCCAGCTGTTTTAAGCATCCAATCAACCGGGTTAAAATTATATGGTTGTTGGCCGGGCTTTGGATCGCCCTTGTATTGTGGGATCCCAGTTTTACTAATATCGACCCAGTTGCAGTGCAGTTTGTGATAATCGGTAAAGCCGATTTCCGGCAAAGGAATTTCTTTGCCATTTAAATTGAAAGCCGGTTGATATTTGATGAGTGGGATGTTGACCTTTTCTCCGGACAAAGTTTGCGCTTTGACTTGAAGCGGTTTAATCTCGATTAATTCCATTGTGGACAAATCAAGGATCCCATTGTCAAACATTAAATATCTAGCTCCAGCATACGGTTCAGGAACAAAATTGATTCCTTTAGCGTTGTTCATCAACGAGCCGTAACAGTAATTAACAAACGTGTTAAAGTCGCTTGAGCTGTAATTGCCGATAGCAGTATATAGCAGATTCTTAAAAATGAACCGTGGCGATTCCCAAACCCAGGTGACCGGGTTGTAAATCTTGATCATCTCTGCCGTTTCTGTATCTTCGCTTCGGTAACTGACGTCTAATACCCCAATGTTAGTGTAGCGGGTCAGGACGTTTAAAATCGTTTCGAATTGCTCCTTGCGGGATACTCCTTTTGTCGACCCTTCTTGTTGTTCCCTCTTAGCATCGTATCGATCTTTTAGCTCTTTTTCTAGCACCAAACCTAGTTTGCGTTCCCATTGCGCCTGCTGATTCCGGGTACGGTCTACAACCATTTGTTGCGGGCCGTCTGATTAATGTTATCGTATAAGGCGGCCAGCTTTTGGGCCGTGTTAAAATGTACGCTCCCAAAGCTTCGCCGGCCACTTTTTAGATCAGTAATGGTGGAACGGGAAATTCCTGTTGCACGATTAATTTCTTGTGCCGAAGCGCAACGAATAATTTCCTTTGCTTTGGCTTCGATTCCTTGCTTATGCGGATCAAAATCCGCCACTAACTTCAATAAACTCAATGGTATTCCGTCCTTTCACTTTGCGAATAGTCTTGATACACGTTTTATAATACTACATTTTTGTGCTTTGCAAAGTTGCTTTTCAACTTTTGACAACAAAAAATAGGCAGTCACGCTTATTTCAGATAGAAATAAATGTGATTGCCTAAATGCAGGGTTATTAGTAATCTTCTTCTTGTGCGTCACGCCGGCTTTCAGCGTCTTCTTGCCAGCTGGAGTCCATTTTATCTAAAAGATCGTACATATCAGGATAATCATTTAACTTACGGCCAAAGCTAAACAGGTCCTCGGGAGTTGCGTCTTCTTCCCATTTCCAGAATACATTGTCACCATTAACATAGCCAAGTAGCCCGGTATCATCATCACCGGCGGCATCGTCTAAGTCACTGATAAATTGATCGTAAATCGCACTTGTCGTGTTGTCATAGTCTAGGTCGCCTTCAAACATCACGTGTTCTAATGCGTCACCCACGGCATCTTCGACTTCGGTTGGGGCTGCACCAGCCTGAATCTTTTCCTTTGCCAAGTCGATAACTGCTTGCCGGTACGGGTCAACGTCAGCTTTAATTTGAGCTTGGAACGGGGCGCCTTCATCGGCTAACCCGTCCAATTGGAAATCAAAATCTTCATTCAGCTCGTCGTCATTTGGCGATTCACTATCATCGGCAGATTCTTTTAGCTGTTCTACGAACTTCTCAATAGTGGCGTCCAGCATGGAACTAACTTCACTACTCGAAACCATACGCTGGCCTAGCGCTTCAGGCAAGTTAGCATAATTATTAATCCAGTTATCAACATTAACGTTGCTTGGTACCTGATATTGAGCGTTCAGCTGTTCTTGGAAAAGCACACTATATTCATACTGTTGCGTTACCCAAGCCGGAACCTTTATCGAATCAATCATTCGATTAGAATAGTTGACGTAGTATTCCCGGTCAATGCAGAATTCAGCGGTTCGGCTGGCTAATGCAACTAGATCGTTATCGGTAACCACTGTCTTATTATCCACGGCTTCCTGGAAAACGCTTGCCAGTTTTCCACGTTGTTCATTAAAGGCGTTGACCATACTGTTTTGGATATTGTCCAAGAACCGGTCGGTTTTCTCTCGAACGGTACTTTCAGCTTCGGCGCTAAACGATGGTTCGAAAAGGCCGCTTCGACTTAAAATATCCTCGCACGTAGTAACAACTTCGGCTTTAATTCTTGATGCTTCTTGATCGAACAAATCAGTAAATTCATCAAGGCTAATTGCGACGCCATCACCATTAGGATCCGGTATCAATTCATCTTCGTGATCGGCAAAGAATTGAGTTACCGCATCCACGTTATTGTAATAGTGATCCATAAACCCGATTCGATCACGACGGGAAACCTCGGCGTCAACTAATTCAACAATTTTGGCGTGTTGCTCGTCAGACACGGCACCCGTTTCTTGTTTGAGTAAGAAAGCCGTACTTTCAACTAACTGGTCTTTTAGTAGTGGAACAATCCGGCTAGTTACCCGACGAATAAACCGTTTGATTTGTTCGCCGTAGTCTTTGACCACGTTAGCAATTACATCCTCTTCGGCTTCAGTACCAATTACTTGAGCACCAGCGGCCGCCGCTAAGCCGTTTTGCTTAGCGCTATTGGTAATCACTTCTAGTTCAGCGTCGCCTAGTTGTCCGGCCAGTTGCGGCGAAATATCGGCTAACATTTCCGCCCGCTTGTTTAGCAATGCGGTTTCCAGCTTAGCTTCGAACGCTTGCCGCGTTGCGGGATTGTTAGCCCCAGCGTCTTGAAGTAATTCATCTCGCTTAGCTAACAGTGCCGTGACAATTGCATCGATGATCCGCCGACTGTGTTCAGCAATCGGTAAGTAGTAAGTTTCGGAGGCTTCACTAAAGCTCGAAATTGCTTGCAGCTTCTCAACGTAATTATCAACGGCGTTTTCAGCTTCCTTCAAGGCAATTGGGTACCATTCTTCCCGCTGTTCAGCTGTTTTGATTCCTAGGTCAGGTGAGGCTTGGTCAAGGGCCCGTTTAGCATAGGCTTCTTCATCTACGTATTGAGTAAATTTCTTGACCAATGCAGTCTTAAACTTGCTAGTAAATAGTTCCTCGTACTTTAAAAGCAGGGTTTGAGCACTCATCGCACCCATGGAATACATGGCTAAATCGGATTGATCAATTCCATTACGGGGAATTTCGGCACCGGATAATTTAAGCTCGTTCCATAACTTAGCGTAAACCGAAGCGACGTTAATATCTGGCAATTCGTCAACATCGTCAATGTATTTGTTGGCGTTCTCTTCTAACTTAGTAGTTACGGTATTTTTAAAGACAAGATCAATTTGGGTTTGTACTTCCTTGCGAACATTGCTAATCAATTCGCTGTTAGACACGACAGCTCCTCTTTGGTCTTGTTGAGCAAAACCGACTAATTCTTGTGCCCCACGCTTAACGGCATTAAAGGCCGCCAATTGTTGTTTCTTGTTGTCAACCTTAGCAATGGAAGCCTTGCTACCAATTACTCGGGCCGATTCAACCGTATAGTCAACCGCAAAGTTAATATACTCGCTATATCCTTCAAAGCTTGATTCAGCAATTGAAGCTGCAACCACGATTACAACGTCTAGCCCACCGTATTGGGTGGTAAACGTTTCGTGAACACCATTAACCGCACGGGTAAGCGCGTCTTTGCTTTCTTGGGTTTTGCTTTGGCCTTCGGTGTCGGCTAGCAGTTCCCGGGCCTGGCTGTCATCGCCGTTTAAGTAAGCAACGGCTAAGCTATCAATCACATCGTTGGTGTAATGTGCACCGCTAATAGGATTGATTCGGTTAGCCAACGATTCTAATTCACTACGGTTATTAACCCATAAATACTCGCCCGCTGCCCGCATATCGGTAATGCTTCCAGCGTGTGATTTTAAGTAATCGGTGTCGGCTTGCCCGGTCATATCTTGCGGGTCAACTCGCACTACGTGGCCGCTTTCTAAGTCGGTTAACGAGATTTTACCTTGGGCCGTTGCACCAGACGGTGGGAATACATCTAGTCCAAAAGCTTGAATAATTAAGGGGTTGTTAGAACCGGCAGAAAGTTCCCGGGTTTGCCCAGCCGGGTGTGACGCCGATCCGCTGTATTCAACAGTTCCACTGTAAATGGTCATTTTTGTAATTCCTTTCTTTGACAAAAATTACTCAACTAAATCGTCTAAGCCGTCTTTTGAAGCTATCTCGGCAAAATAGGTTTCGTCAGCAATTGCGTTGATGAGATTAACCGTCAGCTCCAAGTCAATTGCTTTTTGAATCGTTGATGAATCTAGCTGGTCATAAGGCGGGGTCTCTAAGAATTCCTGAACTAATTCGTCAAGAACTGGATCGCGAACATCGCTAAGCCGTTGAATAAGCCAGTTTTCGACGTACTGTTTTACTACGTCCATTGGTAAGTAATCGGCTAAGAAGTTATTAGCGCCTTGTTCATCGTTAGTATACGGTAGCAAGTCGGCGTTTTCTGGATCAATATCGCTTGAACCAATACCGTCAAAGTTGCGAATGTTTAGCCAGGGTTCCTTGAGCTCTTCTTCATAGATACGGCTATCTAAATTAGTGTAAAACGGGTTTAGGTCAAACTCGCTAAGCACATCGTTAGTATCTGATACCATAAAACCATATTCAGACCGCAAGTAATCCCAGGCAGTTTCTATCATGTTGTCAATTGCGTCCAGAGCTGTTTATTAAATTTTTCCATTTTATCCCCCTAACATAAAAACCACCCGTTAGCTGATTAGGCCAACGGGTGGTTTTTATCAAATACAGTGGGTTAGTATGCTAACGAGGGAACCGTTATTGCTAACCAACAATCCTTTAAAATAATGGTGGAAAACGATCCGAAGATCAGCCTTTGTCCACCTGCCGGCAATTAAATTATTGCATAACTACCCCAATTTGTAAAGATAATTCAGGGGCAATTTGCTTCCGGTTTTTTATGGCAGTTAGCTTACATCGGTTTCGCCAAACTTTCCCCACGGTGATTCAAATGTTTTTTCAAACTTAGCATTCCACCGGGCCTTATTGACTACTCGGTCATAATTATTACGGTAGTAAGTAACAACCCCCCGTTCGGTTGACGGTTCGATAATGTAATTGGTTACCACGTCTACATTTTGTCCCCGCCGGGCATTTCGACCTAACGATTGCTGGAAATTAATCGCGCTAGCCGGCAAGTCTAGGTAGATCGAGCAATTGCTGTCTTTGCTTTCAAAAGCCGCCGCCCCACTTAAATATTGAACAAACACCGGGCTCTTGCCGTCATTGTCACTGAAATACGATTGGCTATGACCATTGACTTCCAGGTAAGGTATATCTAACGATTCAAACTTAGCCTTTAAGGCGTCAAGGGTTAAATCCAGCTGGTAAAAAATCAGCGGTTGCGTATTGTTAGGATCCTTAACAATTCCGACCAACTGGTCTAAGACGTTATCATCAGTGGTTAAAACTCGGGTATAGTCCGTAACCTTAGTTCCATTATCGGCATACGCCCGTTCTCGTTCCATCTTTTGCACGTGTTTTAATTCAGTAATTCCATCTGGTGAAAGCTGCACGGGAACCATCTTGAACCGGTTTTTAGGAATATGGAACGTCAACGGCGCATTAGGTGCATAAACAAACCGATTAATTTGAGTGGCAACGCTAACAATATCTTTGAACATTTCCTTGTGAATGGCATAATCTTTGCCAACGATGGAATTTTCCACGTCTTTTTGTGTCAAACCTCGGGTATGTGCCGTTTCATAACCAACTACCTCCCGCCGGTAAAAATTAGTCCGGCTCCGGTAATTGCCGTTCAAAACTAAGTAACCAACCGTATCTAGAATACTTTTGTCAAACGGCGTTGCTGTTAGACCCAAAATTCGTAACGTGCGATTGTTGCGTTCAACAAGTTTGAAAATCTTTTGAAACAGCTTAACGGCTTTGCCGGTAGGGTTACGTACTTGCATATGCGTTTCATCGAGAATTAGTAACGTGTTTTGCCGGCAAAGGGCTTCACAAAAGTCTCTAAACATTTCCGGCTTTTTACTCATTTGATTTAACCCAGCAAAAGTGCCGGTTTCCTGACCGTTAATTGGCAGCACGGTTAAATTAACATTGTAGTATTCGTTGGTACTATCAATTGCATCGTGGAACGACTTATCTAGTCGTTTAGCTTTTGGCGCAATGACCATTAACTGCAATTGACCGTGGTTTAATTCGGCCAGCTGTCGGGCAATCTGCATGGAAATAACCGTCTTCCCATAACCAACGGGGAGCTTTAACAGCGTAAACCGGCTGTTTAATACATACTGGACGCCACCTTTAGCAACGCCTTTGGTTAGCGGATCTTCAAAATATTCCTTTGGTACCATTATTGCCAGTCCCTCCCCTCATCTCGCCAGAAACGATTTAGCATTGATTCTTCACTGCCGATCCGGTCACCCGAATGGTTGAGATAATTATTCACATATAGCTCAATGGCTTTATTAGTGCCCAGCAAGTAGCGCCGATTATCCACGGTATTATTGTATTTGATGAATTTTTGGACGTCACCTTGTAAACGATCCTTAGTCGAAAACGGTTCATTAGCCCACTTGAGAAAATCATTAAACGCCGGTAACTCGCCCTTCGAAGCAAACACTTCTTTCAGCAGGGGCATAACTTGATATAACGGGCGTCGCTGCAGTTTTCGGGCATTTAATCGCCCGTCCTTTAATCGGTAATAAAAAGCCGTCTTACGGGCTCGGTCGGCCGTTACACCGTCCAAACTAGCAATCCGGCTGAAACGTTCAGCGCTGATCATGGTAACTTAACCGCCTTGCGTAAAATAGTGTCTTTCCCGTACAAGTTAAGCGCTAGGGGCCGGGCAACATCATGTGCCCGTTCCCATACCAGTAAGCGGGCCCGGTCGCCTTCAGGACGAAAACTATCGTTAGCACAAGCGCGAACAACCTCTAACAAGTCGGTACCACGAACTCCTGACGTTTCTAGCAAGGTTTCCTTAGCTAAAACTTGATACGTGCCCGGACATTCGACTAAGCTGGCTAATTCAGTTTCGTTTAGGCTTTGCCCTTGTTAATAACCGAAAAGCTAGCACATTAAACGTTAATACTGAATCTGATACTGCGTCATCACTTGCACTAGCAATTTCGGCTTCCAAGAAGGTTTCGTTGATCGTAACCTTGAATTGCGTGGAAGTTTTACCGGGAACCTTTTGTTGGTCCCCGCCAGTATAAACGATAGCCGTTCCACTAGGTGAAACGTACGTCTTGCCCCGTAAGCTAGTAGCATTCTTGAGAAATGTACATGCTTTACCAGTCTTAATGACGTACATCGTTTCGCCGGCGTGCTCATGGTAATCTTCTAGCGGCTTTCCCTTGTATGGTACATACCATGAACCACTTTCGTTTAGCGGCACAATACGAAAATAGCCTTTATCTAATGCTTCTTTGACCTTCATGGCTGGTTCCCCCTATCGTTTAGTAATTCGGACTAATGTACGGCTTGGAGTCGTCCGATTTACTTGATTCGTTCGGCGAAGGGGTCTCGCTATCCTCATCGTTCTCTTCTAAGTCATCCCCGTGGCGGGCCACTTCTTCTTGCAAACCATTGTTAAACTTTTGCGTTGAGTAGAACAGCCACCGTAAGGTATTGACTTCTTTAGCGTCAGTCAGGGCAACCAACTGGTCACCAATCTTAACCCCTAGCAGGTCGCAATCTTCACCGTGCTTAACGTCGATCACCCGGCCGCCAATGTTAATCGGGCTGAAATCTTCAAACCGTAAGTTGCCATCTTCGTCAAACCGGTACTGAATCGTGGTATCGCTATAAGAACTACCACGGGCACCCCGCCGGTAGTGATAGACCTTGCCTCGGGTAACTTCACCCAGAGCAGTGTCGTCAGAAACAACCTTACCAACTACGCTTTGATCGTTACTATCAATCAAACGGATAAAGTATTCCTCGTACTCGTCACTATCCCGCAGGATAACCTTAGTGCTGACCAGCCCAGTTTCTGGATCGGTAACCCGTACTTCCAAGTGATACATTTTTTTGTCTTTTGCCATTATAATAAGCCCCCTGTATTTTGCAATTGTTTTATTACTATATAGCTTATACCCCTAATTATATCATCAATAAGCGAAGATTAAAATACCACAAAAAGAAAAGCTTTCATTCCTGGTGAAGGAATGAAAGCCCCTCCCACAGCAGACCCCGTAGGGTATCTACCGCTCTAATTGCTAGCATATCATAGTTCGTTAAGGATTCAATGGTGCTAACCATAGCCGACTTCCGCAGTCATATTGGGCTACATAGCCTACTCCGGGATCGGCTCGATGCGGTAGCTTGGTTTCTACAATCGCCCGAGCTTGTTCGGTAGTAACTGCTTGCCGGCCCAGCTCTTTTGCAATTACGCCTTGCTTAGCACCCCACGGAGTTGCCACTTGCCACGAGTAGCTGTCGGTCGGATCTTTTGGGTTGATGAATGTCAATCTAGGTGGGCACTCCTTTTGCAGTTCAAAGCCGGCCTTTTCGTACCCTTCACCCCAACCCAAATTGTTGCTGGAATAAGTCATCAATTCTTTATATTGATCCTGATAGGCGTCCTTGATGAACTTTAACATTTTAGAAATTCCATAGCGAACCTGTACGTCTCGCCGCCAAGCTAACCGTTTTAATTCAAGAAAACCTTGCTGTTTGTAATTTTTGACCGTTGGTATTCCTACCGTAAAGACGCCCAGCAGTTCGCCCGTCTTTCGGTTAAAAAAGCCGTATTTGTCTCGGGCATTAGCGTACCCGTCTAAATGGTTTTTGAGAATAAAACTTTTAGCTTGCTTTGCTGAAAGTGGCTTAATTTTGGTTTCCCGAGCATATACGACAGTAGGTGCTTTTCCAGTGGCTAACATTTGTAGCAGTGGCTTGGTTACTCGTCCCCACCGATTCCACGTTAAGTCCTTTTCAAACAACGTCAACAAACGAATTCCCGCTTTTCGGCAAGCAATACTTTTTTGTTGATGATATGACGGGCTTTTAGAATACGGCGTATACCCGATTTTGTTTGTTAGGCTGCTGTTGTGCGTCCATAACGGTGATACTTCAATCGCCAATTTTCGGGCTGGCACGTAGAAGTCTAATTCTTTCCCGATTAGTTTCCGGTTGCGGTATTGATAATCAACCCCTGACTGATCTAGAACATTGCTAACTATCACTTCATATGAACTCATGGTTCCTGACGCTTCAACAACCTCTTTAGTCGGTGGCTGCATTGAGATTAAACTATTCCAGTTCCCCACACCAGCGATCGGTGGAATAATTTCGTTAATCCCGCTGTATGAAACTTTGGCGCTCAAGTGTGCGCTTACCAGTTTAAGAAATTCGGCCGTCTTTGCTGACGATTGAAAAGCCATCGTCAATTTAGAAACTAAATCTAATGCTGGCTGACGCTCTATAAATTCCCACGCCCAGCTAGGCATTGATGTTAAGTAATCGTTCGGCACTTGCGCATCGTTTAAGCGCTGGCGGTCATGCTGCTGTTTAACCGCCGGATTACCCGCATTGGCTTTACTAATTGTCCGGCCCCGATTTTTAAGCAGCTTTTCTTTTCGTTCAGCTTCTCGCAATCCTAGCACGTGTTCCTCGACTAGTACCTTTTTAACCACCCGGTCATTGTGCTTCCTTGTCTTGGCGATTGCATGAACCGTCATCAAGCTATCCATATACATATTAACGATCGTCGCTTTTTCGGCACTTGATAACGGCTGACGTTTTAGGCCCTTTACTAATGTTTTTTTGGCCCGATGATACGAATCAACCACCGGGTATAAATCTCGAATTTTACGGTCAAAGTAATGTGCGCTAACGTTGAACCGCTTAGCTTCTTGCTTCGTAAAAGCTGTCCAAGTTCCGGCCTTTCGCTGTTCAATTAAGGTTTCTAGTTCGTACCCGTGCACTTTAATACGGCGCTCAATCCCGGTACTAGCTAATTCACTAGCCGCTAAGTTAGCTTTTAATACTCGGGCCACTGTTCTAACGCTAACTTGGAAACGTTCCGCAATTGTTTCCTTTACCTCCCCTTGCAAAAACGCCTGCACGATTTCAGCATCCCGACCGTGCATCGTTGACTTAGCGCCAATCTTGTATAGTTTTTCTTGCCGGGACGATGTCGGCAGTGATCCTTTACAATTAATGATTGCCGTTCTAACTGCCGATACGGACACTTTTAGCTGTTTAGCATATCGGCTTAGATAATCAGATAGTTTCCCTTGATTGACCGCTTCTTGCAATTCTGACCGGTCAAAATCGTTCTCTAACCATTCCACAACGTTACTTCGCCGTTGCCGATCACGATAAGCAACATAGTGATAATGGTTAGTTAGCTTTGTGTACCGATCACCTAGCAGTGTTTTTACTTCTTTGATACGCAGTTGATGCTTTTTTGCAATTACCGACACCGGCAACCCGGCATCCCATTCTGATTCAATTTTTACTTTTAGTTCCACGATTCCATCACCCTTCCGTTCTCATTTATCATACCAAAAAACGGGCTGTAATGAAATATATTCATTGCAGCCCGTTAATTTTAGATTGGCGGTTGATCGTTGCCATGTAGTGCCGATACAATCCCTACCTTTTGCGTCCCAGCATGGGGATTCTCGTTCGCCGGTTTTTGCTCAATCCTTGGCAAGCGGCGATTCTTTCGTTTTAGTTTTAATTGAACTTCACTCATTTTTTGGGCAGCGGTTCGTTGCAACCGTTGTTGCGTTGCCATATCTAGCCGTCTAAAATTCGGATTCTTATTCAAATACCGGCTAGCATTTGTTACCCACCAGGCGTCGCTTACTGGATCGTGGTCGACTTCCATCCAGTTGACAAATTCTTCGGGGTGTTGCATGAATCGTTCTAAGTCAACGCCTTTTGGCTCAACAATTTCGGCTAATTCAGGGGCTTTCTTGGATAACATCGGAGTTCGATGCCGCCTTGCTTCTAGCCGGTGTTCACGATTGGCCTGTAATGCTTTGGCTAAGCTGTCCGGCGCTGACGTGCTCGATTCAGCTGAACCTTGATCGCCGTCACTGTCGTCGGTTTTATCTTCAATTCCAGCACTAGCGAAAACTTCTTCCCGGTTCATAACGTACTTACACTTACCAAATTTTTCAGTCAATTTGTCGTTCAAGGCCCACATTACTTCGTCAGGCAGGTAAGGCCCGTTTCCGTGTTCAGGGTGATTAGGCCCGTTCAGAATGGAATAGAATTCACCGGGCTGGCTAATCAAGTTCACCTTGATTCCCGTTTCCGGTAAGGCAATTTCAGCTTCGACCGGTTCAGAAACCCCGAGCGAGATTCTCCCGGTAACGTTAGCCGAAATCTTACCAGGCACCAATTCCTTTCTAGCGCTTTGGTTAGCTAACAGCATACGAATACCAACCGAACGGCTCATCTTGGCTATATACTCAAATCGGTCAATCGTCCCAAATTTATTTGATTCAGACGCCTTTAACTGACGGTCTTGTTGCGTGATCGCACTAAATTCGTCGACTACGAATAGAATTTCAGGTAACGGATCCTTACCCTGCTTAGCTAGCAATTTGTTGTAATCGGCCAACTTAGAAACTGCCGCCTTTTTAAAGAGGTCAATTCGGCGCCGGGTTTCCTTTTCCATCGCCATTACTAACGCCCGGGTATAGTTCATGTCTTGCGAACCGTCCCCAATTGGCGCATAAGTGTACGGGTTTGGGTGATCCCCATCGGCTTTCATAAACTCAAATGAATTCCCCTTACCATCGGCATAGGCAATTCGCAAGTGCTTCGGATCCGTTGCACTCATAACTGAATACAAGATGGTCATAATTGATACCGTTTTACCAGTACCAGTTTTGCCGAAGAACATGCTATGTGGATTCTTATCCCCTAGCTCGAAGTAAATGTCGTTGCCAAGAGCGTCAACCCCAATCAAACCACTGATAATCGTTGAAGCGCCTTTCTTACGTTTCTTAATCATATCAGTAAAGGAAATTGGAATCGAAACCCCGTTTTCCATCGAAACGCTTAAAACCCCAGCCCGTAACGTAATCACCGGAATACTTTCAATCCGGAGTAAGTTAGCAATTTGCTGTTGTACTTTGTCAAAGTCGTTTGGCAGTTTGGTGTCCGGCGGTAACGTGTATTCGTAAATTGCAGTGTTACCACCGACTTTAACACCCTTTAATTGCCCGTACAGGCCAAAACCGTTTAGAGCAGTTGTAACGTCTTTGACCCGGGCCTTTGCAGTTTGTAAGGCCAGTTGCCGCTGTTCGCCAATATTGTTACCCGTATCGGGGTCAGTCGGTTCAGGTACCACTGACAAATCAAGATTCTGCTGAACTTTGTATTTAGCCTTGTCGGCGCTGGTATCAACAAAGTATTTATCGGAGGCTTTCTTAACTGCTTGCCGGTAAATCGCATACGGTGTCAAATGGGCTAGATAACTAACGGTTCCTTTTACGTCGCCCCAAAGAACTTTGAACATACCATCCCCACCGTTACGAACTTTAGCATCTTCGGCTAGTGGATCGCTGAAAATGGCCGTGTAACTACCTAACTCGTCACCGGCATCGTACGCCACGCTTGAATCAAATACATACCCTCGTAATTCAGTCGAATACGTTGGATCACTAGGGAAGTAAATTGAATCACCGGACACCCGTTCCCCAAAACCTTTAAGGGTATTTTCAATCGCCCGGTCGGTTTGCGTTTCCCGACTTTGCTTAATCAGAATACGGGCAGTTCGTTGACCGTCAGCCGTTGTTCTAACCGTAACGGTTGTTCGTTTCATCGCCTGGGCAACCATTTTCTTTTGCATTGTTTGTGTTGTTCCACCAGCGCCGTCTTGGAACGGTCGGCCTTGTTCATCGTATCCTTGCACGGCATCCTCATAGCTATCCGGTAGGTTTTCCCGGACTTTCGCCTTTAACAATCCGGCCTGAATAATATCGCCAATTGGCGTTTGGTGACCGGTGAAATAAGTTAAAATTAGTGGGAATTTGACTACGGCCGGCCAAATAACGTTAAACGCCCGCCAAAAAGTAATCCGCCATTTCAAAGCGAAAATTTCGATGATTGTGCCAAACAAATAAACAATTTCAAACCAACTAATGTAGACGCCACTCCAATTGTGCCACAATGTCGCTAACCAATGATTAAAATTAGCAATTGATGTTACAGCTACCCCAAAAATTGGCATCCGTTCAATTGCGTGGGCCACGTTGATTAGCCATTGCTTAGTAGCGATATATGGTTGCGAATGAATAATTACCGAGATAATCAATAAGGCAATCCCGATAATTAAAGCCCATTTCAATAGCTTCTTCCAGAAAATATCAAGGTTGGAAGTCTCATAGCGGTGTTCCAGATAAGCGGTTAGCGCTAAAAAGCTTCCCGAAGCAATCGCAAATGGCAATAGTACCCGCAACCCAAAATTAAGTAATGTATCTAGGGTCATTTCGCACCTTCTTTGCTATTCAAAGCCCGGCGAAACTGATTAACAGCTTGCGCAACGGTTAATAGGGATGTTCGACCACCAACTCGTTCAACAATTGCCGGATATTGATCCGGTGCTTGTTTTAACCGATAAAGCCGTTTTGCTTCTTCGTAGTTGTCCGAGTTGGTTAAGACCGTCCATACCCAATCGCCATGCTTAGCACTAATCAGTTGCCCGCCACTTTTGTGCTTATTAATAAACTGACGTAGTTCCATTGGCGTTTGTACGTCCGGTAGGCTCACATTTTCTTCGGCTAGCTCCGGCTGCAGTCCCCCGTTATCCGCCCCTGGCTGGCCCTTAGAGCGTTTTAAATTCAGCTTCGGTAATTTCATTGACCACTTGAGTGGATGGCCGTTATCACGATCTGACGCCATTTTAGAGGCTAATGCAGCTTCCTGTTCCTTTTTCTTTTTATGGTCAACAATTACGGCCATAATTACGTAGATGATGTATGAAATTAGCAGCGGGACACAGAAATAGATAATTACCAACGCTTGCGGAATCTGATTTAAAACATTGTTGATAATCTGGTCAAGTCCATTAAAGAATGACTTAACTGGTGTATCGTACATTGCCCAGGCACCCAGTGTTAAGATTCCCCATAGTTCTCCCAAGACGGCAATTGTCATCAAACCCGGCCACGTAATCTGCCAAATCTTGCCTTTCGTTCCCTTAATTCGCTGAATTGCCACCATTACGATTACATTTAAAAATAAGACGGCAGCCACCACTAGGAACAGCAAGCTCCATTGTAGTTTAAACATTACTTGCCAACCCCCTTAAAATAATTGCTAATTGCATTGTTGGTTCCTTCAATTGATGTCTTTGTAGCCATCAAATATGTCTTATTCCCGCTCTTCACCGGTTTAACAGTCGTAAAAGTTGGTGTGTGGACCTTGTTATCAGCCGGTTTTTTCAACGAAGGAACCAATTCGGCTAGACGCTTAATTTGACCAGCCGTTAAATGGTCGGCATCGAAAACGAGGACTGAATAACTATCTTTGCGAGCTTGATTAACACTATTAATAATCGCATTGTGTTCCCGCTGGCAGTCGGGACAGCCGGATTTGACGATGACAATAGTCGTTTGATGGTTGCTTCGCTCGGCTTGCTCAACTAGGCTAATTGATTTTGCCGGGTCGTTTGCAATCGAGCTAAAGATATTTTTTTCATGGTAAATACGATACCCATACCAGCCAAAAATTCCCAAGAAGGCAACAATTACAACACTAACAATTGACCAGTTAATGATTGCTTCTCTGTCTGGTTTAACTTTCATGATTAAGCACCTCCGGGTTTTCGTGAATATTTCCAATCACTAAACGCTCACCTTTAATCGGCTCTTCGGACGTTTCAAAATCACCCAATCGAAGTCCCTGTACCCAATTATCTAAACCAACTAGGCCAAACTGGCCGCCACTAAAGTCAACCACGCCTAACCACGGCCGGCCATCACTATGAATAAGGTTTAATTTCTTAATGATGTCGCCTTCGAAGATTTTATTGCCTTCTAAATCCTTCATACCGGTGTATTGTTCAAGCACCCGTTCTCCATCTTCCCATGCGATTTCTGTTTCGCTTGGTTCAAACATAAACAACGTTTTGCCGTTAGTATCAATCCGCCTGGAATAAATCAACCCATGACCAGTTAGACTTTGCCGCACCGGGTTCCACTCTCTAAATTCAATTTCTCGCATCTTTTTCTCCTTAATCATCGTGAACTACTCGGCCATAAATGACCGAGCTTCTGGGAACACGAAGTAGTATTTAGGATGTTGCTTCTGTATTCAGAATACCTAACTTACAGAACTCCGTTCTTTTACCACGGCTAGTCCCTAGCCAA